>Ga0075324_1000055_pt1 | contig 19859 bp, 18 predicted proteins | sample MayberryNW_TuleC_FD_120045 | JGI IMG/M metagenome (GOLD analysis project Ga0075324, IMG submission 120045) | Natural and restored wetland microbial communities from the San Francisco Bay, California, USA, that impact long-term carbon... | ecosystem: Environmental > Terrestrial > Soil > Wetlands ...
CAAAGATGCCGGCCGCGGATCTGCTCGCAATGGTTCGCGCCAAGGCGCGCCACTCGTGATTTCGAACACGCGTTGACAACCCGCGACTAATTCCATACATTTTACACGCCATTCAACCTTGCCCTGAGCGGGCGTAATTCAGTGGTAGAATGCCAGCTTCCCAAGCTGGACGTCGCCGGTTCGACCCCGGTCGCCCGCTCCAACTTTCTTGCTCTCGTGCGTGATCATTTTTCACTCGGCGCGATGACCCCAGCGGCAACGGCGATTTAGACAATCGATCCTACCGCTTGGCTGCTCCGGGGAATAGGCCGTGCTTGGTGAGAAACTCGAGCATGAAACGATCGAACAGCCAGGGCTGCTCTAGCTGACAGGCATGACCGGCTCCGGGTAAAGTCTTCAATTCGCAATTGGGAATGCGTTCCTGCAGCGCGAAGGCGCGTTGATGGCTGCCGTCCTCGCTGCCCGTGAGGATGATCGTCGGGCAGGCGATACGCTCATGATGCCCATCCGGATAGGGCTGCGCGAGAGCTTCGAACTGGCGGATGATCGTCTGCACGTCGGCGTGTTGATTGCGTTCGGTGAAAAGGTTGGCGAAGAAATGCGCCAGCGGCGTCGTGCGAAACGCCGGACTGAGATCTTCGAACGTGTAGGCCCAGCGGTAGTCGATGCCATTCTTGGTGTAATTTTCGATCCGCCGCTTGGTGAATTCTTTGGCGGGGTTGTAGCCGGTTCCCGACAAAACCAGCGCCGCGGTTTTATCCGGGCGCTGGTGGTACATGTGGGGAGCCAGCGATGAGCCAACCGAACAGCCGACCAGGATGGCACTCTCCCCGGGCGCGGCGTCATCGATCGCCTCCCAACAGGCTTCTGCCATGTCGGTCATCGTAAGCCCCGCACCAGCACGAGGCGAGCGACCGTATCCCGGTATATCGATGGCAATGCAGCGGTACCAGGTCGAGAGGTGCGCCATCTGAAAAATCCAGCACGACTGGTCCATCGGGTTCGGATGGACAAACGCGATAAGCGGTCCAGTACGTCCCATTCGTTCATAGTAAAGCGGTCCATCGACATGCTTAGCCATGCTATTCCTCCTGTGTCAGGCTGTTGAAAAAACACCGGCAAGGGCTAAGCGCCAAGCGCAAAGAGGATCTCGCTCCAGGCTCTTAGCTCTAAGCTCTTTGCTGCCCTTTCGCGCCTTGCATCTGAGACCTTTTTGGATCCGCTGTCAACACGATCGTCGTGAGAATACCAAAGCCAATTGCCCTGCAATAAATCCGAGTCAAAGTCGGATCGTCCAATGGAGCTTTATCCGTTAATCGTCCGCCGCGCCTCGTTATAGAACTTGATTGCTCCCAGGCTTTAGGGGATAAGTCGTCGAGATGACTAGGAGCGGGGACGAATACATGCGCGGTCTGCGCAACGGCCGAACCGTATTCTTGAACGGGGAGCGAGTGCGCGACGTCACGACCCATCCGGCTTTGGCCGCCGGGATACGCACGGTCGCCGGGCTCTACGATCTCGCCCACGATCCGGCCCATCGAGAGCTGATGACTTATCCGTCGCCGCGTGATGGTCGGCCCATCAACAAGTCCTGGCTGGTGCCACGCAGCCGCGAGGACTTGGCAGCGCGGCGGCGCGCACTCAAGCATTGGGCGGATGCGAGCTATGGATTTCTCGGGCGCTCACCGGATCATGTCGCGTCGTTTTTCGCCGGCTTCGCGGGTTCGCCGGGGTTCTACGGGCGCGCCGGCCAACAATTCGCCGACAATCTCTTGCGCTTTGCCGCCAAGGCTGCCGATGAAGACCTCTACGTCAGCTACGTCATCGTTCATCCCACCGTCGACCGTACCAAACCGGCGCACCAGCAGGCCGAGCCATACCTCTATGCGGGCGTTGCCGCCGAAGGTGACAACGGCATCGTCATTCGTGGAGCGCAGATGCTCGGCACCGGCTCGGTGATGTCCGATTACGTGCTGGTCACGGTGATTTTGCCGCTGCGCCCCGGCGACGAAGATTACGCGATCTCCTGCGTTGTGCCCAACGACGCGCCGGGCCTGAAGCTCTATCCGCGGCGGCCGTATGCGCTCGGCTCCACAAGCGTGTTCGATTACCCGCTGTCGAGCCGCTTCGACGAGACCGATTCGCTGGTTGTTTTCGACGATGTCTTGGTGCCGTGGGAAGACGTGTTCATCTACAAGAATATCGAATTGACCGCCGGTCAATTCAGCGTCACAGCGGCGCACGTCCTGGGGAATACCCAGTCGCACATCCGCTCGTGGGCCAAGCTGCAGTTTCTGAGCGGGCTGGTGAAACGCTGCCTAGACCTGAGCGGTCGCTCGGCCAGCAGCGAGACGATTGCCCAGCTGGGCGACCTCGCTACCCGTGTCTCACTCGTGGAGGGCATGATCCTCGGCGCCGAGGCCGCGGCCGAGCCCGATCAATTCGGTGTGATGCGCCCCAAGGATGCACTGCTCTACGCCAGCCAAGTATTCCAGCAGGCGATGTATCCGGCGCTGCTCAACCAAATCCGTGGGCTGATGGGCGGCAGTGTGATCCAATTGCCGGCGACGGTCGGTGAGCTGCGCGCGCCGGGCTCGGCGGCGGATATCGAGCGCTACGTGCGCTGGCCGAAGGCGACTGGTCGCGACCGGGTGAAGCTTTTGAAACTCTTGTGGGACGCGCTCGGATCGGAGTTCGGCTCGCGCCATCTGCAGTACGAAATGTTCTACGCGGGCGAGCCGGCAGCGATTCAAGGCCGCGAGTTCCGCAGCTTCGATTGGGCGGCCGCGGAGACTTTGGTGGACCGTTGCCTTGCGAGTTATGACGAGGAAACCGCGTAGCATTCTGCGTTACCGTGGTCAAGTTCGTTGCCTTCATCCAAACCCGCCATGGGATTCGTTGGTATCAAGACAGCCTGTTCAAAAGTGTAATTTCTGAGGCCCAACCGCATCGCCGCTCCTTAAAGCAATCAATCGTCGCCGCGAGTTCGTAGCTCTGTCGCTACTGTCCGGCACAGGTGAATTGCTCTCAACAACGCGCAAGCCTTCGATCCGTCGCAAGACCTGTTAACATGAACGCAAGCTCTAGAGCCTGCAAGAAATGCGGCACGTCGGAGGGACATCGTCATGAAATTAGGACTTCAAATACCGTCTTTTACTTGGCGGGGAGGCGCGGATGGATTAGGCCCGACTCTTTCACGCATTGGCTTAGCCGCGGAGGAAGCTGGTTTTTCGAGCCTCTGGGTCATGGACCACTTTTTTCAGATCGAGATGATCGGTAAGCCTGAAGAGCCGATGCTCGAAGCCTACGGCACGCTGAGTTATTTAGCCGCCGTAACCAAGCACATTCGTCTCGGCGCGCTCGTCACCGGAGTGATCTACCGTTACCCGGGAGTTCTGGTTAAGACGGCGACGACTCTGGATGTCCTTTCCGGCGGTCGGACCTACTTCGGCGTTGGCGCGGGGTGGTACGAACGTGAGGCAATCGCGCTTGGAGTGCCGTTTCCACCGATGAAAGAACGTTTCGAACGCCTCGAAGAAACCGTGCAGATCGCGCTGCAAATGTGGTCAGGAAACGTCGGTCCGTATCACGGTAAGCATTATCGGTTGGAAGAATCGCTCAACTCGCCGCAGCCGATCTCCAAGCCGCATCCGCCGATTATGATCGGCGGCGCGGGCGAGAAAAGAACGCTACCGCTGGTGGCCAAATACGCTGATGCTTGTAATCTCTACGCGTTCGAGACTCCGGATGTAGTCCGCAGGAAACTCGATGTGCTGCGGCGGCACTGCGAGATGATCGGGCGGCCATTCGAGGAGATCGAGCGCACCGCGATCGGCAGCATTGATCTTCGCAAAGGCGCAATGAGTATGAGCGAAGTGATCGAGTACTGCCGTAGCGTCGCTGCCGCGGGCATTCAACACCTGATCGTCAGTATGCCGGGAGATCAACAGATCACGCCGATCGAATTGATCGGAAACGAAGTGATTCCTGCGCTGGCTGATTTGTAGGCGGATGAGCACCGCTCGTTCAAAGCGTTCCAATCGTTCCATCGCTCCGCTCCGTTCAAATCGTTTAAAATCATACAGGTCGAGCTAACGCCAAAGATGGCCGCTTGACCGCCCCTTAGCACCTTGTCGTTAATTGCCAAAAGTGCCCTTCTGCGGCAAATTCTTCCCAGGAACGGAGTCCGTTGGGCAGAGAAAATGCCATTCGCGTTTTTCCAAATCATGACGATGACGAATTTTTGATCGAGATTTGAGTCCTCCTCGTTGACAAAAAATTTTTCCGTGTATATGAACGTCGCACGAAACTATTACGGGGATGGTTTCACTTCGATGTCGTTATGGGGTGAATGCCATGGGATCAACAAGATGCTTCGCTACTCGTAGTAGAATTCGTTGCCCGCGATCGCTCAGCTTCGGCTCGCCTAACAAAGGTCAAACCTTAGTCGAATTCACGCTTGTCTTTGTTCTACTTATAATCGTCGCCTGGATTCCGGCCGATTTCGGTCTCGCGTTTTACACCGGTCAAATTGCCCAGAACGCGGTGCGCGAAGGTGCAAGGATTGCTGCGGCAGACCCCAATCTTCCCGCCGCGGTCGCCGTCACTTCATGCACCATGCCCGGCTGTTATACCGCCGGGAACATTTATAACGAGACCGCTGCTCGTTTACCGGCCGCGCTGCTCGGTACCGCGACGATCGACGTGGAATATCCAGCACCCGGTTCGGCCGGTTGCAATCAACTGGTCCGAGTTAGCGTATCCGGTCAGTACCCATACTTTTTCTATAAGGTTCTTCGTTTCATCGGTATGACTGTGACAGTGCCCCCGATCCAACGTTCCACCAGTATGCGCTGGGAGCATCAAACCCCGTGCAATCCATTTTAGTGGCACGGAGCAGGAGCGAGACATGAAGATTCTGTTCAAAGTGTGTGGAGTGCTTAAAAGCACCAAAGGCCAAAGCATTGTGGAGATTTCACTGATCACTCCGGTTCTGTTGGTCGCGCTCTATATTCCGGTGGATTTCGGCATTGCATTTTTCGTATCAAACATTGCCGGCACCGCGGCGCGCGACGCCGCTCGGATCGGCAGCGAAATTGGAAAATCCGGAGGCAACGCGGACAACCGCGACTTTAACGGTAACGACGCGGCTACAGTGAGGGACGGCCTCATACCGAAGTTGCCGGATTATCTTTCCAACCGGTCGATCACCATAAAATTTTACGAGGACACGCCGAACGATTGTATGGAGGTTGTCGAAGTCACAGTTGCGGGGGATTACAGCTTCTTCTTTTATCAAGTTCTCCGTTTATTCGGCGCAAACGTACCCGATCAGGTATCCATTTCGCGCGGCGCGCAGATGCCGTACCACTACCAACCGTACGCGAACGGAACCCGCTGTACCGGGACATCGGTGAACCTAACTTACGAGAACGTCTAAACAGACCCACGGGAGGATTCATGAGACCGATTCGAAATGAACAAGGGACCGTCCTTGTTTTTGTGACTCTGATGATCGTTCTCCTTTTGATCATGGTAGGAATGGGATTGGATACGGGGCATCTTGCCTATGTTCGTTCTCAAGGTCAGCCGGCGGTCGATGCAGCGGCGCTCGCCGCCGCCTCAGCGATACCCACCGGTTTGCCGGCAGACGTGTACAGCCGGGCGGCGGAGTTAAATTACGTAACGGGGACAAATGACGGGGGCAACAACTATCTGGATAGTCCCAACAATCTTATCGACGCTGATAATGTCACGCTGATCAAGTATAACGCCGCCAGCGGAGACATCACGACTGCGACGGGAACATCATCAACTTCGACCGGCGACGCTAACGGCGTACGGGTCGCTCTCGAAACCAGCAATCCGTACGGCGGCACGGTGGGCGGCGCCATGAGATCGCCCTTGTTCCTGACGCCGCTCTTTAATTTGTTTGGTCAGACCGTTAATGGAACGCAGAACGTGAGCGTGAGCGCCGTGGCGGTGATTCAAGCGATTCCGGGCATGCCCATCACCATCGCCGGTTGCGCGCCAACGAGCGCAGGATGCACAGGCGGCAGCGGCACAGAAGCCGATCCATATACACGATGCAAGCTCTTGCAAGTGGATAGCAGCAATAATGGAAACAATCCCGATAACGATTGGGACAATGGCAGGTTTCAGGACTCCGGCTGGACGACTTTCAACATACAACCCGCGAATGCCCCGACCATTAAAGCGCTGGTCGGCAATAATTCGACCTGCGGAAATATTCCGGGAGTCAATATGGGCGTGGGCTGCATTCATCTCAACAATGGGCAAATAACCCCTGTACTTCAAACGTTCGAAAACGTTTATAAACACAATGGTGACGGTCTGAGCGGCGAAGCAAACCCGCCTTTGGCGAATGACTGGGGAGTGATACCAGTCGTCAGCTCAAGCATCGGTAATTTCAATCAATGCGAACCCGTGGCGTCATTTGCGAAATTCGGCATTAGGGACGTTGTTAAAAACGGCAACGATAAATGGCTTCTGGGCGACCTCATCTGCAATTGGAATATCAACAGAGTCGGCGGAACCGGCTGCTATACGACCCGGCTTGTGCGGGATAAAAAGTCAGGCATGTAGCACAGTCATATCCAGCCCATATACGCATTGTCTTCAAAGCGGTGTGCTTCGAGGTTGAGGGCCGGCTTTGAGCTCGCCAAGCTTCTTGCACCTGAGCAGACTCTGTATCCACATTCCTGGTTCGACCAAGCTCACCATTAACTAGATCACGTCTTTAGAAGTTCAACATTCGCCGTTCACCCCGAGTGGTGTCGAGGGGCTCCAAAGAAGTTCTCACACAGCCGTTTGAGATGATCTCTCAAGTGAGCAAGAATAGAACGATCCGATTCAAAATTGCTGCGAGGAGGGTCAACAATGGCAGATCCCAAATTAACCATGGCTCTATCCCATTACGACCGGCACATTCCGCTGTTCGATGGTTCAGTGCGCCCGGACGGTGTCGACTTGCAGGTGTTGGCAGTCGGCCAGTCGCATCCATTGAAACAGGGTCAAGACCGCCATGAGCGTATGCTGCAAAAGGGTGAGTTCGACATCTGCGAGTTGTCGCTGTCGTCCTATCTAATCGCCAAGAGCCGCGGCATGCCGTTTACCGCCATCCCGGTATTTCCGCGGCGGCTGTTCAGTCTCTCGCAGATCTGGGTCAACGCCGATGCCGGGATCAAATCACCGCAGGATCTGACCGGCAAAAAAGTTGGCCTGAGCACGTTTCAAACCACGCTCTCCGTACTGGCGAAGGGAGACTTGCAGGCCGAATATGGCGTGCCGTGGCGCGAAATCGACTGGTACATTTCCAAGGACGAGGCCGTGCCGCTCAAGCCGATCAAAGGCGTCAAGATGCAGCTCTTGAACCCTGGCCAGAAGATGGGCGGCATGTTGGAGAGCGGCGAGATCGATGCCCTGATGGTGCCGCACCCGCCGCAAGAAGCGCTGCGCGGCGGCCGCGCTATCCGCCGCCTGTTCGCCGATCCCAAGCTCGAAGAGACGAATTATTTCAAAAAGAACCGCTACTATCCGATCATGCACTTGATTGCTTTCAAAGACGAGGTGTTAAAGAACCATCGATCGCTGGCGTCGAATATCATGGCAATGTTCGATCGCGCCAAAGAAGTCTGCATGCAATACTACGACGATCCGAACTGGTCGCGGTTTGTCTGGGGGCGACATTTATTCGAAGAGGAAAGAAACGCCTTCGGCGACGATCCGTGGCCGCACGGGGTGAAAAAGAACCGCGCCAACCTCGAGCGGTTCATCGGTTATTCGCTCGATCAGGGTTTGATCGAAAAAAAGCTCGAGGTCGAAGGGCTTTTCGACGCGAGCACCGTAGATAGCTAGCGAGCGAGAGCACCGTGCCCGCCAAAGTGACATGCCCGACTTGCCGCAAGGAAGTCTCGTGGGAAAATAACCCGTATCGGCCGTTTTGTTCGGAACGCTGCCGGCTCATCGATTTAGGTGCTTGGGTAGAGGAACGCTATCGTGTTCCCGGGGAGCAAACGGACTTCAATGTCGAAGAGGACGATGATGGGGAACTTTGACCAGCCAAAAAGCATCTGAAATTCGAAACAAATTCAAATGCTCGAAACAAAAAATGTTCCAAACGGCCCGACCAGGATTCGACGTTTAGCAATTTTTTATAGTTTAGGTGTGGGGTTTCGCTTTCGAACTTCGCGCTTCGAATTTCGGATTTGCCCTGAGGGTTTGTTTCGGATTTGAATATTCGAACTTCGGATGTGTTTTAGAATTGTACTTTGCTTCTATGAAAATTCATCCAAGCGCAATCATTGACACAAAGGCCGAGATCGATTCCGATGTCGAAATCGGCCCTTACGCGGTGATCGAAGGACCCGTAAAGATCAAGCGCGGCACGCGCGCGATGGCGCACGTCTATATTACCGGTTGGACGGAGATCGGCGAAGACAACGAAATTCACCCGGGTGCGGTGCTCGGGGGTGCGCCGCAAGACAGGGCATACGGCGGCGAAGAAACTTATCTTCGCATCGGCGCAAAAAATATCATTCGCGAGCATGTGCAAATTCATCGCGGCACCGCCGCCGGCTCGGCAACCATTATCGGCAATAACAATTTCCTGATGGCGACCGCCCACGTTGGTCACAACTGCCGACTCGGCGATAATATAGTTCTGGCTAACGGCGCTTTGCTTGGCGGCTACGTGGAGGTCGGCGACAACGTCTTCATATCCGGTCACTGTGTCGTCCACCAGTTCGTCAAGATCGGCGACTACGCATTGATGCGCGGGCTCAGCGGAACGAGCCGCGATGTGCCCCCTTTTGCCGTCATCGACTGGCAGCACACGGTCAGAGGCGTTAATGTCGTGGGGCTGAAACGGGCCGGATTCGACGACAACAGGATCCGCGCGATTCGCGAGGCTTTCCGGATACTGTTTCGGAAGGGACGCAATCTCGCGTTAGCGCTAAAAGAAGTAGAGGTGTCCGGCAGGGTCAACCACGATGTGTCGACCCTGCTGGATTTTATCAAAAATTCGAAACGCGGGGTTTGCTTCGGTGCTAGCGAGTCGCGGTCGTAGCCGACGAAGCAACATCGGCCCGGGGTCCAGTCTCCGGGGGCGGCGGCGCGCCGACGAAATAAATCGGCTCCGTCCCCTTCAAATGATTCGGCGTAACGACGTAGTGGCCGCCTATCGCAGGATAGATGATGTTGTTGGCAACATCAGCCCTACCACCGGTCAGCACGTAACCAAGTCCGCCGGTCAGCAAGCCTAATCCCGCGTAGGTCACCTTTGCCGGGATATAGAACACGCTCGCCAGTGCCGCTCCTACACCGTAACCGGCCTCCTCGCTAACGGGCTGTTCAGCGGCTTGATTCGAATCCGCCGTTTGCGCGTAAGCTGGAGTGGCCATCACGGAAACCAATGACGCCAGGGCAATGCCCTTAAGCAATTGTGTTTTCATGGTGTGAACATATCTCACGATGCGTGCTACTGTCAATAATGTTATTCTAAAAAATCGGGTCACGCGCGGGTTTTTGACTCCCCTATCATCGAGGGAATCACTGCGAGAAGCTACGATCACAACATTTTCTGCCAGCTTCTTGCGTGTGCCGCGCCAAAGTTATTAAGGCGTACATATTAAGGAGTCCATAATTACCATTGACCGCGATCGGAAGGGCTTGGCCTTCGTTGTCGTGATGCAGCCACATGGTCTCTAAATAACGGACTCATTAGTAAGTATCTCGACAACAGGCTTGTTGGACACGAAGGGACGACTTGTTAGGAGCCCAGGCAAAGCGTCTGGGCGTTATCGGCCACCCCCCGAGCCACGCCCCGAGTGCTTAATTTTGGGCGTGGGTGCGAAAGCGTCCTTTGAGTCCTGGTGCCTGCGCTTTCCACGACTCGTCCCTTTGTCCAGTAGGTCTACTAACTAACGAACTCTTAGTAAGATTGTACGGTTCGTTCGCAAGGAGCGCCGGTGTTCATTGACGACCACAACCGGCGTTTGCTAGCATCCGTCCTGGCCGTTATGCTGGAATAGCTGCGTGTCCCAAATAGAACAGACCCTCGCAAATGCTGGTTTGGCCTCGACTCCGCTGTCCAAAGGGTGGGGCGTCAGCATTGCCTACTTCATTCTAAGCCGCACACCACTGGGCAGTCTGGTTCGTTGGATAGCGGGGATCAAAGCCTCGGTCCACGTAAAACTCGTCACCGGCTTCTTTATCGTGATCCTGCTCTTCGTTGCGATGGGAGCCTTGAGCCTGCAGGCCACGAACACGGTCTCACAACAAAGCGCCCTCCTCGAACAGGCCCACAAGAGGGTCGAGTGGTCGCGGCAGATCCAACATGCGCTCGCGCTGCAGATGAATTTTACCGCCATGGCGCTGCTCCTGCGGGACGAAGTTACGGTGGAAAAAATTCTGCGCGAAAACAATCGCTTCAACAATACGCTTGCGTTGATCGCCGAAGCGGCAGTGCCGGAGGAACAGCAGCTAATTCAGCGAATCCGCGTCGCCCAGGGAGACGCTCTCTCCGCGGTCGCCGATATTGCGAATCTCTTGCGCGACAACAAAGTGAACGACGCGATGAATTTGCAGCTGGGCAAGGGATATCCGCTCTACGAGAAGATCGCGGGTTTGGTCGATCAGGTCGTGGCCATCGAACAGGCCAAGATGACCGGCTTGAGGGCAACCGTCGCCGCGGCGACGCAAAGAACGCAGTTACTGATGATCGGATTCGTCGCAAGTTCGATTGTCTTGGCGCTCGTGCTCGGCTTCGTGATCTCATGGTCGTTCATTCTTCCGGTGCGCGAAGCCCATGGTTTCTTGATCGAGGTGGCCAATGGCAACTTTCAAGCCAGCATCAACGTGCCGAATCGCGATGAATTCGGAGTTCTGGCCGACCAAATGAACCGGATGAGCCGGCAGTTGGGCGTGCTGTACAACGACCAGCGCGCGCACACGCAAGAGCTCCAAAGATTAAACCAAGAGCTGCAAGAGGCCAGCAAGGCGAAGTCGGCGTTTCTCGCCAATATGAGCCATGAGCTGCGCACGCCCATGAATGCCATCCTGGGATTCAATGAAATGATTCTTGATGACCTTTACGGCGACGTGCCGGCGCATCTACGGGAACCGCTCACCGACATTCAAACCAACGGCAAACATTTGCTCAAGCTGATTAATGACGTCCTTGATCTTTCCAAAATCGAGGCCGGCCGCATGGAACTTGCGTTGGCCGAATACTCTGTGCAGGACGTGGTCGATACCGTGGGAGCTTCGTTGCAATCTCTGGCGTCCGAAAAGGGCGTCGATTTTGTAGTTGGAGCCCAACCAGGGATTCCCCTGGCCTTCGGCGACGGCATGCGCATTACGCAATGCCTCCTGAACCTGGCAGCCAACGCATTGAAGTTCACCAAAGAGGGTAAGGTCGAAGTTTGGGCCGATCAACAAGGTGAAATGCTGAATTACCGCGTCTCGGACACTGGCATCGGCATCCCCGAAGACCGCATCGAACGGATCTTCGGAGAATTCGAGCAGGCGGATGCCGCCGTCGCGCGGGAGTTCGGCGGGACCGGACTGGGATTGAGCATCACGAAGAAGTTCGTGGAATTGCACGGCGGCCGCATTCGAGCCGAAAGCGAGTTGGGCAAAGGCTCGACGATTTCTTTCCAGATTCCGTTGCGGGTTGGGCGAGGGAGCGCATCGTGAGCAACAAAACCATCCTCTATGTGGAGGACAACGAGTACAATCTAAAGATTGTCCGGCAGCTCCTGAGCCGCACGACTTACCGTCTAATCGAAGCGATGGATGGCGAGCAAGGGGTCGCCGCCGCGCGCCGCGAACTCCCGGATCTCATACTGATGGACATTCAGCTGCCTAAGATATCCGGGCTCGATGCCACACGTGAGCTGCGCGTCGATCCCAATACCGCCCACATTCCGATCATTGCAATCACCTCGTTTGCTCTCAGCGGAGACAGCGAGAAAGCCAAGGATGCGGGGGCCACGGCTTATCTGGCGAAGCCCTATAGCCCGCGCGAGCTGCTTCAGCTCATCCGGGAATTGGCTCCGGAAAACTGAGCCGCCAGACGCAGAAACCACATGGTCCCAAAAGTTTCCACGCCCAAGATCCTGGCCGTTGATGACAATAAGCAGAACCTTGACGTTCTGACGAAAGCGTTAACCGCCGCGCAGTACGATATCATCACCGCGACCGACGGACCGACAGCGCTCAAACTCGTTGAAACCGATTCTCCGGATTTGATCTTGTTGGACGTGCTTATGCCCGGAATGTCCGGCTATGAAGTGTGCGAGAAAATCCGCGCCAACGAAGCGAGCGGGCGCTTGCCGATCGTCATGCTGACCGCGCTCAACGAGGTGTCTTATCGAATCCGCGGAATTGAAGCAGGGGCGGATGATTTTCTGAGCAAGCCCTTCAACCGCGAGGAGCTGTTGACCCGCGTCAGATCATTGTTGCGGATCAAAACGCTCTATGACGATATCGAGTCGAAGAATCGTCTGTTGCGCACTCTCTTCGGCCGCTACGTCTCCGAAGAAGTTGCCGCGGACATTGTCGCCAATCCCGGGCGTCACTTGAAATTGGGCGGGGAAAAGCGCGAGGTCACCGTCCTTTTCGGCGATTTGCGCGGCTTCACCCCGTTGGCCGAAACCATCCCGCCCGAGGACGCCGTTACGATTCTCAATGTTTTTCTGACCCATGTGGTTGATATCGTCTTCGCCCATGAGGGCTCCCTCGACAAGTTTCGCGGCGACGGCTTTATGGCGTTTTTCGGAGCTCCGATCCATCACGAGGATGATCCGGCAAACGCGGTCCGCTGCGCCCTGACTCTGCACAAGCGGTTAAAAGGCGTAACCTTCGCCGAATTTCCCGACCTTCGCCTTCACATGGGCATCGGCATCAATACCGGGCCTGTTATTGCAGGCAACATCGGATCGGAACGACGAGCGGATTATACGGTGATCGGCGACGAAGTGAACGTTGCTCAGCGTTTCGAATCAAGCGCCGGGCCAGGACAGACCCTGATCACGGGGGCTACCTATGAGCGGGTCAAAGCGCACGTTGAGGTGCGTGAGCTTGGAGTTTTGCGAGTCAGCGGCAAACACGAGGGGGTTCCGGCGTACGACGTTCTCAGGTGGCACGAGAGCCCTTGAGTCCGAAGCGGCGGCGCAACCGACAGAGCATGACTGGAGGGTTCCAGATGATTCAAAAACACAGAGAGCGGTTTATCAAGGCCACGGCGGTGATCGGTCTCGCGTTAGTTCAACTGCTGGCCGGCGGTATGGCATGCTCCGTCTCGGGAGGACAAGCAGACCAGTTCACTCCCGAGTTCAGGGTATTGCGCAAATCTCTCGATCCTAAACACACACCGAAAATCACCGCGCCCGAGAAGGTCAAACGCGGCGAATGGTTCGATGTAACCATTACTATCGGCGAAGGCGGTGAACACCCTTCCCTGAGCGAGCACTTCGTTCGGTACATCGCCTTATACATCAATACGGCGGAGATCGCCCGGGTGTATCTGCACCCGGTTTACTCGTACCCAAAAGTGACTCTTACCATAGCCCTCGATGAAGGCGGATCGCTGCGCGCGGTGGAAGAGCCGACACACTCGGCTGCGTGGGAATCCTCGAAAAAGATCGTAGTGGTGCAATAAAGCGCCGGGATCGAGCTACTTCTTCGCCATCGGCACCGTTACCTCGCTGACAGCGTCTGTCACTGTGACCTTTTGGCTTACTCTCCCCAGTGTTTCTTGCCACACTTGAAGGGTGTATTTGCCGGGAGGTATGTTCTCGAATACGAACTCTCCCGCGTCATTCGTGACGACGTAAAACGGGTGCTCTGAAACAACGACCCAGCCGCGCATCCAGGAGTGAAGATCGCAGTCCACCCGGAGAATTTCGGGGCTTTTGAAGTTGATGGAGATCGCTCGCGCGTGCGGTTGCGCCCGATTGAATGGACGATTTTCTTTGGCGTCGCCCCGCACGTTGTGCAATAGGCGGTCGCTGTTCAGGAACTCGACGGTTCCGCCTACCGGCACGACGACCACTCGCGGGACGAACACGCAAGCCTTCTGATCCATCTTTACGGTCGCGGGAATTTTCGGGGTTTTGACCCCGGCCGGAACGTCCTGCAGGGCAACGACGGCATTTTTAATTCCCTGGCTCGGAGAAAGCACCAGGTCTTGCGGAACTTTTTCCTTGCCGCACAGGTACTGATCGATCGTGACCGGGACCTTCTTCGTCGGCAGCGGCGGACCGGCGAAGCGGACCGTCCCTTTAAGGGTTCCGGCCCATGCGGCAGAGGCGACCGCCCAAACAGCCACAATTACCATCATGAAAATGAGCCCTTGGACTCGACGACCGTTGGAAATTTTCATCGGCGCCATTCCTTGAACGAAAGGTTTTCAGAACGAGAGCGTGTGCATCACGCTGACCATCAAAGAGCTAACATGAGTCCGCTCGGGTTGTCTAGCAGGCTGCTGAAAAAGACTCATATGCTTCGTTGCGCCTCAATCGCCTCACTACAACGTACTGGCCTAAGTACGCCTCCGCTTGTCGATTTTCGCGCGCCTCGCCTCTGAGTCTTTTTGAGCAGCCTGCTATCAGAGTTTTTCAACAACCTGGTAGACCCCGGCTCGCTTCTGAGATTTTTTGCGCGCCTGCAATACCGGCTTTCCCATTAACCGTGGGAACTCGTTAGCTTCCACTCCAAGCCGGGCTCCAGTTAGGAGAGAAAATAGCGCTCGTAACAAGCACGGATGCGTTCTCGTCTGGTCTGATAATCGCGCAACAGTTTCGCGCCCGACTTCGCTTTGCTGCGCTTGCCCTGCTCGCCCGCGTTCCCGTAGCCGAGCGCGCGAGCGATGCTGTCAAGCCTCCCCGCCTCTGCTTCAAAGGCATCGATGGATTGATCGCGCTCCAACCGCAAACGGTGATCAAGCCGTCGCAAAAAGAGATAACCGTCAGCGAGAACACGATATTCATCGCGCTTGAGAATTTTCTCTTCGTGTAACACGTTCAATGCCTCGAGGGTTTGACGGCGCCGCAGTCGCGCCAGGCGGTGGCCATGCGAGAGCTGCAGCATCTGCGTGAGAAACTCGATATCGACCAGACCGCCGCGCCCCTTTTTAAGATTGAAACGGTTTTCATCTTCACCGGCGAGCTCGCGCTCCATGCGCATACGCAGATGATGAATCTCGCTAATCTCCTCCCGCTTCAAATCACGACCATAGGCGAACGTTTTGGTGATTTTTTCAACTTCTTTGCCCAGCGCCGGGTCGCCCGCGACATGCCGGGCCTTGATCAGCGCCTGCCGCTCCCAGAGCTGAGAGCTGGTTTTGTGGTATTCGCGGAAAGCATCGAGCGAAGATACCAACGGCCCGGCCTTTCCTGAAGGACGCAATTGCATATCGACTTTGTAAGCGATGCCTTCTTCGGTCGGTGCGGAAAGATAGGTAAGAAGCTTTTGACCGACGCGGACGTAGTATTCATGCGCCGGCAGGCCGCCGGTGCTGAGCGCTTCAGCGCCCGCGTCATAGACGAAAATTAGATCGAGATCGGAATTGTAATCGAGCTCCCGGCCGCCGAGCTTGCCACCGCCGATTATAGAAAACTGCCCGTGCGGCACGCGGCCGTACCTTTCGCTGACCTCGTTAAGCGTCAGGTCGAGCGCCGCCTGGAGGCAGGCGTCGGCCAGGTCGGACAATTGGGCGAGAACCTGCAGCAGTTCGAGAGCGCCACCGAGATCGTGCAAGCCGATGCGGATGAACTCTTCGGTTTTGTGACGCCGCAGGACGTTGAGTTTTTCTTCGATATCATGATGTTCGGCAATTGCGGCACACAGTTCGCCCAGCATCTCCGATTTGGGTTTTTCGATGCGGCTGAGATCGACGCGAATCAAAGTATCGATGAGCTCGGGCCGATTGAGAAAAAGGTCCGTCAGAAACTGGCTCTGCGCGAAAAGTGTGATCAACAAGCGCATGGTCTCGGGATTCTCCGCCAAGAGAGTGAGAAATCCGGTGCGGCCGCCGATCCGGTGGCTAAATTCGGCAAGATTTAATAGCGCGCGGTCGGGAGCGCTTGAATTGATAATCTCGCTCATCAATGCCGGCCCGAGCCGACGCATCACCTTCAAGCGTTTCGGGCTCGGCGGCTGATAGACCTCGCCATCGCGCACGGCGAGAAGATTCTCGTAGGCCTTGAGCGGATCGGCAAAGCCAGCTTTTGACAGCTCGGCTGTGACGATTTCCTTACGATCGAGATCGTTCCACACCGATCCGGCGGCCGAAGCGGCGTCCTGCGCGATCTCGTTCTGCGCGCTGTAAAACAGCCGGTCGAACATGCGCCGCACGCTTTCCGTATGGCGGCGGTAATCGCGCCAAAACTGCTCACGTTCGGAGCGCTTACCGTTGCGCCGATAGCCCAGGCGGCGCGCCAGCGCCTGCTCTTCTTCGGTTCCCTCGGGAATGGAATGCGCGTGAGCTTCCTGCACGATTTGCACTTTGTGCTCGACCTGACGCAGAAAACAATAAGCATCCGTGAGCACATCCCGTTCTTTGGTCGAAATGAAATGATGTCGGGCGAGCTCCGCAAGAGCCGGCAGGGTGCTCGGTCCTCGCAGTGCGGGCTCATAGCCGCCGTTCACCAACTGAAGGGCCTGGGTGAAAAATTCGATCTCACGAATGCCGCCCAAGCCGAGCTTAACGTTGCGTTCTTTGGCCGCGCCGGTGAGCAATTCATTTTCGATGCGCGCTTTCATGTGGCGCAGCTCATCCACGGTCGTGTAGTCGAGATAGCGGCGAAAGACGAACGGTTCGAGCTCTTTGAGGAAATCCGCTCCCAACTCGCGAGCGCCGGCCACCGCCCTGGCCTTGATCATGGCGGCCCGCTCCCAGCACTGACCCCAGGATTCGTAGTAGAGCATGGCCGAGCCAATCGATTGCACCAGCGGGCCGTTGGCGCCGAGTGGGCGAAGCCTTAAGTCGATGCGAAAAACGAAGCCGTCCTCGGTAACCTGACCCATTGCTTGAATGATTTTTTTGCCGACCTCAGCGAAAAATTCGCGCGGCGACGATTTTCCTTTGGCCCCACCGGCGCTCTCGCCTTCATCGCTCTCGTAGAGAAAAATAACGTCGATGTCGGAGCTGAAGTTGAGCTCGCGGCCGCCTAGCTTGCCCATGCCGAGAACAACGAAACGGTTGGGTTCGGTCGATCCCGGCAAATTGAGCAGGCCGTAATCTCTTTCCACCTCCGCGCGACAAAACTGGTAGGCGGCTTCCAGAGCGGCTTCCGCCAGAGTCGTCAGCTCCAGGACGCTTTCCTCCATGGTGACTTCGGCCAAAAGATCGCGTGCCCCGATCCGCAGGTATTCGCGCTGCTTGTGGCGCCGTAATGCTGCATAAAAATCGTCAAATGATCGGCATTTCTTGCCCGCCTGGACCAGCTCTTCGCCGTGTTTGGCGGCCGATTTCCTTGCAACCGCGAGGTGGCGAGCGAACCGCTCCGGCCAATCTTTACCCTGGCGGATGAGCACCTCGCTCAAGAAGCCGCTCGCGCCGAGCAGGCCGAAGAGAGCCGGCAAGTTCGAAGCGGGAACGGAATTAAGCGCTTTGGCGCCGGCACTCTCGATCAAACGTTCGAGATTGGCGCGCGCGAGCGCCGGCGATGCGCTGTTCTTCAGCAACGCCCGAAACTTCGGCGTCGCAGCGAGGGCAACTTCGTTTTTCGTCGCCTTGTTCACGGATTCACAGTAGCGGCATCGAAAAAAACCTTCAAGCTACTGTTCCGTCCGAAAGAATTCAAAAACAATACGGCTTAACCTTGGCCGGCGCGAATGACTTGGATTGAAAGGCATTAACAGCGCTGCGACCGAACACATTGAGTTGTTTTTTTGGGTATGGTATTCGTGCCGTCGTAAGAAGCCTCCGGCATAATTTCTGTCTCTCACGGCGATGAAGCAATGCGTGCCGTTTCTTCCGAAACGGAAATGAGCAGGAGAGTTTAGGTCAGTCGGCGGTCAATAATATCTCGTTGCGCTGGCCGTTTTTATCTGACCCGCCAGTGCTGCAGCGGAGGAAACCCAGATGAAGATGTCTCTGTTGCTGATTGGTCTGCTGGGTCTGCTAGTCGTAAGCGTCACCGACCTTCGAGCACAGGTCTACGGCCCCTATTACCCTCCGTACGGGGATGTTCAGTACCAGCAGTATTTGGAGTGGCAACGGTATCAAGACTACCTGCGACAAATCGACCCGTATTATGAACTTCACGTGATGCATTACCAGCTCTATCTCCAGCGCTTTCAGCCCTCCTTGTTATACCCGCCGTGCTGCTACGCGGTCGGCATACCCAGATGGTCGACGCCGTTGCGTCGGGTGCCGCATGGTCCAAAGAGCCGAGCACCGAAAGCGATCAGACGAAGATGAAGTTTCTAAAGTCCGTGATTGCACAAAAAATTGCGGCAACTCATCTGTTTGAGAATGGTGCGCGACCGGCGCCGCCTGCGTCTCTTGTGTAGACCAGACGTCGTGTTTGAACGGTTTGCCGAGAAAATCATACTTAAAAGCAGCAAGACCAACTGAAACAGGCTTGGCTCTGAGGAGACTGTCATGAAGATAGACGGCGCGTGTCATTGTGGGAATATCACTTATACTGCGGAAATCGATCCTGAAAACGTTGGGATCTGCCACTGTACGGATTGCCAGACGCTATCGGGGACAGCCTTTCGTACCAGTGTTCGCGCCAACAAGGAAGCATTTCACTTAAATGGCGGACAGCCAAAAATTTATGTAAAGACCGCCGAAAGCGGTGCCAAGCGCGCTCAAGCATTCTGTCCGGAGTGCGGCACGCCGATCTATTCGGCGGCGGTGAGCGACCCGCAAGTATTCAATATCCGCCTCGGCACGGCACGCCAGCGATCCGAGCTGAGGCCAAAAACACAAGGTTGGTGCCGATCTGCACGCGACTGGGTGATGGATCTGCACTCGATAAAGCAGTTTGCTAAACAGCGGACCACTTAGGGCCGGCCTGCCACTTACCTCAAGACCGGTGTCGGATCGTTGTCAACAACGGAGTTGATTGAAGTGAAACATGGTTGACAAAGTTTTCCGAAGTGATATTGGTCCGGTCGTAAAAAGCCTCCCCCATCATTGAGAAGGCTTCTAGTCTGATCTGAGGCCGACGTAGGAACGCAACTGTTCCTCGGAGGGGGAAATGAAAAGAAGAGTTTCGAGCCAGCCGCTCCGGCATTAGTAGCCAGGGTGTGCTGGCTTTTTTTGTTGTATGGCCGGGCGTTCGCCGGCAGCCAACGGTGAATCCTTTTGGTTACCCACGGTGTCTACAAAGTTACTCACTCGTTTTTTTTGGCAGGACCGCTGCGGTTTGTACATAAGGAATTCTCCGACAATTCAACATAGTGGCTCCTTCTGCCCAGACATTCTGGTGTGGCATCGCTATTGCGCAGTGTTCGTTGGGGAATCTTTTTAAGCGTCGTTTACTCATCAGATGGCGAGCGCGCCAAGGCGATCGGCGCAATGCCATGTGTGGAATTGTAAAGGAGGACGCTGTCATGCCGATCGTCACAATCTATCAAGGTGCTTCCGGTGAGGGTCAGGAACTGGCCGAAACTGTGGCCCAGGATCTTGGCTACCGTTGTGTCGGGCGCGAGGTGCTCATCGAGGCGAGCCGGCGCTACCGCATTCCCGAAGCAAAACTCAACGAGATCGTCGAAAAAGGCCCGCACTGGTGGGAGCGTCTGCTGCAAGACCTGCGGCCCTACCGCATCGCACTTCAAGCGACGCTGTGTGAACTCGCCTCCGACGGCAAGGTGGTCTA
>Ga0075324_1000059_pt1 | contig 19549 bp, 15 predicted proteins | sample MayberryNW_TuleC_FD_120045 | JGI IMG/M metagenome (GOLD analysis project Ga0075324, IMG submission 120045) | Natural and restored wetland microbial communities from the San Francisco Bay, California, USA, that impact long-term carbon... | ecosystem: Environmental > Terrestrial > Soil > Wetlands ...
AAAGGGGCGAGTCGTGGAAAGCGCAGGCACCAGACTCAAAGGACGCTTTCGCACCCACGCCCAAAATTAAGCACTCGGGGCGTGGCTCGGGTGGTGGCCGATGACGCACACACGCGTTGCCTGGGCTTGGAACGAGTCGTCCCTGCGTGTCCAACCAACCCTGTTGTCTAGATACTTATGAACTCTTAAAAATGTTATGACGTGAAAAAAATCGAGGAGTCAGGACATGCTTCTACCGTTCCGCGAACATATCGACCTCGGACCGACACCGTACGACATCTTGCAGGCCGAGGAAGGCATCCCCATTGTCAAAGGCAATGTCGTCGGCGACGTGCTGACGCTCGAGCTCGGGCGCTGGGAACGCATGGGGGCTCTGGGTTGCTATCTCAATCTTTCCAACCAGCAGCTCACCGACGCCTACGTTTGCGAGATTCCAGCCGGAAGCGAGACGTTGCCGCAACGCCACCTTTTCGAAGAAATTGTTTATGTCGCGAAGGGCCGGGGCGCTACCGCAATCTGGCAGGACGGCACGGCGAAAGTGACATTCGAATGGGGACCGGGGACGATCTTCGCCATTCCGCTTAACTCCTCGTATATTCATTACAACGGCTCGCGCGACGAAGCTGTCCGCATGTTTGCCGGCACGACTTGTCCGCGCATGATCAACATTTTTCACAACCAGGATTTTATCTTTCGCAATCCATTTAACTTCCGCGATCGCTTCCACCAGGGCGATGAATTTCTCCGTTTCAACAAACATATCACCGACCGCTATTGGGAAACCAATTTGATTCCGGACGTGAATCAATTTGCGCTCGATGATTTCCCGATGAAGGGCAAGGGCGTGAAACATATGCGTTTCACCCTGGCAGACACGACTTACGGTTGCCATGTTTCGGAGTTTCCGCCGGGCTGCCGTAGCACCTTTCACCGTCACGGGCCTGGCGCCGTGATCATCATCACGCAAGGCGAGGGCTACGTGATGCTTTGGAAAGACGGCGAGGCGCGCAAGCGCTACGATTTCAAAGTCGGCACGGTCTATTCACCCGACGACCTCATGTGGCACGGTCACTTCAATACGGGAACGGGAACTATGCGCCACTTCGCCGTGCGCGGCGACAGCCCCAAGTACAGCCACGACCGCTTTCGCAATCCGCTCTGGACGATGATTCCGATGGAGGAAGAGGAGCCGGAGATTCAAAAGGAGTATGTCCAGGTTCTGGCAGACAAAGGCGTGAAGGCTGCAGTGTCGGTGGTGGAAGACTAAAGGATAAGTCAAAAGTGAAAAGTAAAAAGGAAAAACCTGGATCGAGGAAAGTTTGTTGCGTACAGAGCCGCTACCGATCACGATTCTTTTTTGCGTGAACTAGGATGGCACCGATTATCCGTGCGATTTCGTCTGCTTCGCGCAGTAGAATGTGCAACTTACTGTCAGTGAACTGGCCGGAAGCTTCCAACAGACGCAACCAATAAATTGTTTCGCGAGCTTCCTTCAGCGAAATTGCGTATTTGCTCATAAAGTCAGCTCGCGATTGACCGGCCTGCGCTTCCTCTACGTTAGCTCCAATGGATGTGCCTGACCCCAACAGTTGGTAACTCAACCTTTTGCTCACCGGTGAGCGTTCGGATAACACTTGACACAACCGCACTATTTCCAAGGCGAAATCGAAAGTCCTTTTTTTGATATCCAGCGGAGTTTTCTTCCGGTCCAAAATTTTACCTTTTGCCTTTTTACTTTTGCCTTGTGTTCTAAGTTACTGGCAGGTCTTCCTGGTTTAAGTTAAACCAGTTCCGCGCGTTTTCGCCGAGGACATGACGCAGTTTGTCTTCGGTCATCCCGGGAATTTTTCTGACCTCCTTGACGGAGTCGGGAAACTCCGAGTCCCAGTGGCGGTAGTCCGACGCGTACATGACCTGAGTGACGCCGATAGCGTCGAGCACATAGGGGAGGATCGTTTCTTCCGGCTCGCAGGTAAAAGCAACCTGCGGGCTCTTGACGATTTCCGAAGGCTTGCGTTTGAGCAATGGCCACTGCGGGCGCAGCTTGTGAAAGTGCTCGTCCATTCGTTCGGACCAGAAAGGAACCCAGCCGCAGGCGCCCTCCATGAACGCAATCCGGAGTTTGGGATAGCGATCGAAGACCCCTTCGCCGATCAGATGCATGAGCGAAATCATCAGCTCGAACGGGAAGGCGGTCATGTGCACGTAGCTGTATTTTTCCATTCGCTCGCTGCCCGCACCCATTACGCCCCAGACGCCGTATTGGCCATCGTGCTCGGTTTGCGGATGAACCGAGAGCGGCATGCCGATCTCCTGGGCCGCTGCATAAACGGAATCGAACATGCGATGGCCCAAGTTGATCCCGTAGACATTCGTCGGCAGCATTGCCGTGACGATGGAGCGGTGCTGCGCCAGATATTCCAATTCTCTTACGGCAGCCGGCGGATCTTGCACTGGAATGAGGCCGACGCCTTTCAGCCGTTTCGGATCGGGCGCCAAATATTCTTCGACGAGCCAGCGGTTGACTGCGTGACAAATCGCGCCGGCAAGAGGCTTGTCAGCCATTCCGTTCACCATCAGAGCGATAGAGGTGCCGAAGATGATCGCGACATCGATGCCTTCTTCGTCCATGTCGGGAAGCCGCTTCAGGGGATCGGTCATGCCCGGGCGGCTGCGCTCGATATGTGATGCAAACACTTCGCCGCGGTCTGCGCCCCCGCCCCAGCGCCGGCGCGCGGCGAGGCGGCCCTCAATCATCAAGTGCGAATAGCCCGAGCTATCGGTCACGCGATTGGGCGCGAGATGGGCAAGCTCTTTGGGCATCCACTTCGCAAGCTCGCTATCCGGCTCGTAGCAATGGCCATCGGCATCGATCACCAAATCTCTAGCCATAATACCTCCAATGAAGTCGTGGAATTCTGCTACTACCTAATGAGGTCGAGCGGGAATTGCAACTACTAAGGAGTTCGTTAGTTAGTAGACATACTGAGACGAAGGGGCGAGTCGTGGAAAGCGCAGGCACCAGGACTCGAAGAACGCTTTCGCACCCACGCCCAAAATTAGGCAGTCGGGGCGTGGATCGGGTGGTGGCCGATGACCTACAAACGCTTTGCCTGGAACGAGTCGTCCCTTCGTGCCCAACCAACCCTCTTGTCTAGATCCTTATGAACTCTTTAATAGATTCCGCACAGTTTGCGTTCCCTCGGCGAGCCTATCCTGCGGGCCGAGGGGCTCAGCGGTTGCCTGTGCGCCCACATGGCCGCACAAGACGCTTCGTGGTGAGAAAAACTCGATTGGCGGAAGTGATAGAAGCCGTCGCGCCGAGGAATTAACGCGCGGTAACGGCGATCGCGAAATCGTTTCCGATTCGCGGCAGGCCGAAGTTGCAGCGTGCGACTAAGAATCGATCAAGCTCCGCATCCGTAGCGAATCTGAACCGAGCCGCACCGGTCTGGTCCCAGAGCTCTTTTGCGGCAACTTCACACCGGGCGCAATCGATCCCTTTGTCGCAATTGTGCTGCGGTGTGCCGGTGGTGATTAGCGCGGTGGTGCCGATTCGCGGGTCGGTGCCGCGCGCGTTGGCACGGATCATGACTCCTTTACCGTGATAATCGACCTCGGGAAACCGGCGCGCCCGGCCGTCTGGGTTGAGGTCTACCGGCGCCTCGGAAAACACGCCCGCGACGATTTCATGACTCGCCGGGTCGAATTCCACCTCTTCCCCGGTGGGGAGCGTTACGATGTTGCGGTTCTGCGACTTGGCGATGGCGGGCAGAAAACTTCGCGGAAAGAACAACATGAGGCTGTTCATGATTTCGCTCAACCGGAACGTCCGGTCGCGCGAAGCTACCCAATCCGAGAGCAGCAAGTGAATGTCCTGCCGGGCGCGCTCATCGAAACGAAATTGAAAATCCCGGGAGTAAAATTGATTTTTAACTGCGTCGCGGCGCGGTGGCAGTATACGGTTGCCGCCGTGATTGGAAAATTCAAAGCCGACAACGCGACCCTGGCGGGTCACGCGATATTGCCACGCAGTCGATCGGGGTGGTTCGCTGGTTCGCGAATTGAGCACGGTATTATATTCAACCCGGCGCGCCGCCAGATCTTTCTCCGGTTTGCCGATACGTGATTCAGGCAAATGCCTGGCGACGATTTCGCGCTGCGGTTTCGGCACGGGTTCGGCAGTGATGTCCGGCGGACTGATGACTTCAGGGGATATATCGTCTTTGCGCGCCTCGGGCCGATCCACTGCCGGCGGCGTATCGGGTGGTGCAGGAATTGGTGTCGATCGGCAGGCCGGCAGCAGCAGACTCAACGAAGCGGAGAGAAAATAGGCGCCGGTTGTCAGTTGATTGGACTTTTTCATGGACGCTATCAGCCGAGCTGGTCGTTGGCGAAATTTTGCTAAGGAGTTCGTTAGTTAGCAGACCTGCTGGGACGAAGGGGCGAGTCGTGGAAAGCGCAGGCATCAGGACTCAAAGGACGCTTTCGCACCCACGCCCAAAATTAAGCACTCGGGGCGTGGCTCGGGTGGTGGCCGATGACCCCCAGACGCTTTGCCTGGTCCCTTCGTGTTCAACAAACCCTGTTGTCTAGATACTTATGAACTCCTTAAATAGTTTGCCTGTCGCATCCGCCTTCCGCAACGACCGTGCCGTGGAAGCTTCCGTCTTTTTTCTGAATCGAAGGTAAAATTGTTCGCGCAGAGGCAAATACCGCAGTCACCGCCGAAGATCTTGTACGGTTTGTGGACGGGCTATTGGACAAATTCGGTTGCTGGCTATGGGGGACCTTTGATGTTGGCGATTCGGTCGCCGAGCTGGCCGGCTGTTATCACTAAACGCGGTGAGATCGGAAGACCGGCCGTCTGCAGCGCTTCGGCGACCCAGGTGTTACAGGTCTTCAGCAGGCTGAACTTGTGAGTTGACGGAAAGAAGCGGCTGTTGGGGACCAGACCGGGGCTCGCCGGAGCGCGGACGTTTTGCGGGCGTGCAAAGCTATGTGACAGATAAGCGATCAAACGCGCATAGGCCGTCGGGGCCAGGCGCAATTCGGCAAGCTGTGCATTGGGATAAACAATCTCGGGATTTTCTTTGAAGCCAACGACATGGAGCACGCTGCCACTCGACCAGAAGGCTGCTTTGAGCGCCATCGAAAATCCCGAATCCGGATCGGGGAAATAGTCCTCGTCGCCCCAGCTGAATTCGATGAAATGCGCACCGGGGAAGTCGATGAGCTCGGGAAACATAGCGCTCGGAAGATCATCCTTACGCACCACGATCGCTGCGTGCCATGAGTCGTACACGATCGAAACTGCTCGACAATTGCTTTCTGCCGGCAGGCATTTCCATGCCTCCATCGGGCCGGCTTGGCTGGAACAGCCAGTGAGACAAAAAACAAGACTCGCGACGATTATGTGCAGAGACGCATCGACGAGGGCCATGAATCTTATGTGTGATTGATTGGCCCGCTGGGTCAAACTGGAGTTTTTTCGGTCGCGCCCGGTATGGGTGACCTGCTTGGCGGCAGGCTTGCTCGCTCCATACGCAGGCTGAATCCGTTTCGACGGATGTAGATTCGCGCGGCCTTTTGCCGCTTGGCTAGTTGCTCGATCAATTTGAGCAACGGAGTGGACGCGCTCGCGTAATCGTTCGGCGCACGTGCCGCCCGCATCGCCCCTACCGCATCCTCACCGGCAAAATAATGCAGTAATCGGTCATCATCGGTGATCGTGGCACCGTCGAATTTTTTACGGAATTCCTTGAGCGACATTTCCGGTGGCTTAACCTTGGCGAGCTCCTTCGCCCGTGGACTGCTCAGCAGCCGATCTTTAAGGTTGGCTTCTATCGGCTGGCTTTCTTCGGCGCCCCAAAAGCCAAGCGCGTAAAGCAGCACTTCATCGGTGACCTCTTTGTAGCGCTCTCCAACCATGACATTGATCGCTGCCTGGACTCCGAAAAACTGTGAATAAGGCGTCACCATAATCGGGTAGCCAAACTCGGCGCGCACCCTCGAGACTTCCTCGAGAACCGCGGGCAATTGATCAAGTTTTCCCAGATTAGCAAGCTGAAAACGAAAATTAGAAATCATCCCTCCCGGCACTTGATGGAGCGGATGAAAGGCATCGTACTCGAGCGGTTTGCCGACCGGCAGGTTTTCCTGCCCGGCGATGGCCGTGAAGTGATCGCGCACCGGTTTGAGAACTTGCTCGTCGATGTGGGTCCGGTAGCCGAGCGCGCGGGCATTCATGGCGACATTAAAAATCGAAGGATTGGACGAGCCGTCCGCCAGCGGCGGAGTCGCCGTATTGATCGAAGTGATACCGAGCTGGATCGCTTCGAGGCAGCAAAGCGGTCCCAGTCCCGTGTTGCAATGGGTGTGGAATTCCACCCGCTTATCTTTCGCTTCTCGTAAAATCAACGGAACCAGTCGGCGCGTTGCCTCGGGCGTGAGCAAACCGCCGGGGTCTTTGAAGCAGATGCGTGCTACATCGAGCTTGGCCGCTTCACGGGCTCGCTCGACAAAGTACTGGTCGGTGTGCTTCGGCGAGACCGAATAGATAATATTCAAAACAGTCCGCAAACCGGCGCGCTTGGCCGCGTCAACCGCTTGGCGCCAATAATAGGGCGTGTTCGACGGATCCGAAGTGCGCAACTCATCGATACCGTTGGCCGCGAGCCGTTCGAGCCAAAGATCGGCGATGGCCGAGGGGGTGATCTGGAACGCCAACATCGAACGGCTGCGGATCGAGCGCAAAGGCGTGTTTCGGATTCGCTGTTTCAGGAGGCGCACTCGTTGCCACGGGTCGTCTTTCAAGTCTCGCACGCATTTTTTATAGAAAGCCGAGGACATGATCTCGATAGCTTCAAACCCGGCGCGATCGAGCCGCTCGGCGATCGGCAGCATCATCTCCGTGCGCATGTTCGATGCCCACAGGCTTAACTGGCCGTCGCGTAAGGTGGTGTCGACGAAGGAAATGGGGTGCTTTGGCTTAAGGTCGGTCATGTTGGCTTAGCATTGGAACAATCGAGTTGTAGGTGATCGGTCCGAAAGCCAATATTCCAGCGCTCCTCCAGCCTTCTTTTTATTCACTTCCGTTTACGCGGCTCCTCGATGTCGACGTACGCTCTGACCCAGTCGTGGGGCGTCGCCGTGTGACCCTGGCCGGTAGTGTCTTCGGCCAAAAATACGTCGCCGGGATAAAAGGTCATGCGGGTCCCATCGCCGAGACCTATATCGACGCTGCCCGACAAAGTGATCACCCAGCGACGGTGCGGCGCGCGGTGGTAGTTCACGATATGCGGCGCGAAGTCGTTTCTCAACAGCAATCCTTTCGCTTCGCGCCTCTGGTTGAAAAACTCAGACGTGGTGCTCGCGTCCAGCTGTTCCAAATGAGATTGCCCTTCCGCACCCGCGTAGAGTCGATAGAATTTCACAGCGGGGTCACGCTTGGCGGCGGCTTGCGGTGGCGGGTCGCCTGTTCGTAAGCGTAAGCGAGCTTGATCATGTTCGAATCGTCGTAGGGCCGGCCGAGAAAAGTGATCCCGGCCGGCAATTGGTCCCGGGTAAATCCAGCGGGCACGACAATGGACGGAACATAAACGAGAAATGTGTTTATATGAGGGGCGCCTTTTTGATCGACGAACGGTGGATTGACGCCATCTTTGAGCAGCGTCGGCTGATGTTCGACAGCTTTGTGCACGATGGCGTCGAGCTGATTCTCGGCCATCACCTGCAAAAGATGGGTCATCAGCTGCTCGCGTGCGGTGAGATACTGGTAATGGGCTTCCTCGGTCATCGTTTTCTGCCAGCGCTCGCGTGCGCGTTTGTGGATTTTTTGAAACTCCGGCTTGCTCATGGCCTCCTGGCGCGAGCGATAAGGCGGATTTTTGCTCCGCTTTAACCACATCATGAATGAGTCTTCCTCATCTTTGAGGCTGCCGGCGCGCTTGGCCAGCAGCCTGTTGAGATCGGGAATCGTCACCGGATCCACGATTTGCGCGCCGGCGGTTTTCAAATCTGCAACGGCCTGATCGAACACTTGGCTGATCTTGTTGAAGTCTTCCGAGCCCGGTTCGGCATCGTAGCCCATGGATTCACGCAGGATACCGATGCGTTTGCCTTTGAGGCCGTCTTTATCGAGGGACGCGGTGAAACTCTCGCGAATGCGGCCGACGCCGCGAGCCGTCACCGGGTCGTCCGGATCGTATCCCGTCATTACGTCCAAAAGCTTGGCTAGATCGGTCACGGTTCGGGCCATCGGGCCGAGTGACCCGTTGACCGAGGGCCAACCAGCGTACACGCCGGCGCGGCTGACTAATCCTGCGGTCGGCCGCATACCGGCGATGCAGTTCCATGTCGACGGCCGCCGAATCGAAGCAAATCCTTCTTGGCCGACCGCGACGGTGCAGAAGTTTGCTGATACGCTCGCGCCTGAACCGCCCGACGAGCCGCCGGCGGTGCGCTCGAGATCGTAGGGATTCCTGGTGGAGCCGAAAAGTGAACCATGGGTGTCGCCGCCGCCGAGCTCGCCAAGCGTAGCTTTGGCAAGAATGATGGCGCCGGCCTTTTTCAGCTTATCGACAACGAACGCGTCGCGATCAGGATAATAGTCCTTGAACAGCACCGATCCCAACGTGGTGGGCATTCCGACGGCATCGCCCTGATCCTTCATGATAATCGGGATGCCGTGCAACGGGCCGACCGGGCCCGAGGATTTGAACGCGGCATCTAGACGATCGGCTTCTTTGAGCGCATCCGTATTGATGCTGATGATCGCGTTGATCGTTGGACCTTTTTTGTCATAGGTCTCGATGCGATCGAGATACATCTGCACCAGTTGCCGGCAGGTGAGAGTGCCGGCTCGGTAGGCGGCATGAACGTCGTCAACGGTGGTTTCGAGTAAATCAAAACTCATAAGTCCGTCCTCTTTGGAGTAATCTTGTTAACTCTTGCTTGGATCCACGGCCAAGTACTGCCGTTCAATTTTCTGCCAATCATCGAGGCCGACGACGCGATCGCGTTCCTTGAAGGTTGTGAGTGCCTCGTCGATCGATTCGGTCGTCCCGTCGCGTTTGAGGGTGGCAAGAGCCATGCGCATGGCATGAATTGCCGCCCGCTGGGTTTCCGAGGGATAGATCGCGATCCGGTAGCCCATCTGCTGGAGACGCTTGATCGGCAACATCGGCGTCTTGCCGCCTTTGAAAACATTCACCAGTAAGGGCACGTCGGGTATCCGGAGCGGAATCTCGGCTAGCTCTTGTTCGGACTGCGGCGCCTCAACGAAGATCGCATCGACGCCGAGCTTCGCAAATGACCGAGCTCGCGCAATGGCGTCGTCGAAGCCATGGACGCCACGCGCGTCCGTGCGCGCGATAATACAAAACTCGCTGTCCGTGCGTGCCGCAAGCGCCGCTTCCAACTTCTTCTCCATCTCACCGAGGGAAATGACTTCTTTGCCGTCCAAATGGCCGCAGCGCTTGGGCGTGATCTGGTCCTCGATATGAATCGCGGCGACGCCAATGCGCTCGAACTCGCGTACCGTTCGGACAAGATTGACGGCGTTACCGTAGCCAGTGTCGGCATCGGCGATAATCGGCAGTTTGACCGCGGCTACGACTTGAGCGGCGCGCTCGATCGTCTCCGACATGGTCACCAAGCCGATGTCCGGTATGCCCAGGCTGCGGGCCACCGCGCCGCCGCTCAAATAGGCGGCCTCAAATCCGGCCTCCTCGACGAGCCGAGCCGAAAGCCCATCGAAACATCCGGGCGCAATCAATAATTCGTCCCGCCCCAGCAGTCGTTTGAGCACTTGACGTGAGTTCATGTCATACCTCAGATTAACTTAACTCAATTCTCGCTTGAACCTAGGTCTCCAGCCTCGAGTCTACGGTTTAGGGTTTTTCGGTTTAGATCCAACTCTAAACTCAACACCACAGACGCTATACCGTCCGTACGAACAGATCCGTGAATTTATCCACAGGCATCGCGTCCAGTGCCGGTGGATCGTCGCACAGCCGCAAGATCTTTTCGGCTTGCGTCGGCGCGAAGCGCGACGCCAAGTTGGCTTCGAATTTTTTCATCAACAGCGGTATGCCTTCGGCGCGGCGGCGGCGGTGGCCGACCGGGTACTCGACGGCGATCTTCTCCGTACTCGAACGATCTTTAAAAAAAACCTGGACCGCGTTGGCAATCGAGCGCTTCGCCGGATCCAAATAGTCCTCTGAGTAGCGCGGCTCTTCGACGCAAACCATCTTTGCACGAAGCGCATCAATGCGCGGGTCACGGGCGATCGCGTCTTCGTAATGATCGGCCGTCAGCTCGCCGAAGATCAGCCCGATCGCGGTCATATATTGCAGGCAATGATCGCGGTCGGCGGGATTGTGCAGCGGCCCCGACTTGTCGATGATGCGAATCGCCGATTCCTGCGTTGTGATGGTGACTGCTTCAATGTCGTTCAAGCGATCCTTGACCTGGCCGTGTAGCTGAATCGCGCATTCCACGGCGGTTTGGGCGTGGAACTCGGCGGGAAAGGAGATCTTAAAGAGCACGTTCTCCATCACATAACAGCCCAGCGGCCTGCCGAGCTTGAAGGATCTGCCACCAAACAGCACGTCATAGTAGCCCCACTGCTTGGCCGTCAAAGCCGATGGATAACCCATCTCTCCCTGCAGCGCCATCAGCGCGAGGCGCACGCCACGGCTGGTAGCGTCGCCCGCCGCCCAGGACTTGCGCGGCCCGGTATTTGGGGCATGGCGGTAAACCCGCAGTGCGCCGCCGTCGGCCCAGGCATTGGACAGGGCGCTGATGATTTGTTCTTGTGAACCCCCAAGCATTGCAGCCGCAACGGCGGCGGTGGCGACGCGCACGAGCAGAACATGGTCCAGGCCGACACGATTGAAACTATTTTCCAGCGCCAAGATGCCCTGGATCTCGTGCGCCCGGATCATCGCGTGCAAGACGTCGCCGATCGTAAAAGATTTCTGTCCGCTTCTGGTCAGGTAGTCGGCCAGCGCGAGAATGCCCCCCAAGTTGTCCGACGGGTGGCCCCACTCCGCGGCGAGCCAGGCGTCGTTGAAATCGAGCCAGCGGATCATCGCGCCAATATTGAACGCGGCGTGCACCGGCTCAAGCTGCCAATTCGTACCGGGAACGCGTGCGCCATGGGTCAGGGTAGCGCCAGGAACGATCGGCCCGAGATGTTTGGCACAATCCGGATAGCGCAGCGCAAGCAGACCGCAGCCGAGTGTATCCATCAGATTGTAGCGTGCGGTGTCGATGGCTTCGCGGCTGTCGCAAATATAATGCGCAGCATACTTCGCAAGTTCGACGAGAATCGGATCCGGCGCGGGGCGAATGTTGGAAACCGCGGAGCTCATCATCATCCCTAGAAAACCGTTCAAGGCCCAAAGTTCAAGGCTGGGAGAGACGTTGACTTTTCAATCTCGAGCCTCGGGCTTTTATCTCTTTTCGATCGGCACGAATGGTCTCGGGTCGGGACCGACATAATCGGCGTTAGGCCGAATCAAACGGTTATCAGCGCGCTGTTCGATGATATGCGCCGCCCACCCGGTAATCCGGGCGACCACGAAGAGTGGCGTGAACATCGCCGTCGGGATGCCGCAAAAATGGTAGGCGGTGGCGCTATAGAAATCCAAATTCGGAAACATCTTTTTTTCGCGCCTCATCACTTGCTCGATACGTTCCGAGACCGGAAAAAGCCGCCGGTCGTCGACCGCTTTGCCGAGATTCTTGGACCAGCCTTTGATGATGTCGGAACGTGGATCGGAAACCTTATAGACACGATGGCCAAATCCCATAATGAGTTTCCTGCCGGCGAGCATTTCAAGCAGGCTTTTTTCAGCTTCGTCCGCGCTGTTAAACTTTTCGATCAGCTCCATGGCGGCTTCATTGGCGCCACCGTGCAGCGGCCCGCGCAGCGCGCCAATGGCGCCGGTCACCGCCGAATAAAAATCGGGCAGGGTGGAGACAATGGTCCGTGCCGTGAACGTCGACGCGTTGAATTCATGTTCGGCGTAGAGAATCAGTGACACGTCGATGGCGCGGCGATGCAGCTCGTCGGGCTTCTTGCCGTGCAGTAAATGAAGGAAATGACCCGCCGTCGTTTCGTCGTCGGTCTCGGTATCGACGCGCCGGCCTTGCTCGTGAAAATGGTACCAGTAGAGCAGCATCGCGCTGAAACATGCGGTCAGCCGGTTGGCCACCGCGATTTGATCATGCCCGGCTCCCTCGGGCTCCAGTGTACCGAGCATCGAGCAGCCCGTGCGCATGACATCCATCGGATGCGTGCTCCGGGGAATAAGCTCGAGCACGGTTTTTAGCTGCGCGGGCAGGGCTCGTAGTCCGCGCAGCTTCGCCTGGTATTCCTCGAGCTCCGCTCGCTTGGGCAGATGTCCGTAGATGAGCAGGTAGGCGACTTCCTCGAAGGTCGAATGTTCAGCCAGATCGTGGATCGAGTAACCGCGATAGGTCAGGCCTTTGCCTTCTTTGCCGACCGTCGCGATTGCCGTGTGGCCGGCGATAACGCCTGCGAGACCTGCGCCTGCTTCGATTGCCATAAAGAATCTCCTCCAGGCCTTATTTGCCCTCAAGACCGCGGTCATTGCAAGTTGTCGTCCGACCACGAGTCCGCTCAGCCGTTTCATTCATCAGACTTATCCTCAAACTCGGCTCTTGACAGTTTGCCTCTCCATTGGATAGCGCTGAAGAGGAGAAATCTCACTATAGTAAGACAGGACTAGGAGTTAGCCTATGGCTTTGCCGCAGACATTTAAGGCAATGGTGGTTTCGGAGACGGCCGAAAAGACATTCATCCGCGAGATTAAGCAGCGGGCGCTGAACGACTTGCCGGCCGGAGAGCTGATTATTGAAGTTAAATATTCGTCATTGAATTACAAAGACGCGCTGTCCGCGACCGGCAACAAAGGCGTGACGAGAAAATATCCGCATACGCCTGGCATCGACGCCGCCGGCATGGTGGTGGACTCCACGACAAAACTTGTTGCCGTAGGCGATCAAGTTACGGTTACCGGCTTCGATCTAGGGATGAACACCTCCGGCGGCTTCGGCCAATACATCAGCGTACCGGCGCTTTGGGCGACTAAATTGCCCCAAGGCCTGACCTTGAAAGACAGCATGAGCTACGGGACCGCAGGACTCACCGCAGCGTTATGCATCATCCGTTTGATGGCGAGCGGGCTATCGAAGGATGCGGGCGAAGTGTTGGTGACCGGCGCCACCGGCGGCGTCGGCAGCGTGGCGGTGGCAATTCTTGCCAAGCTGGGTTTCACGGTGGTCGCGGCAACCGGCAAATCGAGCGAACACGAATTTCTCACCGGGCTGGGCGCCAAGGCGATTATTTCACGGGAGGAGGCGAACGACACCTCGGGCCGGCCACTGCAAAAGCCGCGCTGGGCCGGAGTCGTCGACACGGTCGGCGGAAATATTTTGGCAACTGCCTTGAAGACGACCAAGTATGGCGGCCTGGTTGCTGCGTGCGGCAACGCCATGTCGCACGAGCTCAACGTCAACGTTTTTCCATTTATTCTGCGCGGCGTGAGCTTGCTCGGAGTCGACTCGGTCGAGATTCCTATGCGTGCCCGACAAATGGCGTGGAGCAAACTTGCCGGTGAGTGGAAGGTCAACATCGGCAGCATGGTAACGGAAGTATCCCTTGAAGAATTGAGTCCAAAGATCGACGAGATACTCAAAGGCGGCATTCGCGGGCGCGTGCTGGTTAATCTGAGCACGTAAAAATAAGCGAAGAAATCGCACCACGAAGTGATTCATGATATTACGCTCGCCCACAGAGGATGAAAATGGCGGGATTCCCCTCCGAAAGGTTTTCCGCACTTGTCATTCCCGCGCACGCGGTGAATCCAGGTTGTTCTTTGCCGCCAATTAGCCTGGATACCCGCTTTCGCGAATATGACGGAATGCTGCGGTCGCTTAGCCTATTCCGGTTCTTCATTGATAGGGCGTCCATGCAGCCTTTTTTCAAAGAAGACACGAAGCGTTTGGGAGTTTTTATAATCCTAAACCTTCGTGAAAAGTATTCTTCGACGCCCATCGAAGGGAAATAAATGGCCGAGACGAACACCGACGATTTTGCTTTAGGTCATCTTCGGGTTATCGAGATTGGGGATATTCCGGCTTCGTATGCGACGCGTTGGCTTGCTGATCTCGGCGCGGATGTTATCAAGATCGAGCCGCCGGGCGGTGATCCCAATCGTTGGCTGCCGCCGTTCGCCGGCAACATCGAGCACCCCGAACGCAGCCTTGCTTTTATTCACGCCAACACCAATAAGCGGAGCATTGTTCTCGACCTCGGAAGTGAGTCCGATCGAGGGACTTTTGCCAAACTCTTGGCGTCAGCGAACCTTTTTGTCGAGGCAACGGCCCTCGGGTATCTGGAAAGGTTCGGATTTGACGATCAACGATTCATAGGGACATGGCCACATCTCGTCATCGTCTCGGTCACACCTTTCGGCCGCACGGGCCCGTATCGCCACTACAAGGGAAGCGATGCGATCGCCAACGCGGCCGGCGGTTTCCTTTTTGGCCAGGGCGACGACGTGAAAGGTCAGTGCACCGCGCCAAGCCACCTCGCTTACCAGATGGCTGGCGCCATGGCGGCGATGTTGTCGCTTGCCGGCATTCGCCATTTCAGACGAACCGGCGCCGGTCAGCGCATCGATATGTCGCTTCAGGAAGCGCTCACGTTCACCAACAGCAGCTCGATCGCCCGCTACAGCCGCGAAAACCGCCTCGAGCGGCGACCAGGGGCTAAAGCATACGGCGGAGCGGGCACGAATATCTATCGGTGCAAAGACGGGCGTTATGTGCACTTCACCACGAACATGCCGCACATGTGGAAGGAGTTTGCGCAGAACTGGATGACCGGGAAATCGCTCGCCGGATCCGAGTGGGAGAATCCGCGTTATCGCGACGAGCACTTCGAGGAGGTTGCCAAGGCGTTTGCGGCATTTATCGGCCAATTCGACGCCGATGATTTCGCCAATCAGGCGCAGGCACGCCACCTCGCGGCGGCGCCCCTCAATACCGTTGGCCAGTTCGTCGACTGCGAACAAAATCGCGCGCGCGAGTGGCTGCAAGAGATCGAACATCCGTTGATCGGCAAATACAAAGCGCCGGGCGCGCCGATGCGGCTGTCCGTCACTCCAATGCGGGTGCGCCGGCCTGCGCCATTGCTCGATCAACATCGACAGGAAATTCTTTTGGAACTCGACACTCGCTCAGTCAACGCGCCGAGAAAACCGGCCGATGACTTTCAGGCACGGCAGCCGATGCTGTGCGGGCTTCGGATGGCGGACCTGACGCAGCAGTATGCCGGCCCCCTGGGTACGGAACTGCTCGCGTATTACGGCATGGAAGTTGTCAAGATCGAAACGGGCACGATTGCGAGCAAGGAGCGCGCGGCGGCGGTGCATGCGTGCATGAATCGCGCGAAGCTCGGTTGCACGATCAACCTGCGCAGTCCCCAAGGGAAAGAATTATTCCGGCAGCTGGTTGCCAAGTCCGATGTCGTTGTCGATAACTTCAGCTCCGGCGTTTTGGAACGCTTGGGTTTCAGCTTCGATGCACTTCAGAAAATCAATCCAAGCATTGTGCAAGCCGTCATGCCCGGCTGGGGACTTTCCGGACCGCTCCAATCCTGGGTCGCATGGGGCTGGCAACTGCTGGCTTACACCGGAATCATGCGGCTCTGGGGTTATCCCGACTCGCCGATGGAGACGCGTTGCAAAATCGCATGGCCGGACCGCGTCGGATCGGTGACCATGGCGCTCGGCGTGCTTGCGGCGCTCGAATACCAGGCGCGCACCGGGAAAGGGCAATTCATCGAAGCTGGCATGCTCGAAGCCCAGGCCTCCATGATGGGACCGGCGATTCTCGACTATACGGTTAATGGCAATGAATGGGACGCTATGGGTTACCGGGAAATTCTTGGCGCGCCGTACGCGCCCTACGGCTGCTACCCCTGTAGGGGCGAAGATCAGTGGATCATCATCGCCTGCGCCGGTGACGACGAATGGCAGAGCATGGCCGCAATCATCGCTCCGGCGACATGGGCCGGCGATCCAAGGTTCGCAACCCAAGCCGGCCGCAAGGCGCATCGCGAAGAGCTCGATCAGCACCTTTCTAAGTGGACGGGGAGATATACGGCGAAGCAAGCTTTTCGTTTACTCCAGGAAGCCGGGATTGCCGCTGGAATCCCATGCTCCGGTGAGGATCTGTTCTATGATATTCACCTCCGGGCCCGCGGCCACATCGTCGAGACCGAGGCGCAACCCTGGGGCAAGATCACCCATCATGGCTTGCCCGGCATTCCCTCGCTGTCGGCTGCCAGTGCGGCGCGGCCGGCACCGTGGATCGGCGCGCATAATCATCAAGTTTTCGGTGAAATATTGGGGTTAAATGACGTGACAATCCAAGAACTGAAACGAAACGAAGCCATCAAGTAGAGCAGCACGGTATCTTTTCAGACGACACTGCCGCACGTACAGCGTGAGAGGCACCAGCATGAAGCGGATTGAGCGGTTTCGTTTCAGCTACTCTGCCAGCGACGCCAAAAACCTGGTCGCGATTCTGCTTGGCGTCGAATTGCTTCTGGTATTCGCTTATATTCTGACGCACATCATAGCGCCGGGTCCGAGTTTAGGGCCGCTACGAAACTTTCTCGACGTCGATCGCGAGGTTTCCATCCCGACCTGGTTTTCTTCCGTGCAGCTTTTTGCTTTGGGCGTGGTGCTGTTGCTGCAGGCGATACGGTGCAAGCAACTGAGCGGATTTTTTGTCCTGGTGGCTCTCGGATTTATATTTTTATCGATGGATGAGGCGGCCGCAATACACGACAGTATTTACCGTTCCGCCCAGCGGCTTAAGCTGCCCTGGATCGAGGGCCACGAGTATCTGGTCTGGATGGTGGCTTACGTATGCGTCGGCGCGATCGGCCTGTTGATCGGCCATCGCCCGGTAATTTTCGTATGGCGCAATTTCCGGCAAGAAGCATTATGGATTGCGGCCGGGGGAATGATATTTGCCGGCGGCGGCATCGGCACGGAAGTCTTCACTCACTATCTTTACGGGATCGCCGTTGATGCGAAGTTCTTTTTGGCCGTGGCGGCGGAGGAATTTTTTGAAATGGCCGGAGTGAGCATCATGCTTTACGGCTTCATGCTGCTCGGTATTCGACTCGAATCGGACACGTAAACGCCGTCACCTAGCGATCGGCGGCGGCGCTTTCCATGATTTCAACTCACTCCGCCTACTCCTCCAATACTCCATTCACCCGTTTTTCTTCGACCGTGGCCCGAACGGCTCGGGTTGAAAGGGCGCGTCGCGTTCGCGCAAAAAGCCTTCGAGGCCGCCCGTTTTTTTCGCTTCGTCCAAGCGTTTGTTGAATTCTTCACGCTTGGTCAACCGCGCCATCGCGGCCAATTCAGAGTTGAGCATCCAGGCTTTTCGCAGGCCCATCATTTCGAGGCCTTGTGTCGAAATGTGCAAGTTAATTTTGACGGTCTCGGGGGGCACCAGAGCGATCCGCTCGACGAACTTAAAGCAGGTTTCCAGCAGTTGATCCTTCGGCACCACTTGGTTGACCAAACCGATGCGCAATGCTTCCTGAGCGTCGACGTGATCGCCGGTAAGCGAATAACGCAAAGCGTTCTTGAATCCGGCGAGCGCAACCCAGATAAAATCCGTGTTGGCGCCGTGACGTACTTGCGGCTGTCCGAATACCGCGTCATCCGCGGCGATGGTGACATGGCAGGTGAGAGCGAGCCATGACCCGGCGCCGAGACACCAGCCGCTGACTGCGCCGATGATCGGCTTGGGATATTGCCAGCGGTAAAGCTGGCGGCCGAGAATGTCTTTGCGACCGGAATCGCGAAATTTGTTATAGGTCGCATTGAGCGACGTGTTGACCGGTATACCGTAAGGCCAAGCGGTTTCCGGATCATCGCCGCTGATGTCCTCCCCGGTCGAAAAAACGCCGCCCGCGCCAGTGATGACGACGGCGCGGATCTCCGGGTCGGTTTCCGCATCGGCCAACGCTTGATCCAGCTCGTTCATCAGCTCTTCATTCATCGCGTTCAACGCCTGCGGCCGGTTGAGTGTGATGAGCACACCCTTCCGCTGCTTCTCGTAAAGGATCGTCTTGTAGTCAGACATGTGTGACTCCTCAAAAAACAACAAATTGGAGTGATGGAATAATGGAGTGGCGGAGTGATGGGTTCCGGACCCAGTACTTCATTACTCCAACATTCCAGTAACTTTATGCTTCGGTTACTCCACCACTCCAACACTCCAAATTTTCATTTCTTCTTTGCTCTCGGTCCGAATGGCTCCGGTTGGAACGGGCCGTCACGCATCTGCAAATATTCCCGAATACCCTTGTTGGCGCGAGCCTCGTCGAGCGGCTTGCGCAATTCCTCGCGCAGCATGACATGGGCCGGCGCTGACATCTGATTGTCGAACGTCAGCGCGTCGCGCAGTCCCATCATGTCGAGTCCCAGGGTCGCGACTTGGAGGTTGATCTTGACGGTTTCCGGCGGCACGTGGGCGATGCGCTCGACGATCTTGAAGCATTCATCGATCAGTTGATCCGACGGCACGACTTTGACGACCAGCCCGATGCGCAGCGCTTCTTGGGCGTCGATGTGATCGCCGGTGAGGCCGTAGCGCAGCGCGTTTTTATATCCGCCGAGTAAAGTCCACATGAAGCTCGTATTCGAACCGTGGCGCACTTCGGGCTGGGCGAACACGGCATTTTCGCCAGCCAGGGTCATATGAGTGAACAGCGACAACCATGAGCCGGCACCCATCGCCCAGCCGTTGATCGCGCCGATGATCGGCTTGCCGAACTCCCACATGCGGCGAAAGTTGCGAGGGTCGACGCGCCAGGAGTCAATGACTTCAGCGGCGGTTTGGCCAGTGATGATGCCGTACGGCCAGTGGATGTCCCGCCGCCGTCCCGACGAGGTTCCCTGATCCATGCCGGCGGAAAAGGCCCGTCCGGCTCCGGTCAGCACGACCGCGCGCACCTCTTGGTCTTTTTCCACTTCGTCCAGCGCCTGGTGCAGTTCTTTGATCATGCTCCGGCTGATCGCGTTCATCGCCTCCGGCCGGTTGAGCGTGATCAAAACTCCGCCGCGCCGTTTTTCGTAAAGAATTTCCCTAAAGTCGGGCATCAAAACTCCTTCGGCGTTTGTCGGTTCAAATTGTTCAAGCCGTTCAAATAGTTCAAATCGTCCGAACAATCCGGATAACGACTTGAACGTTTTCAACGATTTGAACTGCTTGAACGATCATTAACAAATCTGCACCAGCGCATCGACGGCCACCACGCCGCTGCCCTTCGGCAATACGATGAGCGGGTTGATGTCCAAACCTCCGAGTTGGTTACCGAGAGCCGACGCCAAGCATGATAGCCCCACGAGCGCCCCGCACAAGGCATCCACATCGGCGGGCGGTTTGCCGCGCACTCCGCCGAGGATAGCGACGCCGCGCA
>Ga0075324_1000073_pt1 | contig 17254 bp, 16 predicted proteins | sample MayberryNW_TuleC_FD_120045 | JGI IMG/M metagenome (GOLD analysis project Ga0075324, IMG submission 120045) | Natural and restored wetland microbial communities from the San Francisco Bay, California, USA, that impact long-term carbon... | ecosystem: Environmental > Terrestrial > Soil > Wetlands ...
CGGCCTCACTGCCGAATCTTTCGGTCAAGAGAAATTTCCAAACCGGCCGATCACGATTGTGGCTCCGTTCCCTCCCGGGGGCGTTGCCGACCTGACCGCTCGACCCGTCGCGGCAGCGATGGAGAAGGTGCTAAAAAATCCCGTCGTGGTTGCGAACAAGACCGGCGCGGCGGGGGCGGTGGGAATGTCGTATGTGGCTAACAGCAAACCCGACGGTTACACACTCCTGATGGCGCTTTCCAGCATCTCGATTATTCCTGAGGCCGATAAGCTCTTCGCCCGTAAGCCGGCCTACACCATGGACCAGCTCATTCCGATCGGGTTGATCTCGGCTGATCCGACGATCTTTGTCGTCAGCGCGGATCGCCCGTGGAAAAGCGTCAAAGAGTTCGTCGATGACGCGAAAAAACGACCGGGGCAGATCTCGTATTCTTCTTCCGGCGTATACGGGACCTTGCACATGGCGACGGAGATGCTTTCACATGCGGCCGGAGTGAATTTGAAGCACGTTCCGTACTCGGGAGCGGGGCCGGCGCTTACCGCGATTCTCGGCGGCCATGTGGACTCGCTCGCTTCCGGCCCGGCGGTCCTGATTCCGCAGATCAAAGCCGGCAAATTGCGACCGCTGGCCGGATGGGGCGCTAAGCGGGTTGAGGCTTTGCCCGACGTTCCTACTTTCAAAGAACTGGGCTACGACATCGAGTTCTATATTTGGGCGGGACTTTTGGCGCCCCGCGGAACGCCGCAGCCGGTGATGAAGAGGATTCGCGAGTCGGTGCGCCAGGCGGTGCAGACGCCCGAGTTCAAAGCTGCGATGGAAAAGCTCCAGACGCCGATCGCCTATCTCGACGCGCCCGAATTTCAAAAATTCTGGGACAAGGACGCCAAGATGCTCGCTGACGCGATCAAACGCGTAGGAAAGGTGGAGATACCGGTAGCAAAGTAAAATGACTCGGAGTATTGCAGTGAGGGGTGGTGGAGTAATGCGAGTCGGCAACTCGAAGCCACTTCGTCGTTGGTCCAGTCGTGGCTGTTTTTTTCAACCGAGTTGGCGCGTGCTGGGTGACGGAAATTTAACGAACCGAGTTGGCCTCCGCTCTGCTTAAGGTGACTCATTCCCGAATGTGCCGCCTGATTCAATTTCCTACCGGCGCGAACAGTTGGCTGAGCGGGGGACGATTGGAAATGTAGCCTTGCTCGTTGGCATACTGGACGAACTTTTCCAGCACGATTTGATTCTCCGGGGTCAGTCCGTGGCCCCACGGGTTTTTGCCGAATAAGTCTTCTTCTTCCTCGAGAATTAATACCGCCGATGGGAAAGCCGAACGCTTGGCGTAATCGTAGGATCTCCGGCAAGCCGCCTCGGCTTGGTTGAACGCTCCGAGCAAACTCGAGACGAGCCACGGATGCTCGTCGAACAGCGACTGGCGCACGACCAGAGTGTGAGTGATGGGAAAAATGCGGGTCTTGTGAAAATACTCGTTCACCGTCGCCCGGATGCCTTTGAAGACGCGGCGAATGCGCGGATCTTTGGCGCGAAACGACGGCACGATATTGGGCGGGATCAGCGCATCGATCTCGCCGCGGAGCAGCAGCTCCTCGGTCGGCTCGTCGACGACCGTGACTTTGATACCCGCCGGCGGGTGGTAGCCGGCGCCTTCGGGCGCCGAAGTGAACCACTCGCAGTCCTCCGGCCGCACGCCGTGATGCTCCTGAAGGATTCCGCGCGCCCAAAGTCCCACGGTCAACCGATACTCGTCCATGCCGATTTTTTTCCCCTTGAGGTCTTGCGGCGCCTCGATGCCGGCGGAGGCGGCGCAGAAAATGTACGGATGAATCTGCATGCGCAGCGGAAAGATCGGCAGGGCGATGACCGGTTCCTTGCGGCAGCGGGCCATCATGTACCAGGAGAGCGACATCTCGGCGATATCGAATTCCTCATAGACCGGCCGCAAACAAGCTTCACCGGTTTCGGCGCGGCGCGGTTGCAGTTTGACTCCTGCGACTGTGACTTCGCCGGACAGAAGAGGGCGGGTGCGGTGATAGTCGGCGAGCAGGAGGGTTAGTTCCAAGTCGCGTGGCATGTCTTCTCCTTTGGAATCATTGACTGCGTGTGTTCGTTGGAGTGTTGGAGTGATGCTTGAAAATTGCGCCCCACCCCAGTACTCCAATTTCTCTTCATCGTTCTTGCCCGTTCGCCTTGAGCAAAAACTGGCGCGTGAAAAATTTCTCAGCGCCGCCGAGCTTTTTTGCTTCGCCTTCGATCCGCGTGGCGGCGATGAGGGCATCGACATCTTCTTTAGCGATGGCGATCGAGTAAAGTCCGGCGAATTGGTTGATCACTTTTCGCACCGTTTCCGGGTCGCCAAAGGTCTTCTTCTTGATCACGTTGTTCGCGACCTTTTCGCGGTTGTTTTTGAGGAAATCGAGGCTGCGATTGATCGCCCGCAATAACGAAACGATACCTTCCGGGTCAGTCTCTATTTTTTGTTTGCTCGAAGCGATCACCACGAAAGGAAAACCGGGGATGACGTCGCCGATGTCGAAGAGGGACGGGTAGCCCTTCTTCTCGAGCTCCAATCGTTCCAGAAACGAAAACGGCGAGGCATGAATTTTTCCCGATTCCAAAGCTTGGGCCCGGGCCGGGCTATTACCAACGCCGTAGAGAATTTTGTAATCCCGGTCGCGCACCAAGCCTTTTTTGGCCAAGCCTTCTACCGACGCGAACTCCGCGACACCGCCGGGACCGGTGACTCCGACGATTTTGCCTCTGAGATCATTAACGCTGCTCATTCCTTTTGCGCCGATCATCGTGTAGTCCATATACGGTTGCATGCCGCTGACGATGATCATCGGTGCGTTTTGCGCGATGGCGCGAACCGCCGCGACGCCGGCCACAAAGGTGTAATCCACGCCGCCGCCGACGAGCGCCGCCATGGCCGTCGGTCCCCCGCGAATGAAAACCGTTCTGACTTCCAGTCCTTCGGCGCGGAAGAAGCCGAAGTCTTGCGCGACGACGATCGGCAGCGTGCCGCTTAACGTGGGCGTGTTATAAGCGAAGGTCACGTTTTTGATTGTTGCGGCATCGCTGCCAGCCAATGCGGTCAATGACGCAAACAATAGCAGAATGAAGGTTAACGACGCCGTCTTTCTTCCTTCGCCTCGAGTATCGCAATGCTTCGCCTCGGTGTTATGCTGAGGCCAGGCGAAGCATCTGCTTTTTGTGCGACTTACGATAAGGGTGCAGCGTATATCGAGCATCGATCACCACCTGTTATCCTTCGCATCGGGAAGGATAGATTTAGTGAATTGCCGTAGAACCTCGACGGAGAATCTTTGTATTCCAACACTTCATCACTCCATCGCTTACAGATCTCTCGTGCTTTCGGCGAACAGTTCTTCGACCCTTGCCCTCTTACTGGTCAGGCCTTGTTCGTGGGAAAAGTCAATAAGAGTCTGGAGCATCTTGCGGTTGCCTTTGATCCCATAAGGATATGGATCGCTCCCGAATATCTCCTGGGTCATGGTTAAATACTCTTTGCCGAAAAACAGTCCCGAAGGAATGCTATCCATGAGTTTGGCGTTGAAATGCGCTTTGGCTTTGACAAAAGCGCTGTAGAGATTGAATGCCGCCCACGGGTACTTTCTATAAATGTCACCGCGAATCGTGTACGCATGATTGACCGGCAGGAAACCCCATTTCTGGAAAAACCGTTTAGCCTCGGCCTTGCGGTCGTCGAAGAGCAGCTTAACCTTGCTCGGGTCGCCGCCGGTTCCGGGGATTCGATGCGAGCGGCTGATGATGTTGGGCGTATTTTTCCAGGGACTGTTGATCGCGGCGGCGTCCAGTTCGTTGTTCATCAGCATCGAAGCCATGCTCTTGTCGGGCGGGATTCTCTGAAAGGAAATCCCCGGCGGCGGCGTGAAGCCGGTCGCGCCGCCATGGCTGAGCTCTTCGGTGCGCTCCATGTACCAGTGGACTTTGAACTGTGACACGCTGAAATCATGTTCGAGAACGCCGCGCTGCCACAGCGCGGCGGTTTGTTGGTACTCGCCGACGCCGACGCGTTTGCCGGCCAGGTCCTCGGGCTTCTGGATGCCCGAGTCGGTGTGATAAGAAAACTCGGTGTGAAAAAGGCGACGGCTTGGAAACACCGGCAGCGCGATCATATCGAACCCGCGCTCGCGCGCGATCAGATAGGACGACATCGACATCTCGCCGACTTCGAATTCCTGAAATTTGAGCTGGCGCCAGAATGTTTCCGACGGGTGCGAGTAGGTCGGAACAATCTCGATGCCCTCGGGCTGTACCTCGCCTCTCATCAAGGGATCGACCCGTTCGTTGAAAGCGGAAATCAAGCTAAGTCGTAATCTGGGCATCTTGTCTTGCTCCTGTTATTTTGCTGTCACGGCCGGCGGGCGATATGTCAAGCGCCGTGATTCACAGTCCCAGCGTCTCCGCCGCAAACAGTTTCTCTATTTGCATTTTTTGCGGCGTCAGCCCTTGCTCGTGCGAAAAGTCGACGAGGGTTTCCAACATCGCGCGGTTAGCTTGAATCCCGTAGGGAAACGGGTCCTCGCCCAAGACGTCCCGCGTCATCGCGAGAAACTCGGGACCAAAAACGAGCGCGGCAGGGATGCGCTCAAGCAGCGTCTCCGCCGCCTGCTTTTTGGCTCTCACAAAGGCATCGTACAATCGGACGGCGACATTTGGGTGTTCGCGGTAGACGTCGCCGCGGATGATGTAAGTATGATTGACGGGAACAAAGCCGTGCTTGGCGATGAAACGCCTGGCTTCACTGATCTCGTCGGGAAAAAGCGGTTTGACTTTGGACCAGTCGCCTTCGCCGCCGCGAATGTGGGTCGAGCGGTCAATCACGTTGACGGCTCGCGATAGATGCCCGGCGATCGGTGCCACGTCGATCTCGTGATCGACTAGCATGGTCGCCAGGCTCTTGTCCGGCGGTATGCGGCTGAAAGAGATGCCGGGCGGCGGCGTAAAACCGGTGGCGCCGCCATGGCTCAGTTCCTCGGTGCGCTCCATGTACCAGTGGACGTTGTACTGCGACACACCGAAGTCATGTTCCAGAATGCCGCGCGCCCATAACGCGGCGGTCTGCTGGTATTCGCCGACACCGATGCGTTTGCCGTTCAAATCGGCCGGTTCCTTAATGCCGGAATCGACATGATAGGACTGTTCGGCGTGAAAAAAGCGGCGGCTCGGAAAAACCGGCAATGCGATCATGTCCGCGCCACGCGCGCGAGCAATCAAATACGACGACATTGACATCTCGGCGACTTCGAATTCGTGAAACTTGAGCTGGCGCCAGAATGTTTCCGAAGGATGAGAGTAGGTGGGGATGATCTCGATGCCGTCGGCTTTGACCGCGCCGTTCATGAGCGGCTCCACCCGCTCGTTGAAATTGGACACGAAGCTGAGAGTTATTGATGAATTCATAAGTATCTAGACAACAGGATTTGTTGGACACGAAGGGACGACTCGTTCCAAGCCCAGGCAAAGCGTCCGTGGGTCATCGGCCACCACCCGATCCACGCCCCGAGTGCCTAATTTTGGGGTGGGTGCGAAAGCGTCTTTGAGTCCTGGTGCCCGCGCTTTCCACGACTCGCCCCCTTCCGGTATGTCTACTAACTAACGAACTCCTTAGTAGTTCCGCCATGTTTCCGTCCTTGCAGAGGCTACGCAGGTCCCAGCCTGGTGCACGGGCACGGCATACGGCGCCCGAAGTTGGTCATAAACCGAGAGTCGATTCTGCGAACAGCTCCTCGACCTTCATCTTGCGCGGCGTCAGCCCCTGCTCGTGCGAATAGCCGGTGAGCGTGTCGAGCATCGCCTGATTGGCCTTGATGCCGAAGGGAAACGGGTCATCGCCGATCATCTCCCGTGTCATGGCGGCGTACTCGGGTCCGAAGAAGAGCGCGGTCGGAATGCGCTCGAGCATTTTCTCGCGGGCGTGCATCTTGGCTTTGACAAAACCGCTGTACAGGTTGAATGCCGCCCAGGGATACTTCTTATAGACGTCGCCGCGGATAATATAGGTGTGGTTGACCGGCAGAAATCCATGCTTTCCGTAGAATCGCGCGCCTTCGGCCATGCGGTCGGGAAAGAGCAATTTGATTTTGCTCCAATCGCCTTTGCCGGTGATGCGGCTTGAACGGTCCAGAGCGTTCGCTTGGAGCGCAAAGGGACTGGCGACATGAGCCACGTCCAATTCATTTTCCAACAATGTCGAAGCCAAGCTTTTATTCGGCGCGATGCGATTGAAAGAAATACCCGCAGGCGGCTTGAAGCCCGTGGTGCCGCCGTGACTCATTTCCTCGCTTCTCTCCATGTACCAATGAATCTTGTACTGAGAGACCCCGAAATCATGTTCCAAGATGCCGCGTATCCAGAGCGCCGCCGTTTGCTGATACTCCGCCACGCCGAGTTTCTTGTCCACCAGGTCTTCAGGTTTCGTGATACCGGAGTCGACGTGGTACGACAGCTCGGTTTGAAACAAGCGGCGGCTGGGAAATACCGGCAATGCCATCATGTCCGAGCCTTGCGATTTGGCGATCAAATAAGACGACATCGACATCTCCGCGACTTCAAACTCGCCGAACTTTAGCTGGCGCCAAAAGGTTTCGGCGGGATGGGAGTAGGTGGGGATCAGCTCGATACCCTCCGCTTGGACCGTGCCGTTCATCAGCGGCTCGACGCGCTCGTTGAACGCGGAAATAAATCCTAGAGTGAGTTTAGGCATGGGGTGAGCTTTAGCTTTCTATGTCAAAAAATCGACGACTTAAAGAAATTGTTTGTCCTGTTCGTCCGCTATTTGCCTTTTCCCTTTGCGGGAGAAGGCAAGGATGAGGGGCTCGGTCTTTTCACCCTCACCTCAATCCTCTCCCGTCAAGGGAGAGGAAGTTACGGATCGTCTCGCAACGATTCCCGCTACCGCCAAAGATTTCTCCTGCAGACAAGCTGCCTTGTCATTTCGAGGAGCGAAGCGAGGAGAAATCTTTCTTCGGCAATTATTCCTGATTTGTAGCAACATTTACTCTATTCGCTCCAGTATAATCCTAACAGATTGCTAAAAACTCTGATTGCAGGCTGCTCAAAAGGATCTCAGAGGCGAGGCGCGCGAAAAATCGACGAGCGGAGGCGTACTTAGCTCGTACGTTGTAGCGAGGCGATTAAGCGCAACGAAGCATATGAGTCCTTTTCAGCAGCCTGCTAACGCTCAAAACCCTCGATTGACCAGATATCGTAGAGCAACTCCATGCGCCGGAAGGTGTGCTTGCGCGTTTGCTCCTGCAAATGCGGTGAGTGGAGGTAGCGCACGGCGATCTCTTCGGCGAGGCTGCTGTGATCCTCATCGGCTTCTGAATGGACAGTAAAGAAGCGCACGTCGTCGGGTCTCATGTTGTAATTTTTCAGCAAGCCGTTGCCGATCGCCGCCGCCGCCGGACCGAATGTCCCTTCCGCGCCGATTTGAATCGACATAACGACGAACCAGGGCAAGGTGTGTATGATCAACTCGACATAGTAAAGATGAGCTGCGGTGGATGGGCGTAGCTCGGCATTCTCCAACTGCTTTTTCGACAAGCCGATGGATTCAGCGAAGCGGATCGCCAATTCGTTGTGACCGGCGCTGCCGGTGTCCAGACCGCGGGTCTCTTCTTCGACGACGCCCCACAATCGCTGGGCGATCTCAGGATCGGTGCAGGCTAAATAGCGCAACATGGCGATGCGCGGAACGGCGGCGCGGAACTGATAGTCTTGAATCGCCCAGGCGCGAATCTGGTCCATGGTCGCACTGCCGTTGCACACGGCCTTCAAGAAGGGGTGCTTAATGCGGATCTTGGGGAATGCCTGAATGTCCTTCTTCAGCTGATCAACAAATTCTTTAGACGTGGCCATCGTGTTTCCTCCCGAACTTTGGTGGCTCCAACTCGTTGGAGTGATGGAGTGTTGGAGGACTGGAGTGTTGTCAATTCCATCACTCCACCACTCCACCACTCCAGTTATCTTCGTCCCGCCAGCCGGCTGACGAAATACTCCCAGCCGCGCATCGGAAATCTTTGATCGGCGTTATAGACTTCGAGCTCCGCGGCGGTCAAGTATCGGGGCTCTCCGTGCAGCATGGCCAGATGGTTCCATTCTCCGAGCATGGCTAGCCGCGTCGTTCTTTCGATCACCTGCTCGATGCTCTCGCCGACCACTGCATCCCCATGGGCGCGCATCAAAACCACCGGGCCACTGCCCAGGGCAGCCGCCAACTCGTTGCCGCGCTCGACCGTGCGTACCAGCCCGACGCCTTCATACACCGGCGGACCGTCGGCGGAAAGGAACTTGCCGTAATGATGCATGGGTTTGAGCTTGATCGGCAAGACGCTGAAGATCGTGCTCCATTTCGAGTGTGTGTGGGCGACGCTCTCGATTTCGGGGCGAGCGCGTAAAATGCACGAATGGATCGGCCACTCATTGGGCGGCGTCTTGGCGCCGTCGAGGTAGTGCCCATCCAGATCCTGCATGATCAAGCGATCGCGCGTGACACAGCCCGGGCTTACATTGGCGATCGTGATAAACGCGTCGGCTCCGGGAACGCGCACGCTGATATGGCCATAACCGTCGGTCACGCCTTCGTGATCGAGGATGTGGCAGGCGGTCATCAACTTTTCCGTCAGCTCTTTCATTTCGGACGAGTCGATGGTGGGCACATTTTTTTCACGCGCGCTCATGAGTGCTCCGTTGCTAATGGGATTGCTAAATTATGTATCTTTTTTTGCGAATCTATTCGCGACCCGTGAGGCTGTCAAGCAGTGCGGCGCGCGCCAATCCCGGCTCAGGTCATATTGCTTGTTTCATGAGTCGGCTGAGAGCGGAAGCGGGGAAATCGTATTACTGAAGCCATAGCTGCTGCTAGCCCAAATCGGATTTGAGATCGGTTCTACGGGCGGGCACTACCGGGTCAGATAGTTTTCGGCTTGACAACTGGCGTGCGGATGCTAATTCCATGGTGATTTCTACCAGTGAAGAGGAAAGCGTTATGAAAAAAACGGCGTGCGTGGTGCTTCTAATCCTGTTTTGGTGGATCGAGCCCCTTAGCGCGCAGGAAAAGTATATCGCCGGCTATGCCGGCTTTGCGGGATTCCAGGCGCCTTTTGTGGTCGGCCAAGGATTTCGGCTTCCTGTCAAAGTATGGCGTCAACACCGATCTCGTAATGATTCCCGGCTCCGCGCGTGGAGCGCAGGCGCTGCTTGGCGGCAGCATCCATTTCGGCCAAATCGATGGGACAGCGCTGATTGCCGCGATCAATCAAGGTGTGGATGTATGAAACAGAAAAACCCCGCCGTGGTCGAAGAGACGTATCAGTTCTTCGCGAAAACGTTCTCGTCACCACCGCGCATGTCGCACGAAGGCATCGCGCTGCCATCGACATGCTCCAGCAGCGCTCGCCGGAAACCAAATTCGATACCCATATCGGCAGGTACGTCGACGAACGCTTGATGGACGAGCTGGAACGAGAAGGGTTTTTTAAAAAGATCGGCGGGAAAAGCTGATCCGGTTTCGCCAACGGCATTTCCTATGTCATCTCGCGCGCAAGCTTCGGCGGTACTCCAGTGTCATCCGGAGACGCCCTGTACGGCTGTCGAGACTATCAAATCCGCTCTGCGCTGGGAGCGCGGCAGAGTTCTCGCCGTTACCTACAAGCTCAGCGGAGCTGTCGATCAATTGCGGATTCCGCCGGAACGATCCGCCCGCAGATTAAATGATTTGTGGCAACACACTTGTTTTGAATTGTTCATCGGAGCGAAAAATGACGCTGAATACTACGAATTCAATTTCTCACCGTCGGGTGAATGGGCGGCGTACGAGTTTCGCGATTACCGGGACGGCGGGCCGTTCAACGACGACGAGATCGAACCGAAGGTCACGGTGCAGCGAGACACCGGGACATTGGAGCTAGACGCCATTGTTCGCTTGGATAGCTTGGCGGGAATACAGCCCGAAGTCTGTTTATGTCTGGGGCTTTCTGCCGTGATCGAAGATGTCAACGGTTTGTTCTCTTATTGGGCGCTCAACCATCCGCCGGGGAAGCCTGATTTCCATCATCCTGACAATTTTGCTCTGCAGATCGAGCCTGCAGTGGTCGATGGCGCCACTATCGATTATACTCACAAGCGATGAAGTTCGGCATCGATCGCCTGATCGCGGACGCCAAACTCCGAAAACCATTGGCGCGGAAGCGGGTTGCATTGCTCGCCCATCCCGCTTCCGTGACCGCTGATTTGCTCCATTCCCTCGACGCGCTGGCGGCGCTCAAAGATCTAAAGCTCACCGCTGCCTTCGGCCCGCAACACGGGCTGCGCGGCGACAAGCAGGACAATATGGTCGAATCGCCGGATTTTCACGACCCAGTGCACGGCATTCCAGTTTACAGCCTTTATGGCGAGGTGCGCCGTCCGACGGCGGCGATGATGGATAGCTGCGACGTACTGCTGGTCGATCTGCAAGACGTGGGGTGCCGCGTTTACACGTTTATCACTACGTTGCGCTACGTTCTGGAGGCGGCAGCGCAACACAAAAAAGTAGTCTGGATAATGGATCGGCCCAACCCCGCCGGACGGCCAGTGGAAGGACTGCGCCTTCGTTCGGGTTGGGAAAGTTTCGTCGGCGCAGGGCCGCTGCCGATGCGTCATGGTCTGACCGTGGGCGAGTTGGCGATCTGGTTCGTGCGCACCCTCCGGCTCGACGTGCAGTGCGACGTCGTAAAAATGGAAGGGTGGAATCCGGGGCGCGCGCCTGGTTATGGCTGGCCGCTCGGCGAGCGCACGTGGGTCAATCCGAGTCCGAACGCGGCGAATCTTTCGATGGCGCGCTGCTACGCCGGGACGGTGATGCTGGAAGGCACGACGCTGTCTGAAGGCCGCGGCACGACGCGGCCGCTGGAACTCTTCGGCGCGCCGGATCTGGAGCCGCGCGCGCTAATTGCAAAAATGCAATCGCTCGCGCCTGAATGGATGCGCGGTTGCCGGCTGCGCGAGTGTTGGTTCGAGCCGACGTTTCACAAGCATTGGGGCAAGCTGTGCGCCGGTATTCAAATCCACGTCGATGATCCAAGTTACGATCCTGACGGCTTTCGCCCATGGCGGTTGATCGCGCTGGCCTTCAAATCCTTGCGCCGGCTGTGGCCGGATTACGATCTCTGGCGCGATTTCCCGTACGAATACGAGAAAGATCGGCTTGCCATCGATCTCATCAATGGCAGTGAGCTGCTGCGCCGTTGGGTGGATGATCCCGCCGCAACCGCTGCTGATCTCGACAGGCTTGCCGAGCCGGACGAGAAATTATGGCGGGAAGAGCGGGAAGCTTTGCTGCTCTACCGGTGAATCGACGCAGTCACTCACGTCCATCAACCTGCTCCTACTTCAACCCCAGTGCCTTAATGAAGCCGCTTTCGTCCAACTCTCTCATAACACTGTCGTCCAGGAATTCTGCAGGCGCGCCGACGCAGCGTCAATCCCAAACTGTGAAATGCTCAGTTCTCAATTGTAGGAAGTGCGGCCATCGTTTCTCGCAGAAATCGGAAGGACTTTTCGCGGCACTCGTAATTTTCTGGAGCAACACTGGTTTTATGCGTGGCACTCTCCTTGCTCTTCATCCATTGAGCACCAACAAAGCTGCTTAAGACTAAGGAGGGGGAGAATGTTTACCGACAAGATCGAATTAGCAGATTTCGACAAAATGGAGCCGGAGTACAAAGAACTTTTAGGTCATGTGCTGACGATTCAAGCCGACTGCGAGATCGGCGGGCCGCACTTGTACGTGGAAAAGATGTTGCCGGCGGCGCCGACCAAGCTCGATCAATTGATCGTCGCGCGCACCGCCGCAGAGGAGATCGACCATTTTCGTAAAATCGCCCGTGTCGCCGGAGACATCGGTGTCGACGTTTCTTTCGTGCTGAGCCAGCCGAACGAGAAGCGCTTTGTCGACGCCTTTCGCGGTGTGATCGACACGTGGGAGGACAATGCAGTGTTCGGCTTTTTGATTGACCGGGTTGGGCGCTATCAGCTGGAGGAATTTTTTGATTGCAGCTACCTGCCGCTCCAACGGATTCTCCCCGATATCGTAATGGAGGAACTGGGCCACATCGAGTACGGCTTCAATAAGACCGTGGAGCTCATTCAGTCGGGCGACGAAGGCAAGGCCAAGGCGCAAAAGGCGGTGGATTTCTGGTACGTACGCGCTCTGGATATGTTCGGCAGAGCCGGGTCGAAGCGTTCCGAGCGCTATCGTTACTGGGGTCTCAAACGACGCACCAATGAACAGGCGCGGCAAGATTATCAGACCGAAGTCAACCCGATCCTGAAGAAGATCGGACTCACGGTTCCGGATCCGCTGAAAGGGCGGCGCTATCTATAAAGCGCGAAGGAGGGAATATGCCGGAAGCAGCACCAAATACGGAAAAACTGGACGAGCATCTAAGAGTAGTTGTGCAAGCGCTCCACGCGGCGGTTAAGCAGGGAATCCCGCACGTGAAAGAACCGGAGATCGTCGATAAGGCGGTCGCAGACTGCAAGGAATTACTCGACGAAATCATGAAGGGAGAGGTTAAGGAGTGGCTTAATTAGGCAACGACCGGTGAGCTGGCGATAGAAGAACTCGCAAAGGACGCAAAGGCATCAAGCCGCACTGAAGCCCAATTTTCTTTCGATGTAACTCTCATAAATCCGGTAAAGCATTTCCATGGACGCGATATCGACCCACTCGTCGAGAGCGTGCAGGCTGCCGACGTATGGCCGCGTCATAATGACCGGTATGCCGTGGCGCGCGATGTAGCGAGCGTCGCTGCCGCCGTGCTCGCGTATCAACCGTACCGGCGCGCCGGTGATCTCCTCGGTCACTTTGAGATAAAGCGGGTCCGGCGCCAGGTTGGTCGGCTCGGCGGCGACCAGGACTTCCAATTCCATTTGATCGTCCAATAATCGTTCGATGCCTGCTTGCATTTTCACAACCGTGTGCGGCGCCGGGAAGCGGATGTCGCAGGTCGCTTCGGCGCGATCAGGGACGCGGTTGGGTACGCGATTTTGCGTTTCCACTACTGTGAATGAGCAGGTTGGATGCCAATGGTTGTCGCCGTTTTTGAGTGCATCGAAGTGAGCGCGAATCCTACCAAGGGCACTAAGGATCCGCTCGCAAGCGTTGTCGGCCAGCCATGGCCGGCTGCCGTGGCCGGCGGTACCGCGGGCGACGATTTTCACATGCAGCGTGCCTTTTTCTTCAACTGCGATGTCGTTGAGCGAACCGGAATCGGGAATGATGGCCGTGCCGCAGCGCATGCCGGCCTGCTCGAAGAGAAAGCGCGTGCCGTGAGTGCCGCCCCGTTCCTCGTCCGAGGTGACCGCCAAACCCAAGGAGGCGCCGGGATGCCTTTCATGAATCGTGCGAAAAACTTCCAGCAGGATCGCCAACTCGCCCTTCATGTCACCCGCGCCCGGGCCGTAGATTTTTCCATCTTTCAGAGCCGAACTGTATTCCGTGCCGGGCGGCAAAGAGACCACATCAAGGTGAGCCAGCAATAGGATCGCAGGCGCTGCTGCGCGGGTCGGCAGAAAGACGGTGCACGGAGCGTTGCCCTCGCGATAACGGTGCACGGTCACAGCGTCTGAAACCTCCGCATGGTGAATGACGAATTCCATGCCGCGGTCAATCTCTTCGGGGCGATCCGCCGTGCTCGGAATGAGAATCAAATCCCGAGTGATCTCAACCAGGCGCTTGCGCAGCGTTTCCGAAGCTTGAGAGGCCGTGTCAGTCACGATCGTAACCCCATTCGACCGGTAACTCGGACCACGCCCGATTGAGTAGCACCGTACATTCGTCGATCTGATCAGCGATGCAGACGAACTGGCCTTTCAACACTCGGCCCTCCTGGTCGGTATTGAAGTTGAAAGGAATGATGCCGGCAGCCGAGCCGGTTCGATACAACACCCCGGCGCGCTCGATCAGCGCGATGAGATCTACTCCGGCCAAGGGTTTGCGAAATGCGATGTTGCGCATGAGCCAATCACCTTCGGGTTTGAGATGCCGGGCGAGAAATGCCGGATAGGTGGCGCCGGTGACACGCGCGTTGATCTCGCAGAGGATCGTTTCCGAGCGTCCGCCGCGCTCGACAATGAGAAAATCGACGCTGCAGGTGCCGCGAAAGCCCTGTCGGTGCAACCAGGTTCCGGCAATGCCGGCCTGACGCCACAATTCGCGCTCGACCTCGGGAAACTGCTGCACCACAGGCGGGGGTGACATATTGCCCTGGTGGACGCTTTCTTCGCTGAGGATTTGTTCGGTCATGTCGAAGAGGAATACCGTGTCGGCGTTCAAAAACAGCTGGACGCTCGGCGACGCAAGCTTGCGCATGCCGAGAACGCCGTCTTCGATCCAGCCCTGCACCATGCAGGGGCCCTCGAAAAAAAGAAATTCCGGAACCGCGGGCATTTCAAGCTCGCCGATGGCCATGACGATCATGCCGTAGCCCGAAGCGCCGATCTGGGCTTTGACGACGGCCTTGCGGTAGCCGATCGCGCGGAGATTGTCCAGGCACGCGCCGACTTCCTCTTGATTCGACGCGAGCAGAGTATCGAAAACGGGCAACTGTTGTTCCACTTGATGGCGATAAAGAAGGTATTTGTTGTTGCCGTTCTTACTCCCGTCTAAAGTACTGATGGTTTGCTTACCCAGCAGTTCGGCGATCTTGACCAGTTTGGTGTCGGTGATAAAACCATCCACCCACTCGGCGGGATGCTCGCGCAGCTTCTGAAAGAGCCGGGTTTGAGTCAACGCCTTCGCATCCTTGGCGGAGGCCAGCCGTTCGTAATCGGATAGCTCGATGATTTTGTATTCCGGCAGCGGCAGACCGATCTCGTCGGCGAGATATTTGACGAGACTTGGCTCAGGCGAGACCTCGAGCAGCATCAGGTTGGGCCGTTCGTGAAACAGTAAATCGAGAATCGACATTACCCGCCCGCCGTAGGAATGAGAGCCGGTGATTTCATTCATCAATTGCCGGGTCTGGTCGGCGTTGCCATAAAAGATCGAGTGGATGTTGGAGAAGAACAGCGCGCGGCGAGCCCACGAAGGTGGCGGCTGGCCGTGTCGAACTGTGACGTTGGGATTGGCGGATGACATCGTTGACTGCATCTCTCTATCTTGCCAGCGCCAGGCGCAGGATATGCTGGATCAAGCGCTCGTAAGATAAACCGGCCTTCATGGCCGATTGGGCAAACTCATCGTCGCGATCCAGATTGGGATTGGGATTTGCTTCGAGTATGACAACCTCGCCTTGCGGCGTAACGCGGAGATCGATGCGGCCGTAGCCGTGGATGCGCAGCGCGCGGTAAACGGACTTGCAGATCTTGACAATCCGCTGGCCGGTGCCGTTGGGGAAGGGCTCGGCGAAAACATTTTGGATGCCCCAGCGTTTGCGATAAGCATCGTCCCATTTGGCCTTAAAGGTGGAAAACTTGGGCTGGCCCTCGGGCACTTCGGTGAAGATAACCTCGCGGAACGGAAAGACGCGCAGGCGGTCGTTACCGAGCAAGCTGACGTAAATTTCCCTACCCTCGATAAACTCTTCGGCCAACGCTGCCTGGTTCATGCGCTCGTGGATGAAACGAACTCTTTCCTCGAAGGCTTCGTCGTTTTCGACGAACGAGTCCAAGGAGATTCCGTAGGAGGCTTCTTCTTCGGCGGGCTTGATGAACAGGGGAAACTGGAGGCGCGGCGGTTTTTTGATTGCCGCGCCCGGTGAAAAAATCGCGAAGTTCGGCACGCGAATCTTGTGATACGCCAACAGTTCCTTGGCCATGCCTTTATTCTTGCAGAGCGTCAACCCGGTCGGACTCGAACCGGTGTAGGGCACGCTCATCATCTCGAGCAGGCCGGCAACGTTGCGGTCGTAGGCGGAGACCTCGTTGAAATGCTCGGTGAGGTTGAAAACGACGTCGGGTGGGTTGGCCTTGATCTCATCGATGATCATGCCGGGCTCGTCCCAGACGCCGATGGTGCGCACTTCGTGGCCGAGTTTTTTTAGCGCCTCGATTACATGCGCTTCCGCCGCCCAGTCATCCGTTTTCAATTCCTTGGTGAAATCCTGATCTTCCGGCGGTGTTCCGGCGGTATCGAAAAGGACGAGAACCTTGTGACGTTTTTTCGCTCGGGCCATGATTCAGGACTTCTTGAACTTGCCGGTTAGCCGGTAATGGGACGCGAGCGTCGCCAGGAACGCCGTGACCTCGACGCCCGCAGAAGGATTGCGCAATCGCAAATCCAGCTCGGCGCAACGATCCGTCAAGGCGCGCAGCAAACGGTTGAGGGTGAACTTCGGTTCGCCGGTCCAGGTCGAGACGGCCTGCAGAATCATTTTGCTCGAACGGCGCAAAAACACCGCGGCCCGCTCGTTCTCCGGCGCCGCAGCCGCGTCGACGAAGAGCCTGCGCAGATCGGCGTCGAAAAATTCCGGAAAGTCTTGGGCGTAAGTTTTGCGCCGGCGCTTGTAGTAAAGAGCCAGGCGCGAGCGCAAACGCGAAGCCTCGCTCATCTTGGTTTTGACGAACACCAGGGGCGGTTTGCCGGAGAGCTTGTTCATTAGCTCATCGACGTATTCGAGCTTGGTCAGAGCTTTCCAGCCGCGATATTGGCGGCGCCAGTCGAGATCGGGCGTGAGCCAGATCGCGACGGTTTCGGCGAAATCTTCTTCCGGGTGACTTTGCGCGTAATAACCGTCCAGGTGCCGCACGAAGCCGCGGCTGTACGGCCGGGCGCGAAAGCTCTCGGAGTATTCCAGCGAGACGGGGCCGAACAGTTTCTGCCAGGCTTTGTCCTTTTCCAGCAGATAGGCGTGATTCAGCACGTGGCCCATTTCGTGACGCAGGAGACGCATGCACCAGGCCTCGGTGCCGCCTTCGACTTCCATCATCATTTTCTCTTCGAGTTTTTTCAAGCGCGGATGGGCGAGATAAAAGGGGATAGCGATGGTGGCACAGCCCTCGGGGCAATACCACTCTTCGCCGAGATAGCAGATCGGTTTGACTAGAACATTTTTTGCGTCCAGCTCCGCATTGAATTTGGCAATTCGTGATTCGAGCTCGGTGCCGGGAATTCTGAGCTTCAAGTCACAGATACGCATCTGCAGTAGCTCGTCATCGGTCATAGCGCCGAGGTCCGGCTCGCTGTCCTGAGGTCCCGGAAGCTTTTCCGTC
>Ga0075324_1000075_pt1 | contig 16867 bp, 11 predicted proteins | sample MayberryNW_TuleC_FD_120045 | JGI IMG/M metagenome (GOLD analysis project Ga0075324, IMG submission 120045) | Natural and restored wetland microbial communities from the San Francisco Bay, California, USA, that impact long-term carbon... | ecosystem: Environmental > Terrestrial > Soil > Wetlands ...
GACCGAGGGCCGAGCCCTGGAGATTGCGGGCATAGGACGGAGAAGGTTATTTTTCAGGCCCAGGTGCAGGTTATGGTCACCACGGAGAGGACGGGGCGGTGGCCCATCAAGGCACAAAACCATCGACCGCGATCGCAAGGGCTTGGCCTTCGGTCGTGGTGCAGCCACATGGTCTCTAAATAACGGACTCATTAATAAGTCGTGATGTCGCCATGAACACGTCGGATCGCAGAGTCGCACTGATTACCGGCGGCGCCCGCGGCATCGCGCGGGCGGTCACGTTGGATCTTGCCTCACACGGCTGGTCGGTGGCGATATGCTATCGCACCAGCGCCGGGGACGCGGCCGAAGTCATCAGCGCGGTGAAGCAAGCAGGCGCGAAGGGCTTGGCTCTTCAATGCGACGTGTCCCACTCCGATGCAGCGGTCGAGCTGGTCCGGCAGGTACACCGGGAATGGGGCCGGATCGATGCGCTCATCAACGGCGCCGGACCGTACCAGCGGGTTTCCCTGCTGCAGCAAAGCAATGAGAGCTGGCATTCGATGTTCGACAACAACCTTCACCCGGTCTTTTATCTGACCCGCGCGGTCATTCCGATCATGAAGGAACGGCGCTGGGGACGCATCGTCAGCTTCAGTATGGCCAACGCCGAACAACTCACCGCTCAGCCGCAGCTCACCGCGCACTATATCAGCAAGGTAGGATTGCTGGCGTTGTCCCGCTCGTTCGCCAAGCTCATCGCGCCGGACGGTATTACCATGAATTGCGTTTCGCCGGGGTTCATCGATTCGGGCAGCGCACCGAAGGAAGAGCTCGAGCGCATGGTAAAGTTCATTCCCGCCGGCTACGTCGGCACGGTCGACGATGTAGTTTCGGCCGTGCGCTTTTTGCTATCCGAGGAAGCGCGTTACGTCAACGGCACCAGCATCCAGGTGAGCGGCGGCTGGGGAGTGTAGCAATCGAACGGTATAAGGATAAAATGAGATCCTGACCACGATACCGTGAAAGCGCTCATGGCAACGACTAAAGATCAAGCGCGCGCCTTGGAGTTGATCGAGCTGGCGATGAAGCATCAGATGGCGCAAGAGTTCGACGATGCGATTCGCTTGTATAAAGAGTCCATCGCGCTGCACCCGACCGCGGATGCACATACGTATTTGGGTTGGGCCTACAGTTTTTTGGGCCGGCTCAACGAAGCGATTGCCCAGTGTGAAATCGCCATCGAGATCGACCCCGAATTCGGCAACCCTTACAACGACATCGGCGTCTATCTCATGCAGCAACAGCGCTCGGACGACGCCATACCGTGGCTGGAGCGCGCCAAATCAGCCAAGCGCTACGAGCCGCGTCATTTCCCTTACATCAATCTCGGTCGAATCTACTTGACCAAAGGCATGATCCAGAAAGCGCTCGAAGAATTCGGTGGTGCGCTAAAGATTAATCCCGAGGATGGCGAGCTTGCGCAACTCGTCGATGAATTGAAAACCAAGCTCCAGTAATTTCGGTTCCGATGGCCCGTAGAACTCGTTAGTTTGCCGCTGCCACTGCCGCATCGAAGATCGCCACCGCGGTCTTAGTTTCTTCCGCGGTCACGATCAACGGCGGGCAAAAGCGCAACGTGCTCTCGCCGCAGCTTAAAAGCAGGAGGCCTTTGGCAAAACAGTTTTGCATCACGCGATCGCGCAACTGAGCATCGGGGGCATGACTGCCGTCGCCGCGCTCGAATTCTACGCCGATCATTAACCCCAAGCCACGCACATCGCCGATTACACCATGGCGAGCCTTGAGCGCGATCAGCTGCTCTTTGAGAATCGCGCCGACTTTCGCGGCGTTTTCGACCAACCCCTCTTCGAGCAGCGCGATGGTCGCGAGCGCCGCCGCGCAGGCCACCGGATTGCCGCCGAACGTGCTGCCGTGGCTGCTGCGCGTCCAAGTGCTGATTTCGGCGCGCGCGATCATGGCGCCGATCGGCATGCCGCTGGCGATACCCTTGGCCACGCAAACGATGTCCGGCTCGATTGCCCAATGTTCGCTGGCGAACATTTTTCCCGTCCGGCCGAAGCCCGATTGGATCTCGTCCACGACCAAGAGAATGCCATGTTTGCGGCAAAGATCCTGGAGCATCGGCAGATACTCCGGCGGCGGCACGATATAGCCGCCTTCGCCTTGTATCGGTTCAACGAAAACCGCCGCCACTTCATCGGGCCGCACCTCGTGTCGAAATAAAAACTTCTCGATCACCGAAACGCACTCCAGGCCGCACGAGTCGTGTTTTAATTGATACGGGCAGTGATGGCAGAAGCCATAGGGCAAATGATGAACGCCGGGAATCAGCGGGCCGAAGTACGCTCGATGCAACGCCCGGCTCGCGGTCAAAGACAGCGCGCCGAGGGTCCGGCCGTGAAACGCGCCGTGAAAAGCGATGGCGTGCTGGCGTTTGGTGTGATGGCGCGCGAGCTTGAAGGCGGCCTCGACCGCCTCGGCGCCGGAGTTGGTAAAGAATACTTTTTTGGGCGCGGCGCCCGGCGTCAGTCGGTTGAGCTTCTCCGCCAAATCGGCCATCGGCTCGTAATAATAGTCGCTGCCGCAAATATGCAGAAATTTTCGCGCTTGTTCCTCGATGGCTTTCACGACCCGCGGGTGCGAATGGCCGGTGCTGCAGACGGCGATGCCAGCCATGAAATCCAAAAACAAGTTGCCATCGACATCTTCGATCACCATGCCGCGCCCCTGTTCGACGACCAACGGATAAACACGCCCATAAGCCGGTGCCGTGTATTGATGGTCGCGCTCGATGATCGCCTTGGCCTTCGGTCCGGGCAGGGCGGTCTTGATGTCGGGTGCTTTCATGTTCGGTCCAGTCCTCTAGTTTCTTGTTTGAAGTTTCTAGTCCGAGAACTGAAAATTAGAAACCGGCAACTTCAAACTTAGCTCGCGTTATCAATCTGTGCCTTTTGCAACTTGCCCGAGTAATCGACGTAAATCGACTTCCACTCGGTGAAGATATCGTAAACCGTCGTGCCGGCTTCACGATGGCCGTTGCCGGTGTCCTTGACGCCACCAAAGGGCAGATGAACTTCCGCGCCGATGGTCGGTCCGTTGATGTAAGTGATCCCCGCTTCGATGTCACGCATGGCGCGAAACGCGCGAGACACATCTTGAGTATAAATCGAGCTCGATAGACCATAGGCCGTGCGGTTCAATACGTCGATGGCTTCCTCAAAGCTTGCGACTTCAATGATCGACAGTACCGGGCCGAAGATTTCTTCCTGGGCGATGCGCATGTCGGGTTTGACTTGATCGAAGATCGTCGGCGTAAAAAAAAAGCCGTTCGCGCAAGCACCCGATTCGTAACTCGAACCGCCGGTCAGCAGGCGCGCGCCCTCGCCCTTGCCGATCTCGATGTAGCGCAGAACTTTTTCACGCGCTGCAGCATTGATCAAGGGGCCGATCTCGACGTTCTCGTCGAGGCCGGAGCCGATCTTTAGCCGCTGCGCTCGGGCTACCATCATGTCGGTCAATTTTTCTACGATCTGGCGATGAACGATCAAGCGACTGGTTGCCGTGCAACGCTGGCCCGTGGTGCCGAAGGCGCCCCAAAGCGCGCCTTCAAGAGCGAGATCGAGATCGCCATCCTCCAAAACAATCTGCGCGTTCTTGCCGCCGAGTTCCAGCGAGACCCGCTTCAAATTTTGCCCGCAGACCGACGCGATCTCGCGTCCGACGGCGGCGGAACCGGTAAACGACACGAGCTGTACTTGCGGGTGGCGCACCAGCGCGGCGCCGACCTCTTCACCCCGGCCGTGAACCAAGTTGACTACGCCCGGTGGGATTCCGGCTTCATTTAGAATTTCGATCAGCCTGACGGCCGTGAGCGGCGTGTCCTCGGCCGGCTTCAGTATGACGGTATTGCCGCAGAGCAACGCCGGGAACATTTTCCAGGTCGGAATCGCCATCGGAAAATTCCATGGCGTGATCAGCGCGCAGACGCCGACCGGCATGCGCACCGACATGGCAAACTTATTGGGCAATTCCGCCGGCGTGGTCTCGCCGAAGAGCCGCCGGCCCTCACCGGCAACGTAGAAGGCCGTGTCGATGCCCTCCTGAACGTCGCCTCGCGTCTCCTTGATCACCTTGCCCATTTCGCGTGTCATGCCGCGCGCGATCTCTTCTTTGTGCTTGCGCAAGAGCTCGCCGACCCGATAAAGCATCTCGCCTCGCTTCGGCGCCGGCACCAGACGCCAGGCAGCGAACGCTTTTTTCGCCGCCTGCACCGCCGCATCGACATCTTCGGTTCCGGAAGAGGGAAACGCGCCGATCAAATCATTACGATCCGCCGGATTGCGATTTTCGAAAACCCTGTTCGACTTGGCCTCCTGCCATTGGCCCGCGATATAGTTTTTGAATGGGTCCGCCATGTTCAATCACCTCAATTTCGCTACTTTGCGCTGGATCCGCAGCCGGGGTGCGCGTCAGAGGTATTCTAATGACACCCTGTCGCGAACACAACGCCGTTTTTTATGTCAAGACGGGTTGCCTGAAGTCATATAAATGCTAAAGGGTACGGATAATTGATTTTTAAGATTCAATCCGCTAGCTTCAGGCAACCTCGCGCCCGTCCCAACCTTCGGGAAGAGAAGCCAATTTTACAATCGAGAAGCTGAGAGGAGAAAATACTTCATGGTTCGTTTTACTTGTATGTTAGTCGGTGCTCTAAGCTTGGCCGCGGTCAGTGAAGCTGCGACGGTGGGGGATTTTTATAAAGGCAAGAACGTCAGAATCGTCGTTGGTTTTTCCGCCGGCGGCGGTTTCGATACCTATGCACGCGCGCTGGCGCGCCATATGAGCAAACATATTCCCGGCGCTCCCAACGTGGTCGTGGAAAACATGACCGGGGCCGGTAGTTTGATTGCCGCCAATCACGTCTACAAGGTTGCCAAACCCGACGGCTTGACAATCGGCCACTTTATCGGCGGCCTGTTTTTAGGCCAAGTCCTCGGCCAGCCCGGCATCGAGTTCGACGCGCGCAAGTTCGAGTTTATCGGCGCGCCGATCAGCGATCATGTCATTTGCGCGTTGACCAAGGCGAGCGGCATCACTAGCGTTGATAAATGGATGGCCTCGAAGACACCGGTCAAAATGGGCGGCATCGCGCCCGGCACATCGACGCCGGACAATGCGACGCGCATTTTGAAGACCGCTTTAGGTCTGCCGATCCAACTGGTCTCCGGTTACAAGGGTACCGCGGATATCCGCCTCGCCGCCGAGGGCGGGGAGATTGCCGGTGGTTGCTGGGGGTGGGATTCGGTGAGCGTCACTTGGCGCAAGGCGTTGGATACCGGCGAGGCGGTCGTCGTGCTCCAAGCCAACCGCAAAAACCATCCCGACCTGCCCAACGTTCCCCAGGCCGTCAAATTCGCCAAGAGCGAAGAAGCCCGCAAGATGATCGACGTCGGCATACACGGCGACAGCGATATCGTGCGCACCTACACGTTACCACCGGGGACTCCGAAAGACCGGGTCCAAGCGCTGCGCAAGGCTTTCGCAGCGACTCTCAAGGATCCCGAGTTTGTCGCCGATGCCAAGAAGTCAAAGCTCAATATCGGTCCGATCGCCGTCGAGGACATCGAAAAAGACATCGCCGGACTGTTCAAACTCGATCCTGCGCTGATCGCCAAGCTCAAGGATGTTCTTTACAATTAATCAGGTTGATGATCGACGGAACTTTGAGCTAGGGGGTTTAACGGGGTCACGGCAGTTATGGATTTGATCGCGGCGTTGATCTCCGGGCTCTTCCAGGTCTTCAACTGGTCCACGTTCAGCTTGATGCTAATCGGCATCGGCGTTGGCTTCGTCGTCGGCATTCTTCCCGGCCTCGGCGGTCCGACAACGATGGCTCTCATGTTGCCTTTTGTCTTCAAGATGAATGCCGTTGAGGCCTTTGCCTTTCTTTTGGGGATGGCAGCGGTAACCGCGACAACGGGCGACATCACCTCGATTTTGTTCGGCGTACCCGGAGAACCGACCACCGCTTCAACCATCGTCGATGGCCATCCCATGGCCAAGACCGGTCAAGCAGGCCGCGCCCTCGGCGCAGCGCTGATGAGCTCGTTGGTGGGAGCGATCATCGGCGCCTTTTCTTTAGCGATTGCCATCCCGGTCGTGCGCCCGCTCGTGCTGAGCTTCGGCTCGCCGGAATTTTTCATGATCTCGCTCTTAGGGGTAACTTTCGTCGCTTCCCTAAGCGGCGGCAATTTACTCAAGGGCCTTATCTCCGGGGGACTCGGTTTTTTTCTTGCCACTATCGGACTCGATCCCATATCGGGGATTCAACGCTTCACGTTCAATCAATTGTTTCTCTGGGACGGCATCGGCTTAGTGCCGGTCACGCTAGGCCTGTTTGCTATTCCTGAGATTATCGATTTGGCGATCGTGGCCACCAGCATTTCACAGGAAAAGGTCGGCAAGCTCGGCGGCGTGATGGAGGGCGTCAAGGATACGTTTCGCCATTGGTGGCTCGTGTTTCGCTGCAGCGCCATGGGCGCCTACATCGGCGTCATTCCCGGTATGGGCGGAGCGGTAAGCCAGTGGCTCGCCTACGCCCATGCCGTTCAAAGCTCGCCGGATAAAGAACGTTTCGGCAAAGGAGATGTTCGGGGGGTGCTGGGTCCCGGGGCGGCGAACAACTCCACCTTGGGCGGCGCCATGATTCCGACGATCGCGTTCGGCGTCCCCGGCAGCGTGGTCATGGCGATTCTGCTCGGCGCCTTCATCATCCAGGGAATCGTTCCCGGCCCGGACATGCTGTTACCCGAGCCCAGAGGCAAGCTGAGCCTCACTTTTTCCTTTGTCTGGATCATTGTTATCTCGAACATTATCACCGTCGCCATTTGCTTGACGTTCCTCAACACGCTGGCGAAGGTCACGCAGATCCGCGTAAGCCTGCTCATGCCGATCATATTGTTACTTGTCTACCTGGGCGCGTTTGCCGAGAAAAACGCTTTTCAAGACCTCGTCATAGTCCTGGTCTTCGGCATGCTGGGTTGGGTCATGGTCAAATTCGGCTGGCAGCGGCCCCCACTTCTATTGGGATTGGTCTTGGGACCATTGATGGAAAACCGGCTTTTTCTTTCCACCGATAATTACGGCCTCGCCTGGCTAACTCGTCCCGGGGTGCTGATTATCTTTGCCGTGATCGTCATTGGAATGGTCTATCCGATTTTAAGGGACCGATGGCAAAGGCCCGCGGAAACTCAGGCTGGACCCTCTCAAATTAGCAAGACCAGAAAGGACGATCGTCCAGACAAGTTTTCTTGGAGTCTGTTGTTTACCAGTGGGCTCATTATTATCTTTGTTTGGTCGTTGTGGGAGAGCAAAGCATTCGGTTTCCGTGCCGGCCTCTTTCCCTGGGCCATCGGCTATCCAGTGTTGGCGCTAACCATTGTGCAGTTCATTCTGGAATTGATGGGCAAGGGACGCGAGGGCGGCCTGGAAAGTGAGGTCGAGATAGTTCTGTCTAAAGAGCTCGTCCGCCGCCGCACAGTCGGGATACTTGGCTGGATTATCGGCTTCTTCCTGCTGATCTGGCTTATCGGTTTCTCCTACGCGGTGCCGCTCACAACCTTTTTCTATCTGAAACTTTCGGGCAAGGAAAATTGGCCGATCGCGATTGCATTCACCGCAGCGACCTGGGGATTTTTCTACGGCGTATTCGACTATGCGCTCAAAATACCGTTTCCCGAAGGGCTGCTAATTGGCCTGCTTAAAGGCGTCCAGTGAGACAAAGTCGAACGCAGCGTTTGGACAGGAAAAGATTACGGTATCAGGCGAATAGTATCACTCACTTTTTTGTTTATTTGATCGATTCCTTACCCACCTTATTCTGCAACTGTCGCTGATCTTTCAACCGCGCCAAAGCCAGGAAGTCCACGATCAACATCGTCCCGATTAGTCGACGCCACTGTTCAAGCTTGATGCAATGCTGTTCCCGGATCAAAGACGTTCTTTACAACCCGCGGCATCGCTGATATTTAGCTGCGAACGTTGCTTGTCTCGGCCTGAGGGGTTTGAATTGTCATGGACATGCTGCATGCGCTGATCTCGGGATTCCTTCAGTGCTTTACATTTTCGACGTTCAACTTAATGCTGATCGGCATCGCGATCGGCTTCATGGTGGGGATCTTACCCGGACTCGGCGGCCCGACGGCCATGGCTCTCATGCTGCCGTTCGTATTCAAAATGAACGCGGTCGAAGCCTTTGCCTTCCTGCTCGGCATGACCGCCGTGACCTCGACAACCGGCGATATCACTTCCGTTCTCTTCGGCGTTCCCGGTGAGCCCACGACCGCGTCGACCATCGTCGACGGCCATTCCATGGCGCGCAACGGCGAAGCCGGGCGCGCCTTGGGCGCCGTGCTGATGAGCTCGCTCATCGGAGCCGTGTTCGCCGGTATTGCACTCGGCGCTGCGATCCCGATCATTCGGCCGCTGGTCCTTTCGTTCGGCTCGCCGGAATTTTTTATGCTGGCGATTCTCGGCATCTCTTTCGTCGCCGCTTTGAGCGGCGAAGACGTTTTAAAGGGCATGGTGGCCGGCGGTATCGGGCTCATGCTCGCCACCATCGGGCTGGATCCGATTTCCGGGATCCAGCGTTACACGTTCGGTCAGCTGTTTCTCTGGGACGGCATCGGCCTTGTGCCCATCACAATTGGTTTTTATGCCATTCCGGAAACCATCGAACTCGCCGTGCTCGGCACCAGCATTGCCAAGCAGGAAGTTGGCAGCCTGGGCGGCGTGATGGTCGGCGTCAAGGATGCTTTTCGCCATTGGTGGCTGGTGATTCGTTGCAGCGCGCTTGGAACTTTTACGGCGATCATCCCGGGCATGGGCGCCGCCACGACCCAATGGCTCGCTTATGCCCACGCCGTGCAGAGCTCGCCGAACAAAGAGCGATTCGGCAAAGGCGATGTGCGCGGGGTTCTGGGCCCCGGTGCTGCGAATAATTCCACCTTGGGCGGCAGCTTAATCACGACAATTGCGTTTGGCGTTCCGGCGAGCGTGGTCATGGCGATCCTGCTCGGCGCCTTTATCATTCAAGGCATAGTTCCCGGCCCCGACATGCTGCTGCCGCCGCCGAAAGGCAAGCTCGATCTAACTTATTCCTTTGTCTGGGTGATCATCCTTTCCAACATGATCACGGTGGCGATCTGTTTTCTGTTCCTCAAACCGCTGGCGAAAGTGACGCAGGTGCGGGGCGGCATTATCATTCCGCTTATTTTGGTGTTGATCTTTCTTGGCGCCTTCGCCGAGAAAAACGCCTTTCAGGACATGGTCGTCGTGCTGTTCTTTGGTATGCTCGGTTGGGCCATGGAAAAAATGCAGTGGCCGCGCCCGCCGGTTCTTTTGGGATTGGTGCTCGGCCCGTTGGCTGAAAACCGTCTCTTTCTGTCCACCGACAACTACGGCTGGGCGTGGACCAGCCGCCCGGGTGTCATGGCGATTTTCGTCGTGACTCTGTTCGGCATATTTTATCCGATTTACAAGAGCCGCCGCGACGCGCGCAGAAAAGCTGAAGCAGCCAGCGCGGGGCAACCGAAGGAAGGACAACAATCCCGCGGGCTGCATTTCGGCTTGCCCGCACTGTTTACGGTAGCCGTCATCGTTGTGCTTGCGCTCGCCCTGTGGCAAAGCCGCAATTTCGGCTATCGCGCCGGTCTCTTTCCATGGGTTATCGGCACACCGACACTGATCTTGGCGTTCGCTCAGCTCGCTAAAGACCTTTACGGAAAAAAGGGGGGAAAACCCGCTCTGCCCGGAGAGGCGGCCGAAGCTGAAGTCGAAATCGCACCCAAGATCGTTCTGAAAAGAACCCTCTCGATCCTATTGTGGATTATCGGTTTCTTCCTGGTGATCTGGCTCCTGGGATTTACCTACGCGGTGCCGTTGACGATTTTGCTGTATTTGAAATTCGCCGGCGGTGAGAGCTGGCTCATGACTGCTACCGTGACTTTTTTCGCCTGGCTGTTTTTCTGGGCGCTGTTTGAAAAATCCTTGAACGTGCCGTTTCCGGAGGGATTGCTGTTTACGTTGATCCGAGGCGGCGAGTAAAATCGCCGAGATCTGCGCCGCGAAGCCCCAGCGCGGCCAAGCCGCAACTTAAAGTCAGAATATCTCGCGCAAAGACGCAAGGCCCCGAGGGAAAACGAATTGTCATTTGACGAACGGAGAAAATTTTCTTAGATCCCTCGCGTTGCCTCGACATGAACGGTCTTGGGCGGTCACTTTCCGCTTTGAAGTGCACGCCACACCTTCTCCGGGGTGAGCGGCAAATCATACAACCGCAACCCGGAGGCGCGATAGAGCGCGTTGGCAATCGCCGCGGCCACCGGCAACAAGCCGCCTTCCCCGGTCCCCTTGGCGCCGAATGGCCCGGGGCCATTCTGATCTTCGACCAGGATCGATTCGAATTCTTTCGGCACATGGGCAAACGTCGGCACGCGATAATCGACCAAATTGGGGTTTAAGAGCTGCCCGTCCTTGTAGACCATCTCTTCGAGCAAGCTGTGACCGATGGCGTTCATCACGCCGCCCTCATCCTGCCCTTCGCAAAGGACCGGATGGATCGCCTTACCGACGTCGGCGAGCGAAACGTATTTTAACAATTTAATTTGGCCGGTATCCCGGTTGACTTCCACTTCCGCCGCGCCCCAGCTGATTTCCCAGAAAGTTGTCGGAGAACCGAGAGCCGCTTTGCTGCTTTTGACGTCTTGGTAGGCGCCCCGGCCGATCATTTCGCCGGCCTTGGAAAGAAAGATCTTCTGCATCAGGGCTTCGAACGATAGGCTTTGCCCTTTGGGGCCATGCACCTTACCGTCGCTCAACGTGAGCTGTTCCGGCCTGACGTTGAAAACTTTAGCTGCCTGGCGCAGCAGTTGCTTTTTCAGATCCTGGGACGCGCGCTGCACCGCAAGCCCCATGACGACCGTCGAACTGCTCGCGTTGGTATTGACGTCGTAAGGCGTCACGTCGGTATCGAGCCGTGCCACAGTCACATCATCGAAAGGCAAACCCAATTCTTCGGCGACCACCTGGCTGAGCGCCGTGCGCGCGCCCTGCCCGATCTCCACCGTCCCCGTGAGCAGAACCACGCTGCCATCGGCATTCATTTTTACCGCCGCCGATGAAACCTTGTAGGTGCCGCCGCCGTCCTTCATGCAGACCGCCAGTCCCTGGCCGCGATTGGGCTGTTTTTTGCCATTCCAACCGATGTTTTTCGCGGCGCGCAATAACCCGGCCTTGAGATCGCAATCCACCGGCGTGTCGCCGGGAGTGTAGAGCTCGCCCTTCTTGAGCAGATTCTTGAGGCGGAATTCCAATGGATCGATACCGAGCGCTGCGGCGATAATATCCATTTGCGATTCGTAGGCCCAGCTCACCTGCAAGGTGCCGAAGCCGCGATAGGCACCGGCCGGCACCGTATTGGTGTAGACGGTATACGCGTCGGTTTTCATGTGCGCTAACCGATAAGGACCAAAACAGCGATAACCCGCCTTTTGTGTCACACGCGGGCCGGCGTCGGCGTAGGCGCCGGTTTCCATGTGAATCAGACACTGGCGCGCGATCAGTTGACCATCCTTGCTGACGCCGGTTTTGATCTTCACGCTCGCCGGGTGTCGCGTCACAGTGCGAAAACTTTCTTCGATCGTATGAGCCAAGCGGACCGGCCGCTTGGCTTTCCACGACAGGGCCGCCGCCAGCGGTTCGGTCTTGACCGCGAGCTTGCCACCGTAACCGCCGCCAACGTACGGTACGATGACGCGAATCTTGTTGAGCGGCAGATGAAAAATATCGGAGAGATGCTCGCGCAGGGTAAAGGGCTCCTGGGTGCCAGCCCACAATGTCATGCGCTCGCCTTCCACGTCGGCCACTGTCGCATGAGGCTCCATTGAAAAGTGTTGGACGCGCGGAAATGTAAAAGTGTGCTCGAAAATGTGGTCGGATGCCGCGAATCCTTCTTCGACCTCGCCCTTGGCATAGCTGAAGCGGTAACAAAGATTGGTTCCGGAAAATTCTCTGGGCGCTTCGTAGTGCTGTCCCATCAGCTCGCCGCCGGCCACCGAGGCGTCATGCACCAGCGGTGCGCCCGGCGCCAAGGCCTCATCCAGGGTCGTGACCACCGGCAATTCTTCGTAATCAACTTCGATCGCTGCCAGAGCTTCTTCCGCAGTCGCCTCGTCCACCGCCGCCACCGCTGCCACCGGGTCGCCGGCATAGCGTACCTTATCGACGGCGACGATGGTCTGATCTTTATAGGCTGCGCCAAACATTCCCAGCCGGCGCTGGTCGTCGCGCGTGATCACCGCGAAGATGCCCGATAGCGCTTCCGCCTTACTGGCATCGACGCGCCTCAACCGCGCGTGCGCATAGGGGCTGCGCAAAATTTTGCCGTGCGCCATCCCCGGCAGCTTGACATCCACCGTATAAATCGCCTTTCCGGTAACTTTTTCTGCCCCATCACAGCGCGGTTCCGCTTGCCCGACGACTCGATAAGCCTGTGCCCTTTTCATCCGTTAGCCTCGATGTCCATAATTTTTCTTGATCCACTCGAGCGCCTGTTCTCGACTGGTGATCTCGCCGCTGAGCTGCTGATCCTCCATCCTATGCAAAATCTCCGAGAACAACGGTCCCGGGGTAAATCCCAGATCGATCAGATCGCCGCCGCGCACCAGCGCCGTCGGACGAATCTCTTTTTCATCGAGCGCGGCGCGGCGTTCCTGGCAAAATCGGTAATAACGCAGATCGCCGTTCGATGACAGGGCGTCGATGCGCGCCAACTCGAGCAGCTCGTCGATACCGTCTTCGCGCAGGAACCGCTTGAGCGTGCTCAATCGCATCTGCGGCGCTTGCACGTGGCGTAGATGATTGCGTACCAGGTAACCGACCCGCTCCCAAACCGAACGGCCGCGCTTCAAGCGCTTGAGAATATCTTCGGCCATGGCCGCACCCATCTCAGTGTGGCCATAGAATGTGACACGTTCGCCATCCTGCCTGAAACAAAGAGGCTTGGCGATATCGTGCAGCAGACAACCATAGGCTAACGTCTCGGATGGCGCGTCCAAGTGGCTTAAGAGCAGCATCGTATGAGTGAAGACATCGCCTTCCGGGTGGTGATCCGGGCTCTGCCGAGTCCCTTTGAGTGCATCGATCTCCGGCAGCAGGACCTTCAACAAGCCACTATCGTCCAAAAGCTTAAAGCCGCGGTGCGCGCCGCCTTCCATTAAAATTCGAGAGATTTCATCGCCGATGCGCTCCCATGCAATGTCGGTCATTGTCGGACCCAATCGCTTGATCGCGGCGAAGGTGGTCTGTTCAATCGTGAAATCCATGCTCGCGGCAAAGCGCACGGCGCGAATCATGCGCAAGCGATCTTCTTCGAATCGCCGCTCCGCGTTGCCAATCGCACGGATCCGGCGCTGCGCGAGATCCTGGCGTCCCTCTACCCAATCGATAATCCGATCGGCCACCGGATCATAAATCATACCATTGATCGTAAAGTCGCGGCGGCGAACGTCTTCTTCCAAGCTGCCGTAGCGCACCTGGCTCGGTCGCCGGCCGTCCAGATAGGGCCCGTCGTGCCGAAAGCTCGCGACCTCAAATGGCTGCCCGTCAATCACTACCAGGATCACGCCGAACTGCGCGCCGACGGGAATGGTTTCGGCGAACACGCGTTGGACATCTTCGGGGTGGGCGCTGGTCGTGATGTCGTAATCCTGCGGCGTTTTGTCGAGCAACATATCGCGCACACATCCCCCGGCAAAATAGGCTTCATAGCCGGCTCGCCGGAGTTGCCGAACGATAAAAGCCGCCCTTTCACGAGCCGTCTCGGCCGTGTTCATGTTTCGCTCAATTTCGATTGAATAATGAAAAAAAGTAGCGGAGCCGCAGCTTCAAAGGGAGTAGGTCGTGCTCCCCGCAGGGATCAGCTCCCGCACCTTCGCTTGCAGTTCCTGGAAAGTGAACGGTTTGACGATGTAACCGTTGCATCCGGCTTCGATGCAGCTTTTGAGATCGGAGTCGCGAAATAAGGCGGTCGCAGCTAAGATCGGGATATCCCTAGTCTCGGCATTGGCGCGCATCTCCCGAGCCGCGGCCCAGCCGTCCATCCCCGGCATCATAATGTCCAGGATGATCAGTTGCGGCTTCTCGCTCAGTGCCTTTTCGACTCCCTCATTGCCGCGCTTGGCGGTGATCGGCACGAAGCCCATGAGCTCGATCTGCCAAGTCAAAAGCTCGCGCATGTCGCCGTGATCTTCGATGATCAAGATTTTGTGCACGGATCGAAACCGGCCTGCTTCAAAGTCAGGACGATGCAAAACCGCTATCGACTATGCCGCAGCCCCTCGGCGAGTGTCAAGCTGTTCCGCGAGCGTTGCACGACCGCTGACGCGGTCGAGCCTGCTCGTCCGCCGGCACTAGGGTGTTGCGCCGAGCCTCTGCAGATTTCCAACGACTACGGTGATTAGTTTTTCCGGATGCAAGTATTGCTTCGCAACGCGCTGTACATCCTCGCGGCTCACTTTACCGATAAGATCCGCGTAGCGCTCGGGATAATCCAGGCCGAGTTGGTAGTATTCGACCTGGGCAAGAAAGCTCGCCACCTTGCGATTCGTGTCGAGACGTAGCGGGAAGCTGCCGATGAGATAATCTTTGGCGTCGCGCAACTCTTGTTCGCTCACCGGCTGCTCCCGGATTCGGCGAATTTCTTCTTTGGCGATGCGAATGGCCTCCAAGGCTGTCTCGTTCTTGGTCTGCATGACGAACTGAAATGTGCCGTGACTCTTTTCCGCGCTGAAGTAGCAGTAAACGGAGTAAGCCAGGCCGCGCTCATTGCGGATCGAATCCATCGCCCGCGAAGAGAAGCCGCCCCCGCCCAAGATGTAATTCATGACCTGGATCGCGTAATAGTCCGGGTTGCCGCGCGCCACGCCTTGGTGGCCAAGCACGATATTCGACTGAGTAAGGTCCTTATTGACACGCACCCACTGCGGCGCGCCGATAACCGCCGGGACCGACGGTTGACTGCTCTGCGCTCCCTGGGTCCAGCCTTTCAGCGCTTGGTTGAGAGCCTTGGCGATTTCTTGCTCGGCAACGTCGCCGACGACCGACATGATCGCGCGATTGGGCAGGTAGTGCTGCGCGAAAAATTCCTGCAGGCTCTTCCGTTCCAGGCTCTTCACCGATGGCTCGGTTCCCTCTACTGGCCGCCCATAAGGGCTCTTAGGAAACAGAGCGGCCGCGAAGGTAGTTTCAGCGACGGCGCCAGGATCCTCTTCGCGCGCCCGGATCGCCGCAATGACGGCTTGTTTTTGACGATCGATTTCCTCCTGGGGAAAAATCGACTCTGTTAAGATTTCCGCAAGCAGTTCAAGTCCGGTAACAAGATCCTTTTTGAGCAGCGTCAGGCTCACACTGGCGACATCCTTGCCGCCGCCAGTCGTCAAACTGGCGCCGATAAAATCGAGCGCTTCGCTGATCTCCGTCGCGCTGCGACGACGCGTGCCATAAGTGAGCAGCTTGGCTGTCAAATTGGCCAAACCTGCCTGGTTCGCCAGCTCGAAGCGCGATCCGGCCTCGATCAGCAGCTCGATCGAGACCATCGGGAGCGCGCGCTGCTGCGAGGTCAAAAGCACTAGGCCGTTATCGAGCACCGTGCGTTGGGGAACCATGTTTGCCATCGCCGGAAAAACCAAGGCGGTTGCGAATAAGACGGCGAGCGCGCACCATCGCAAGTGCTTCATGGGGAATTTTCTTTGATCGGGATCAGCGTGCCTAAAGTGCGCCGGTCCGCGCTGAGATACTGACGCGCCACTCGTTGGATGTCTTCGCGGCTCACTTTTTTGATGCCGTCGAGATATTCGTTCATCTGCCGCCACCCGCCGACCGCTTCATAATAGCCGATCTTCATCGCCTGGCCGAATATCGAATCCTGCGCAAAAATAAATGCCGCTTCAATTTGATTCTTTGCCTTTTGCAATTCGCGCTCGCTGATCAACTCGGATTTGGCTTTTTCCAGCAAGCGATCGATCTCACGCCCGACGGTGGGGGGCTCAATCCCGGGAAGGAGCTGTGCATAAATCGACAGACCCGTGGGATCGATCGAAACGGCACTGTAGTCGGCGTCGACGCCGCGCACGAGGCGCTGCTGATAGACCAGATCGTGATAGAGCCTCGAGCTTCGACCCCCGGCCAACACCACTGACAGCAAATCGAGCGCGAAACTATCCGGACTCTTCAGATTAGGCGCGTGATAGAACGCAAGAATGAAAGGCAACTGGGCTTCCTTCTTCAGAATCACCGAGCGCTCGCCGCGCTGCTCCGGCTCGGTGCTGCTCACCTTGGGCGGCTCAGGCCTCCTGGGGATTTTGCCGAAAGCCGATTTGATCTTTGGCAGAATCTCCGCCGTTGAAAAATCGCCGATAACGACCACAAAAGCGTTGTTCGGCACATAGTAGAGCTTGTAGAAGTCCACCAGGTCCTGGCGCGTCAGGTTTTCAATATCTTGCATCCAGCCGACAACCGGCCGGCGATAAGGATGAATGGTAAAAGCGACTGCACTCGCGACTTCGCCCAGCGCCGAAGCAGGATTATCCTCGGTGCGCAGGCGGCGCTCCTCTTGAATGACCTTTTTCTCGGCCTCGAAGTACGTCTCACCTAACAACGCATTGGCCATGCGGTCCGCCTCGAGCTCGATCTCGATGCCGATTTTGTCGCGGCTCATGGTCGCGAAGTAGACGGTCACGTCCGATGAAGTAAACGCGTTCGAGCGCCCGCCGTTCTTGGCGATAATTCGCGAATATTCTTCCGGTCC
>Ga0075324_1000080_pt1 | contig 16312 bp, 16 predicted proteins | sample MayberryNW_TuleC_FD_120045 | JGI IMG/M metagenome (GOLD analysis project Ga0075324, IMG submission 120045) | Natural and restored wetland microbial communities from the San Francisco Bay, California, USA, that impact long-term carbon... | ecosystem: Environmental > Terrestrial > Soil > Wetlands ...
ACAATCTTCCTTCAACTCCCCACGAGAATTATGCAGAACATAAAGTAAATAAGTCTCGCCGTTAATTTTCCAAGATCTCGCTTCGCAAAAAGCTTGGCATCAGCACAGCAGTCCTATGTATTTTAATGAGGCCCTTGGCATGCGTCTTGCGCATTTTTTGCTGGACATGGATCAGGAGGTGCGTCATGCAAATTAGAGATGTTATGACTCAGGGCGTGGAAACGGTTGGCCCGAATGCACCGGCTAGAGAAGCCGCGGCAAAAATGCGTGAGTTTGATATCGGGTCTCTGCCTGTCTGCGATGGCGAAAGACTCGAAGGTTTGTTAACCGATCGCGATATCGCGGTGCGACTGGTCGCGGCGGGTCTTGATGCGTCGACGACGAAGGTGAGCGAAATCATGACACCGGGCGCAACCTATTGCTTCGACGATCAAACACTGGAAGAAGCGGCGGCGGCAATGGAGACGCATCAGATTCGCCGCCTGCCGATTCTGACCAGGAACAACCATCTCGTGGGAATACTCTCGCTAAGTGATCTGGCCGTTCGCACCCTGGGCACCGAAGATCGAGATTTGGCCGATGACGCTCTGGAAGACATCTCGGCACCGTCCGAGCCGAATCGATGAGGTGAACTGCCCAGCGCGGTAAGTTCTAAGGTAAGTGCGGGCGCCGCAATGCGGCGGCTATGGTTGAATTCTGTTAAGGAGGGTGGCGGTGCCAACCAAGCAACGAGTCCGAGTGGATCCCAAGCGCCCCAAGCGACGACGTAAGCGTGGTAAAGGAAAGTCAATCAAAAAGTCCACAGATGCCTGAGTGATCCAGATCACGGCGGATGGATTTTGTCATCCTCAGAAATCGCGGATTAAAAAAGGAGGGGGAATTCGATCTCCCCCTCCTTTTTTGAAGTCGCCAATTGTCTACTTGCTCATCGGTGAAGACGATGGTTCTTTTTGTCCGCTTCCGGACGCCGATCCTGACGCTCCGGAAGACGCTCCGTCGATGTTTAATTTTTGTTTAGTTTCCGCGTCCAAGGTACCGGTCTGTTCCAGGCCGTTCGCCTTTTGGAACCCTCTCAGCGCTTGACGCGTCTGCGGTCCCAATATTCCGTCGATGGGTCCCGGATCCTGTCCTTGATTCTTCAGCGCCTGTTGCGCCTGCCGAACATCTTGTTGGCCGCTCATACCTTGAGCTTCAGAAGCGGTGCTGGCATCTCGTCCGGCTTTGCTCGCCTCACCGGATTGCGCTGAGCTACTGACTGAAGTATCTGATCCGCTTCCGGCTTGCTGCGCTTGACTACGGGCCGCGGTGTCTTTTTCGCCCTGGGCGGTGCTTCCGGGAGTCGTTTCCACCTTGTCCGGATCAGTGGATCCGACCGACGAGGTTCCCTCGGAGGGTGTCTGTTCGGACGCGCTTCCGCTTCCTTCGCTTTGGGGTCCCGCGATTGTGCTATCTTTGCCAGATTGCGCTACCCGACCGCCAAGACCCTCTCCCGCTTTACTGGTCTCGCTAGAACCCGTCGATGCGCTTCCTTTCGAAACGGACGTGTCCGCGCCGCCTCCGGCCGGCCCAGCTGACGTTGATCCGACCGAAGTATCTTTGCCACTTTGCGTGACTCCGCTCCCGGAACTCTCTCCCGCTTTACTCGTCGTCGCGCTCGAATCCGAAGGCGCTTTTGCGACATCCCTCCCGATTCCAGCTGGCTCGCTCTTGGGCCCGACCGCGGAGTCCTCTCTATCACAGCCGTTCGCCGCCAACCCGGCCGCGGCCAAAAAAAGCACCGGCAAAAGTATTCTCTTCATAATCATCTCCTTTCTGGTTTTATTGTGAATCTGTAGTTACATGCGCAAGCTTAATGCCAGGCTGCAACACCCTTCGTCTGACCTTCAGATCGATTCTCTGTCTCAGAAACTGTCCATTATCGAGGTTTGTTGTCCGGCATTTGCGACATGACCAATCGGTTCCGTGGTGCGAGAAGAGTTCGCCTCCCAGAGCTTAAATTTCCGGCGAAGCAGCTCAGCTATTGGGGGTTCATCGTTCGTATGGCGCGCAGTAAGTCTTTCGCGCTGTAAAGAAAGCCATAAGCATCGGTTCGTAAACGCTCGAGTCAAAGGAAATAGCGTCGTCGGAATACTGCAGCACGAAACAAATGCGAGCGCCCGCTCAGAGAATCCGAACATGTTGCAGAAACGGGACAGGTATTCTGCAATAGATGTCTTGCGATAGATGTCTATTGTTGCTGATTTCCAAAATCTGTAAGCCGTTGCATCAGATTGTCACCGCCGAAAAGCAGAGACTGTGACACCTTTTGCCGTAATTTCGCTTGGCTAATGAAAATGGAATCAATTGAAAATGCGCGCCGCAGTCGATCGCGACTGCGTACACCGCGGATGGCACATACATTGCTCTCCTGAGTCTCAATTTTGGGGACGCGCAATGTTTCTCGTCGGCTGCTAAAGAAACAGAAACTCACGCTTCCACCTACGATAAATTGACCAACAATAAAAAACGAGGTCCGGTTTGAACCCGGAGAGTCTCTGGCCACTCGGACTTTATGCTGCAGCGGTCATGGTTGTTGTCACAACTATGATCTTGCTATCGCACGTCCTCGGACAGCGTCATCGAGAACGGGCAACCAGCGATCCCTACGAATCGGGAATGCCGGTGACAGGTTCGGCGCGCGTCCGTTTGTCTGCTAAATTTTATCTAGTCGCGATGTTTTTCCTCATCTTCGATCTCGAATCCGTGTTCATCTTTGCCTGGGCCGTTTCGGCCCGCGAGGTCGGATGGGCGGGTTACATCGAGATTGTCGTCTTCATCACTATTCTCCTAGCGGCGCTGGTGTACTTATGGCGCCTGGGCGCTCTGGATTGGCAAGCACCGCGACATCGCGGGGCAGCGCTGCGCCCGCCAAGGAGGATCGCCGCGTGAATTGGTCGCTTAGCCGGCCGGAGAGCTCGCCATCGCCGCGCCAGGGCGACGGCTCCTTTGAAGATGCCTCCCGGCGCGTGTTCGTTCTATCGCGGCTACAGGATCTCGTCGCCTGGGGACGAAAAAATTCCATGTGGCCTTTTAACTTCGGTTTGTCCTGTTGTTTCGTCGAGATGGCGACCAGCATTACGAGCAAGTACGATATCGCGCGATTCGGCGCCGAAGTCATTCGCGCCACGCCGCGCGAGGCAGACGTGATCGTGATCGCCGGCACGGTATTCATCAAGATGGCGCCGATTATTCGCAGGCTCTATGAGCAGATGATGGAACCGCGCTGGGTGATCTCGATGGGCTCGTGCGCCAACTCCGGCGGAATGTATGACATCTACAGTGTCGTCCAAGGCGTGGACAAATTCTTGCCGGTGGATGTCTACGTCCCGGGCTGCCCGCCCCGTCCCGATACCTTTCTCGAAGGGATCACGTTGCTGCGTGATGCCGTCGGCACCGAAAAACGTCCGCTCAGTTGGGTCCTTGGCCCGCAAGGAGTGACGCGCGCGCCTTTGCCGTCGATGCGCGATCTCAAACGCCAGGAACGAACCCAAATGACAACGCTCCGAACACCGGACCAGGTCTAGCTTCATGCAATGAGGGATCACAACAACATCCTGCACGAGCTGAAGGAAAAATTCGGCGAAGAACTGATCACTCCCCAAATCACATGCGACGAGATCCCGACGGCGTGGCTACCACGCGTTCGCGCGCACGAGGTACTGCGCTATTTGAAGACGGCTGCCCGCCAGCCGTACCGGATGCTGTACGATCTCACCGCCATCGACGAGCGCAACCGTGTCAACCGCCACGGGCAGCCGGACAGCGATTTTACCGTCGTCTATCACCTGCTTTCGTTTGAGCGTAACAGCGACGTTCGTCTCAAGATTGCGCTTCAGGGCGAGCACCCTTCAATCCCGACGATCACCGACGTATGGCCCATGGCCGATTGGTATGAGCGCGAGATCTGGGACATGTTCGGCATCGGCGTCGAAGGCCACCCTCGCTTGCGGCGGATTCTGATGCCGCCGACCTGGAACGGTCATCCCTTGCGCAAGGACCACCCGGCGCGCGCGACGGAAATTGGGCCGTTTGAATTGCCCGACGACAAACAGGAGCAAGAAGAGGAGGCGCTGCGCTTCAACCCCGAGGAGTGGGGAATGAAACGGCGGAGCGCGGATAGTGACTTTTTGTTTCTCAATCTAGGGCCGCAGCATACCGGCACCCACGGCGTGCTGCGCGTTATTCTGCAACTGGACGGCGAGGAGATTCTCGATGCCGTTCCGGAAATCGGCTTTCACCACCGCGCCGCCGAAAAAATGGCGGAACGCCAGTCCTGGCATACCTACATTCCGTACACGGATCGCGTCGACTATCTGGGCGGCGTGATGAACAACTTCGTCTACTGCATGGCGGTCGAGAAATTAGCCGGCATAGAAGTTCCGGATCGAGTCAAGGTGATTCGCATCATGATGTCGGAGCTGTTTCGCATCGCCAGCCATCTGGTTTGGTACGGCACGTTCGCGCAAGATCTGGGACAACTCTCGCCGGTTTTCTATATGTTTACCGACCGCGAGCGGCTCTTTGAAATCGTCGAGGCGGTTTGCGGCGGCCGCATGCATCCAAGCTGGTTTCGTATCGGCGGCGTTGCTCAGGATTTGCCCGCGGGCTGGGAGGCGATGTTTCGCCGCTATATCGATTACCAGCGCAACCGGCTGCGGGAGTATGACGCAATGGTGATGCAGAATCGAATTTTCAAGGCGCGCACTCGGAATATCGGCGACTATACCACGGCTGCCGCCATTGACTGGGGCGTGACCGGCCCGAACCTGCGCGCGACCGGCCTGGAATGGGATTTCCGAAAAAAACGGCCTTACTCCGGCTATGACCAATTCGAGTTCGAGGTGCCGACCGCCACTCACGGCGACTGCTACGATCGCGCAGTGGTGCGCGTCGAGGAGATACGCCAGAGCCTTCGGATCGTCGAGCAGTGCATCGACAATATGCCGGCGGGCTCCTACAAATCCGATCATCCGCTGGTTACTCCGCCTCTAAAAGACCACACGATGCACGACATCGAAACTTTGATCGCCCATTTCCTGAACGTGAGCTGGGGACCGGTGATTCCGCCCGGCGAGGCCTGCGTGAGCATTGAAGCGACCAAAGGCAACAACGGCTACTACCTGATCAGCGACGGCGGCACGAACTCCTATCGCACGCGCATACGCACACCATCTTTTCCTCACATGCAAATGGTGCCGGAGATGAGCCGCGGATTTATGCTGCCCGACCTGCTGGCGATCTTGGGCAGCATCGACTTTGTGATGGCCGATGTGGACCGCTGACCGGAACGAGCCATGCTGACCGAATCAGAAAAAAAAGAAATCGAAGCGGAAGCACGGCACTACGCCTACAAGCGCGCTGCCTGCGTGGATGCGCTCAAGGTCGTGCAGCGGCACCGCGGTTGGGTATCGGACGAAAGCCTGCGTGACGTCGCCGAGTACTTGGAAATGACGCCGGATGAGCTGGACAACGTGGCGACTTTTTATAACTTGATCTTTCGCAAACCGGTCGGCAAGCACGTGATTCTCGTCTGCGACAGCGTCAGTTGCTGGATCATGGGTTATGAGCGCGTGCGGCAGCGGCTGAGCGAGCGGCTCGGCATCGGCTTCGGCGAGACCACCGCCGATGAGCGCTTCACGCTCCTGCCGATTGTCTGCCTGGGCACCTGCGATCATGCTCCCGCAATAATGATCGACGGCGATCTGTGCCGTGACGTGGACCCGGAAAAACTCGATGCCATTTTGGCGCAATACCGCTGAAGCGAGGTTCCGTTGGAGCAGCCGCTCACTAAAAACATTCGCCCCGGAGAACCACCTCTCGATCTAAGCGGGTATGAACGCGCCGGCGGCTACCAGGGGTTGCGCCAAGCGCTGCGACAAAAGACCCCGAAGCAGGTCCAAGAGGAGGTGACCCAAGCCAATCTGCGCGGCCGCGGCGGCGCCGGTTTTCCGACTGGAATGAAGTGGAGCTTTGTCCCGATGGGCGATGGCGCGCCCCATCCCAAATACCTGATCGTCAACGCCGACGAGATGGAGCCCGGCACGTTTAAGGATCGCCTGCTGCTCGAAGGTGATCCTCACCTGATGATCGAGAGCGCAATCATTGCCGCTTACGCCATAGAAGCCGACATCGCCTACATTTTCTTACGCTGGGAATACAAACTCGCGGAACAGCGATTAGAGAAAGCCATCGCCGAAGACTACGAGCACGGCTATCTGGGAAAAAACATTCTGGGCTCCGGCTACAGCCTCGAGCTTTATCTGCACGTGAGCGCCGGCCGGTATATTTGCGGCGAGGAGACGGCGCTGCTCAATTCCCTCGAAGGCAAACGGGCGATACCGCGCGCCAAACCGCCGTTTCCTCAGGTGAGCGGTCTGTGGGGTAAGCCCACGATCGTGAACAACGTTGAGACGCTGTGCAATCTCCCCCACATCATCAACAACGGCGCCGCCTGGTTCAAGAAGCTCAGCCGGTCGGGCGACGGCGGAACGAAGCTCTATGGCGCAAGCGGCAAAGTGAAAAAACCGGGAGTCTTTGAATTGCCAATGGGCACGACCATCCGGGAAATTCTCGAGGAACACGCGGGCGGGATGCGCGACGGCTGCAAATTCCGCGGGCTTTTGCCGGGCGGGGCCTCGACCGATTTTCTCACCGAGGAACACCTGGACGTGCCGATGGATTACGGTTCAGTCGAAAAAGCCGGAAGCCGCCTGGGCACCGGCACGATGATCGTGCTGGACGACCAAACCTGCCCTGTGGGCATGGTGCAAAACCTCGAAAAGTTTTTCGCCCAGGAGTCGTGCGGGTGGTGCACGCCCTGTCGCGACGGCCTTCCCTGGACCGCGAAGATCCTGAGCGCTCTCGAGGACGGCCGCGGAGAACCGCGCGACCTGGAGCGGTTGGCGCTGCACACGCGACTGCTGCGCCCGGGCAACACCTTCTGCGCATTTGCGCCGGGCGCCGCCGAGCCGCTGCAAAGCGCGCTCAAGTATTTCCGCGAGGATTTCGAAAACCACATTCGCGATAAGCGCTGCGCGTATAGTTAGAATTCGATACAAGCGCTTCGAACGTTTGGAACGACTGGATCTCTCCTAACGCGATGACGACGATTCACATCGACGGGCAACCGCACGAAGTCGAGGGCGGGCAGAACCTGCTGCAGATTTGCCTTTCGCTGAAGATTAACCTTCCTTACTTTTGCTGGCATCCGGCATTGGGCTCGGTCGGCGCCTGCCGGCAATGCGCCATCAAGCAGTTTAGAGACAAAGACGACCAGCGCGGGCGGCTCGTGATGGCCTGCATGACGCCCGCCGACGAGGGCATGCTGGTTTCCGTGCAGGATCAAGACGCCCGGGATTTTCGCGCGAGCGTGATCGAGTGGCTCATGGTCAATCATCCCCATGACTGCCCGGTCTGCGACGAAGGCGGCGAATGCCACCTGCAAGATATGACCCTGATGACCGGCCACAGTTACCGTGAGTTCCGTTTCAATAAACGGACGCACCGCAACCAGGATCTCGGACCTTTTATCAACCACGAGATGAACCGTTGCATCGCCTGCTATCGCTGCGTGCGTTTCTATCGCGACTACGCGGGCGGTCGCGATCTGGATGTTTTCGGCGCGCACGACGACGTTTATTTCGGTAGGGCAGCCGATGGCAGATTGGAAAGTGAGTTCAGCGGCAATCTCGTCGAGGTCTGCCCGACGGGCGTGTTCACCGACAAAACCTTGAAGCAGCATTATACCCGGAAATGGGACTTGCAGACGGCTCCTTCCATCTGCGCTCACTGCGCGACCGGCTGCAACACAATCCCCGGCGAGCGCTACGGCGTCCTGCGGCGGATCCACAACCGCTACCATCATCAAGTCAACGGATATTTCCTCTGCGACCGGGGCCGCTACGGTTACGAGTTCGTCAACAGCGCGCAGCGCATTCGCAAGCCGATGGTCCGCGGTAACGAGAATCAAGATCCAATGGCATACGTGAGTGGTCTGCTATCGCAAGACCAGAAGGTGATCGGCATCGGCTCGCCCCGAGCCTCGCTCGAGGCCAACTTCGCGTTGCGCGCTCTGGTCGGCCGCGAGCGCTTCTTTCAGGGAATGTCCGCTGCCGATTCACGACTGATGAAGCTGGCGCTCAAAATCTTGCGTGAGGGACCGGCGCGGTCGCCGTCACTCGCCGACGTCGAGCAATGCGACGCCGTCTTGGTGTTGGGCGAGGACGTGAGCAACACCGCGCCGCGTCTGGCGCTTGCATTGCGGCAGGCCGCGCGGCGAGAACCGATGCGGCTTGCGGCAAAGCTCAAGATCCCGAGCTGGAATGACGCGGCGACCAGAGAAGTCATTCAGGACCGCAATGGACCGTTCTACATTGCGGCGACCTATGCGAGCGGGCTCGATGACGTGGCGACCCAAACTTATCATGCCGCACCCGACGATCTGGCGCGGCTTGGATTTGCCATCGCCCGCGAGCTCGGCGGCGGCGCGCCGGCTGTCGAGAAGTTGAAGGAAAACCTACTTTCAGTCGTTCGAAGCATTGCCGATGCGTTACGAAACGCCGAACGGCCGCTGGTGGTGACTGGAGCTGGTTGCAGCAGCGCAGCCGTCATGCAAGCCGCGGCGAATGTAGCATGGGCGCTTTGCCGGGAGGGCCGGCAAGCCGATCTCTGCATCACCGCTCCGGAAAGCAACAGCCTCGGTCTAGCTCTGATGGACGGGGGCGACCTCGCCCAGGCTTTTCAGGCGGTCAAGGACGGCAACTGCGAAACGGTGATCGTCCTTGAGAACGATCTCTACCGGCGCGCCGCTGCTCCCGTCGTCGATGAATTTTTTCGAAACCCCAAACATGTCGTCGTTCTCGACTGCCTGGCAACTGCGACGACCGAGAAAGCCGAAGTGATACTGCCCGCGGCCACTTTCGCGGAAGCCGACGGCACCCTGGTCAACAACGAGGGCCGGGCGCAACGCTTCTACAGCGTTCTTTCGCCCGCCGCAGAGATCAAAGAGAGCTGGCGCTGGTTGGGTGAGATCATGGCTGCAGTGGGATGGCGGAAATCGCGAGGCTGGGACCATCTCGATGCTATCGTTGCTGCCCTGGCCGCAGAGCTGCCGATTTTTAAGCCGATAACGGAAATTGCGCCGCCTGCCGGGTTTCGCATCGCCGGTCAAAAAATTCCGCGCCAACCCCATCGCTACAGCGGGCGCACCGCGATGCATGCAAATATTGACGTGAGTGAGCCGAAGCCGCCGGAAGATCCCGACTCAGCGCTGAACTTTTCCATGGAAGGGTATCCGGGACAGCCCCCGCCTGCGCTGATCCCGTTTTTCTGGTCGCCGGGCTGGAACTCGGTGCAATCAGTGACCAAGTTCCAGGACGATGCGGGCGGTGAGTTGCGCGGCGGCGATCCCGGTCAACGCCTGATCGCGCCCGCAGAAGTGAAAGAGCCGGATTATTTTCACGAAATACCGACGCCCTTTGCGTCGCGCGACGGCCGCTGGCTGGTTCTCCCCATCCAGCACATCTTCGGATCAGAAGAGCTGAGCGCCCGATCTGCAAACATTGCCCAGCTCGCGCCCAAGCCTTACGTGGCCTTGAATCCTGACGACGCGGCACGAGCCGGCTTAAAGGAAGAGCAGGAAGTTCACTTGCGAATGTGCGGCGTGAAGCGCCGCCTGCCGCTTCGCTGCCTGTCAACTTTGCCGCAAGGCGTGGCCGGAATACCGGCGGGAGTTCCGCAACTCGAGAGCTTCGAGCTCCCGGCATGGGCAGAAGTGGAAAATGACGGCTAAGCCTCCCGGCTATCTGTGACCGGCCGGTGGAAAAAGCAGCGACTTGTGTTCCACCTTGGCGGGAGAGTCCAATACGGGCCCGTACGGAATCAGAGTTGAGTTCGTATAATCGTTCCAAACATTTTGATCATGACTGAAACCGTTCGTTCAACTGTAATCGTGTTCGGCGTGTTGATCTCACTCCTGACGGTCAGCGCCGGCCTGATCTGGCTCGAGCGCCGGTTACTCGCGGTGTGGCAGGATCGCTATGGACCCAATCGGGTCGGTCCTTTTGGGCTCCTTCAGGTCCTCGCGGATATGATCAAAATCTTTTTCAAGGAGGATTGGATTCCGCCGTTTGCAGATAAGGCGGTATTCGTCATCGCGCCTGCGGTGATCATGGTGACGGCGCTGCTGTCCTTTGCGGTGGTGCCGTTTGCGCCGGATATAAGCGTCGTCGATCTGGACGTTGGCGTGCTGTTTGTTCTGGGGCTGTCGTCGATGGGAGTTTACAGCGTCGTGCTGGCCGGTTGGGCATCGAACAACAAGTATTCGCTGCTCGGCGCGCTGCGGGCGGCGGCGCAGATGCTCAGCTACGAAGTTTACATGGGTCTCTCGTTGATGGGCGTCGTCCTCCTGGCGGGTTCGTTTAATCTCGCGACGATCGTCGAGCAACAGCGCGGCTTGTGGTTTGTCGTTCCACAATTTGTCGGCTTCATCGTTTTTACGATCGCCGGGATTGCCGAGACCCGGCGCTTGCCGTTCGATTTACCCGAAGCGGAGAACGAGCTTAACGCCGGGTTTCACTCGGAATACTCGGGGATGAAGTTCGGCATGTTTTTCGTCGGCGAATACATCGGCATTACGCTGGTCTCGGCGTTGATCGCGACCCTGTTCTTCGGCGGCTGGCTCGGGCCGGTATTGCCGCCAATCGTATGGTTTATCCTGAAGACCTTTGTCTTTCTCTGTTTTTTTATTCTCTTGCGCGCGGCGCTGCCGCGCCCGCGCTTTGACCAGCTCATGGCATACGGCTGGAAGATGATGCTGCCGCTGGCCTTGCTGAATCTGGTCGTCACCGGAGGCTTGGTGCTGGCGCTGGAATAGAAAGGAGCATCGATGATCAGCGTATTAAGAACCTTGTGGCTGGTTTTTCTCCATATGTTTCGCAAGCGCGAAACCATTCAGTATCCGGACGAGAAGCTGGTTTTGCCGCCGCGCTATCGCGGCAGGATCATCTTGTCGCGCGACCCCGACGGCGAGGAGCGTTGCGTGGCGTGTTACCTGTGCGCGATAGCCTGTCCCGTGGATTGCATCGCCCTGCAGGCCACCGGCGACGAGCATGGACGCCGTTACCCGGACTTTTTCCGCATCAATTTTTCCCGTTGCATCTTCTGCGGATTTTGCGAGGAGGCCTGCCCAACTTATGCCATCCAACTGACGCCAAGCCTGGAGATGTCGGAGTACAAACGGCAGAACATGGTCTACGAGAAGGAAGACCTGTTGATCAGCGGCACCGGCAAATATCCCGGTTATAATTTTTACCGGGTGGCCGGTTTGCAGATTAAGGGAAAATCCAAGGGAGAGGCCGAGCGCGAAGAGCCTCCGGTTGATGTCAGGAGCCTGCTGCCGTGAGCCTGCCCATCGTGTCGCGCCTGGAGACTCTCTCGTGAACCTCGTCTTCTACGTCTCCGCCGCTATTGCGGTACTTTCGACCGCGCTGGCGATCAGCCGGGTCAATGCAGTCCATGCACTGCTCTATCTGATCGTTTCACTGCTCTCCGTCGCGCTGATCTTTTTTGTGATCGGCGCGCCGTTTATCGCCACGCTGGAAGTGATTATCTACGCCGGCGCGATCATGGTCGTGTTCGTTTTCGTCGTGATGATGCTCAACCTCGGCGAGCAAGCCGCCGAGCAGGAGCGGCGCTGGCTCAGCCCGGGAATATGGTTCGGGCCGTCGATCCTCGCGCTAATTTTAATCGGCGAGTTGGTCTACATCCTCGGCCTGGGCGGGTTTGAAACTTCGGCCAGCGAGAGCATCGGCCCCAAGCAGATTGGCATTGCATTGTTCGGTCCGTACGTCCTGGCCGTCGAGCTCGCTTCTATCCTGTTGCTGGCTGGATTGATCGGCGCCTATCGCCTCGGCCGGCGCGAATCGGTAGCCGCCGCACCGCGAGGAGAGGGCACATGACCGCGGCGGTTGTGCCTATGGAATACGGCCTGGCTCTGGCTGGAATTCTCTTCGTGCTCGGACTGGTCGGCGTGCTCGTCCGGCGTAATATCGTTTTCATTCTCCTATCGATTGAAATCATGCTCAACGCCGCCGGCCTGGCCTTTGTGGTCGCCGGTTCGCGCTGGGGTCAACCCGATGGACAGGTGATGTTCATTTTCATTCTGACCATGGCAGCGGCGGAAGTCGCCGTCGGGCTGGCGCTGGTTCTGCAACTCGCGCAGCGCTTCCACACACTCGATATGGACGCGGCGAGCAAAATGCGGGGATAAAATGCTCGAATTGTTGTGGCTCGTTCCGGCCTTGCCTTTGGGCGGCTTTCTGGCGCTCGCCCTCATCGGCGGGCGTTTGGGCCGCGGCGCCGCTGCGCTGATCGGTGTCGGATCGAGCGGCGCTTCGGCGCTCCTGGCGTTTTTTGTTGCCGGCACTTTCATCACCTCATCGCGCCGCGTTCAGGTCTTCAGACAAACGCTTTGGAACTGGATCGACGTTGACGCCTTTACACCGGCCATGGGACTCCATCTCGATGCTCTGTCGCTGACCATGATGTTGGTCGTCACCTTCGTCGGTTTTCTCATTCACCTTTACGCCTGGGAGTTCATGGAGGAAGAGGAAGGCTTCAGCCGGTTTTTTGCGTATACCAACTTGTTCGTCGCGGCCATGCTCATGCTGGTTCTGGCCGACAATCTGCTGTTGCTGTATCTGGGCTGGGAAGGCGTCGGGCTGTGCAGCTATTTATTGATCGGCTTTTGGTACCAAGACGCAGCCAACGGCGCGGCCGCTCGCAAGGCCTTCATTGTCACCCGGGTCGGCGACACGGCCATGGCGATCGGCCTCTTCCTGCTGTTTACCCAGCTCGGAACGTTGGACATACAGGAGTTAATGCAGCGGGCGACCCGGCAATGGCCGGTGGGCTCCAGCGCGGCCGTCGCCGCCGCGTGGTTGTTGCTCGGCGGCGCGGTCGGGAAATCGGCGCAATTACCGCTGCAAACCTGGCTGCCCGACGCGATGGCCGGGCCGACCCCGGTGAGCGCTTTGATTCATGCGGCGACGATGGTCACCGCCGGCGTTTACCTGATCGCGCGCACCCACGTGCTCTTCGAGCTCGCTCCCGGGGTGCAACTCGCCGTCGCGGTCATCGGCACGGCGACGTTGCTGATCGCCGGCTGCAGCGCGCTGACCCAGTGGGACATCAAGCGAGTGCTCGCCTACTCGACGATCAGCCAGATCGGTTACATGTTTCTTGCACTCGGCGTCGGCGCCTGGTCGGCGGCGATTTTTCATTTCATGACCCATGCGTTTTTCAAGGCGCTGCTGTTCCTTGGCGCCGGTGCGATCATCCTGACGCTGCATCATGAACACAATATGTTCAAGATGGGCGGGCTGTGGAAGCAACTGCCGGTGACGTTCTGGACGTTTCTGATCGGTTCCGCAGCGCTCGCCGCATTGCCGCTGATCACATCGGGCTTCTACAGCAAAGAACTGATTCTGCTCCAGGCGTGGAACGCACCCAACGGCGGCGCCTGGTTGTGGGCGGGGGGATTGCTCGGCGCCTTGATCACGTCGATTTACACTTTTCGCATGGTGTTCATCACCTTCTTTGGGGAAGCCAAACAGCAGGCCGGTAAAAGACCCGGAACGCGCATTCATGCCCCGCTCGTGATCCTGGCGCTGCTTACGATGGCCGGTGGGTTTTTTGGATTGCCGGAATTTTTGCACCGGGCTCTCCCGCCGCTGCCGCACGGCAATGAATCGGCCGTGAGCGAGCTGGCTTTAGAGACTGTTGCAGCAATAAGTTCGGTTCTAGGAATCTTCATCGCGTACCTGTTGTTCCTGCGCAACCGGGAGATCGTCGGCCAGCTCACGGCCACGGAGGTCGGAAGCGCGCTGCAGCGCTACTGGTTTTCCGGCTGGGGCTTCGATTGGCTCTACGACAGATTGCTGGTGCGGCCGTTTGTCGTGGCGGCGCGGGCGAACAAGAGCGACATCGTTGAACAGTTTTACCGGATCATCACCGACGCCGCCCGTGCTAGCTATGCCGCTTTGAGCGCGACGCAAACCGGACAATTGCGCTGGTATGCCAAAGCGATCGCTGCGGGGGCAGCGGTCGTTGTGGCGATCATGGTGCTTCTATGATTCTGGTCTGGCTCCTGGTGATTCCGATTGCCGGCGGGGTTCTAGCCTGGGGATCGGCTCGCCACAATCCACGCTGGGCGCGCTGGATTGCGCTGTCAGCGCTGAGCGCCGACCTGGTGCTGGCGGTTTCATTATGGGCGCAACATTACCAATCCTTCGAACTGGCGGCCAGCGGGCTGTGGCTCGTCGAATTTGAGCGGCCGTGGATACCCGCTTTCGGCATCCGCTTTCACCTCGGCATCGATAGCCTGAGCCTGTTGCTCATCGTCTTGACCGCGTTTCTCGGTGCGCTTTCGGTGCTCTGCTCATGGAGCGAGATCGAAAACCAAATCGGTTTTTTTCATTTCAATCTGCTGTGGGTGCTGGCCGGTCTGATCGGCGTATTTTCCGCTTTGGATCTGTTCCTGTTTTACTTCCTTTGGGAGTTGATGCTCGTGCCGATGTACTTTCTAATCGCGATCTGGGGGCACGAGCGGCGCATTTACGCCTCGATCAAGTTTTTTATCTTCACCCAGTTGAGCGGTCTCTTGATGCTGGTGGCGATACTTGCGCTGTACTTCATCCACGGCGCCAATACCGGCAATTACACTTTCGATTATTCGGAACTGCTGGGCACGACCATGCCGCCTGCCACGGCGATGTGGCTGATGCTGGGATTTCTGATTGCGTTCCTGGTCAAGCTTCCGGCAGTTCCGGTTCACACCTGGCTGCCCGATGCGCACACGGAAGCGCCGACCGCGGGCAGCGTCGTATTGGCCGGGTTGTTGTTGAAGACCGGCGCTTACGGTTTGTTGCGCTTTGTTCTGCCACTCTTTCCCCAGGCCGCGCTGGAGTTTGCTCCGATTGCAATGACCTTGGGAGTGATCGGGATTTTGTACGGCGCCGTAATGGCGTTTGCACAGACCGATCTAAAGCGGCTGATCGCTTATACCAGCGTCAGCCACATGGGCTTCGTTTTGCTGGGCGTCTTCGCCTGGAACGAACTGGCGCTCCAAGGGGCGGTGATCCAGATCATCTGCCACGGCATCAGCACGGGAGCTCAATTCATTCTGGTGGGGATTCTGCAGGAGCGAACTCACACGCGTGAAATCGAACGGCTTGGGGGCTTGTGGGCCGCGGTGCCTCGTATGGGAGGGGTCGGAATGTTCTTCGCGCTGGCCGCCCTGGGCTTGCCGGGAATGGGAAATTTCGTCGGCGAATTTCTGATTTTACTGGGCGCTTACCGGGTCAGTGTCCCGCTCACCGCATGCGCCGCCGTCGGCCTGATCGGCGCGGCCATCTACTCGCTGTGGTTGGTGCAAAAGACGTTTCATGGAGAAAGAAGATCGCAGGAGAGGATTGCCGATCTTTCGACTCGCGAGATGGCCGTGTTCATTACGCTCATCGCCGCCATCGTGTGGATCGGTCTTTATCCGCAACCGCTGCTGAACACCGCCAAACCTGCGCTCGATGCTTTGCCACCGCCTCCCGGCGTCGAGCAAATCAAGATGCTGTCCCGGAAGTACAATGAATAGCTCACCGTGTCTTTACCGCGAAACCGGCAATCCGGGTCTGATTGAGTTTGCTGGATTCCAGCTCGCGCGCCATCCCTTGGCTGATCGGCCTCAGGCCGAAGCGAAACCGAGTTTGCCCGCCGCGATGATCGAACTTTGTTGCGCACTCCAGGAGACTCGATGACCGGCACCGACTTATACGCGCTGTTGCCGTTGCTCGTCCTGGCGGGCACGCCCGTTGCGTTGATGTTGCTGATCGCTTTTTATCGACACCATGCCCTATCAGCCGGCCTGACGGTGATCGGCTTGCTGTCGGCTTTAATCCTGCTGCCGCTGACAGCAACAGCAGAGCCGGCACAGATTACCCCGCTGGTGATCATGGACGGCTATGCGCGGTTCTTTATCGGTCTCATCGTGGCGGCCAGTCTTGCCGTGGCGTTGTTATCGTACGGCTACTTTGAGGGAGTTGAGGACCAGCCGGAGGAGTTCTACGTTCTAGTTCTAATAGCGACCTTGGGTTCGGCAGTTCTGGTGGCGAGCCATCACTTCGTCGCTTTCTTCTTGGGCCTTGAGATACTCAGCGTTTCGCTATACGCCCTGATCGCCTATCCTCACCGGCTGCAAAATCAAATCGAAGCGAGCCTCAAG
>Ga0075324_1000087_pt1 | contig 15211 bp, 12 predicted proteins | sample MayberryNW_TuleC_FD_120045 | JGI IMG/M metagenome (GOLD analysis project Ga0075324, IMG submission 120045) | Natural and restored wetland microbial communities from the San Francisco Bay, California, USA, that impact long-term carbon... | ecosystem: Environmental > Terrestrial > Soil > Wetlands ...
TCCATCGTGGATATCATTTTAGCCAACAATGCGGGATTCCTGAATGAGTTGCAGGTGACCAGTTGCCCGAAACGGATAGACGAAGTGATCCCCAGCAAAGAAGAAATGAGGACAAAACATTCAAAAAAGTTCTTTTTCCCATTGGGTTTAAAAATGGTTCCTCCTTTTAGGTGATCGTAGCAATATGCCGTTTCAAAACCAAGCAGTTCCGCTAAACTTACTATCTCCTTGACAAAGTGATATTGTTCTGAAGTAGAGGAACCATTGGGATCTAGCCACCGCCATCCCTGGGGGATTACTAAACCAAATTTAATTTGGGTCAAAGTATCTCATCACCCTTAAACATGAGTATCCAAAAAAAAGAGAATCATCATTACATTATTCAACATATTACGAGTAGAGTCAAGCAGGTGGTTCCACGAACTCCCAAGAGCATCTTCAATGGAAGGTTTAGGCAGTACTTGTAATTTCTTTACCATCGTGCTGCTGTCTCCATACAAATCCCTTGCATCGACTTTTACAGTCTGATAGGGTTGCTTCGCATCGATAAGAGCCTTAAACACGGAGCCAGTATCCTTTACACAATCTTCAGTCTTTTTGATTTCATCTTTCATAAATGTGATTTTACAGTCTTCAATAGGTGCCTCGGAAGTAATGTTTATTCTAAACACGTTTTTCCCCTCAGTCAACGGATCTGTCATTACTTCAATAATTGGTGGTTGGAAGACTTTTGGAAATTGGAGTTCTCTCTCTCCTATTTCGCCTTCAAAGCTGTCCTGAATTTTTAGCTCAGGGACAGGGAGTGGAAGCATTTGTGCTCCAGCATAAGAGACTCCGACCGAAATCATTACCAATAATATTATGTAAATAGCAAAACTTGACCACATTTTGATTGATATGACCTTAGGCTGTGACAGTCTTTTAACCATTAATAGCTCACTCCCGTCTGGGACGCTCTATGCTCGGGGCCTGCATGACCGCTTGTGTAAATCCGTGGATAGTCTTAGTGGTTCCCCAGGTTCTTACAAATAGGGCTTTGTAACAGACTATCATTCCATATTGTGAGAAGGCGATAAACGGTACCAAGTACATAGCATGTCGGATGCCATCCTTTACTCCATGAACCTTCAGCAGAACGCTCACGTAAAGACACATCATTATTCCGGCTACAATAAACCAAAGCTCTAGCGGAAGATATGCAAAGCTATACGGAAGATATTCGAAGATAAGATTAAAGATTGTAGCATAGACTACGATAATAAACATTATCGAGTTCGCAAAAGTCCCTAACGGCATAAACCATAAGAGGTTTCCTACAATATCACTTGAGTCTGCCATTTTGTGATGCAGACAATTAATGAACCCTCGCCCCCAGCGGGCTCTCTGTCTAAGCATTACCTGAAGAGATGCTGGCTCTTCAGCGTAAGCTCTACAAAGAGGAAGGTACATGATCCTATATTTCCTTCTTAAGAGCTTGCAGGTAAGTACATGATCATCAACAAGGGAGTTGCTAAACATCCCTTCTTCAATAAGTACTTTTTTTCTAACTATGAAACCTGTTCCAAGTAGCGGACACCGTTCTCCCAACACGCTCCTCGTAGTCATAATAGGCTCTTGCCATAAATCGTCTTCCATGGCCATGAGCTTTGTAAGGAAATTATAGCCTCTGTTGATTGGAAATACTCTACCTTGAACTGCTGCTAAACTATCATCACTGAGGGCAGGCATGGCATTTTCTATAAAGTTGTCTTCCAAGATGGTATCTGCATCTATAATCATAATATATTTTCCTCTCGATTGCTCAATCCCATAATTAAGCGCAATTGCCTTTCCTGATGCTTTGGTCTTCAGGTCAAAAGATCTTACTCTTTCATCACCTACTTTTGATTCTTCAAAAGTCCCATCACTGGAATTATGTACAATGACTAGTACTTCTATATTCCTGTACGTCTGCCTTAAGCACTTAAGTACAGAACCTCTTATGACTGCTTCTTCATCACGTGCGGGTATAATTATGCTGCATAGGTCGTTGTTGAAATGTCCTCTCTTATGTTTGATTATGTGATGGTTCTGTTGCTTCAACCTGTTGATTTTAAGGAGGTAAGTTATGAAAATGAATGCTCCCAGGAAGAGGTAGATCAAATTAAATGACATGGCTGCAAGCGTAGGAATGAAGAGGTCAATGTCATAATTTACTAGGATGTTGCGAGGAAAAACAATATAACCAAAGATACAAATCAAAACAAGTGCCCATAAAGCGATAACTAAAAACACGCCGATGATCCAGAAAATATCATACCTCATTGGTTTAGTCGTAAATCCCTAGCAAATAAAGGCTAATGATAAAACCGTCATGACTTTTACAAAAATTGGTGAAAATAGTCCTTTTACACACACTATACTTAATAATATAAAAAATGAAACCAACCTAGTGAAACGACTTTTAGTTATGTTGCAATTGGACAAATCCAAACGCTTACCTGTCATGGCAATAGCTGTTGTGCTTTGTATTGCTTCCACTCTTGTTGCAGTTGGCATGATAGGTTCTCCTGAACTGAACATATTGATGACTCCTGTTTTTGCGATTCCTCCTGATCAACAAGCAGTTGTCCAGTCTACTTGGATTATCCCAGGATTTATTCCGGAGATTGGGGATATGGCATCTGACTTTGCAGGAAACACGTATTATTCAAAGAAAATTTCAAACAAGATAGCACGCCTTGACCCAACGACAAACATGATTACAGAATGGGATATTTCCGGTGATGGTAATGCTACTGCAAGACCGACAGGAATAGCATTTGATCCTGTAAGTGGAAGTGTCTATTTTACCGCGAGTGGTACAAATAAGATAATGAAGCTCGAACCAACGACAAACATGATTACAGAATGGGATATTTCCAGTGATGGTAATGCTACTGCAAGACCGACAGGAATAGCATTTGATCCCGTAGATGGAAGTGTATATTTTACCGCGAGTGGTACAAATAAGATAGGGAAGCTCGAACCGGTGACTAATATGATTACTGAATGGAGTCTACCTAATAGTTCCAAAAATGTAATCCAAGATATTATAATACAGCCTGACCTAGGAAGCCTTTATTTTATAGAAAGCAACGGTTCTGCCATAAGAAAACTTGAAACAGCCGCAAACACGTTCACTGAATGGACACTGCCTATTTCATCTAGTAATATCTCCGATATTACTCTCGGTTTCGATGGTGTATATTTCACAGAGAGTGGTGCAAATCAGATAGGGAAGCTCGAACCGGCGACTAATATGATTACAGAATGGGATATCTCTGGCAGCGAATGGAATTCGAGTGGAGACCCTAAGGCACTAGCATTTGATCCTACGACTGGAAGTGTATATTTCACAGAGAGCGGTACTAATACTATCGGAAGACTCGAGCCTTCACGAGATGCAATCACAAAGTGGCAGGTCGATGGGAATCCTTTGTCGATAACTGTCACATCTGCAGGAAGTGTTTTCTATGTTGATGACCAGGGACAAGTAGGAAGACTAGGATAACGAAAATGATTTCTACAAGAAATGCCCTGACTGCCATAGAAAATATTTATCCCATACCAATATCATTCTCAAGGCCTTGTCAATCTTCTCTTCGATTAAATCATGGAAAGGCGATGTCTTTCGTAATTGCCATGGCTATACTAATACCTGTAGTCTTCAACACCCCTCTTTTTTCTGATCTTGCAGCGCAATCAGATGAAGAGTCTAATATTAGCTTAAGGAGACCAACTACAACTATGGTTGTTCCTACTAACTATACCGCAGACACAAACTCAAATAATTTGCAGTTTTACGATGTTCAGCCAACTACAACTAATACCTCGTCCTTTGACAGAAGTATAGAATCTCCTATGGTAGCAAGTCCCTCATACACTATTACTAATACAACGTTAACTTTCGGAACTGATGTGTTGACATCTGATGAAGTACCAACAGGATTTGATGTCTACGTAGCAAACCGTTCCCTTGGTATGATTAATGGAACCCAGGACAGGTAATGCCTATTTTCTAATTATCCTCACTTAATTTTTGCGAACAATTCTGTTCCCTGATTTTGTGTTTATAATTCAGTATATTTATCACTATTTAGGAAGTATTGTTTTGTTGGCTGCTCGCAGTCTGCTATTCATAAAGAACAGAGCAATGAGAGAGCGGCGAGAACTTAAGTGACTTCGAGGATTATTTCAACATTTGGTTACATGTATCTAAATGAAAAAGTTGGATTCACTACTAATATTATTTGGACGGTTAAGGTTATCGTTGTACAAGACACCATTTCTCCAATGCATTTCGGTTTGCTCTAAGCCGAAGTTGATGGCATAATCTATTACAGATGGTCTCAATGTGAGTGCATTTTCGACCTTCTCTGCCAACTTACGCTGCGAACGTATCATTCTTTGTTCCTGCTTCAGCGAGAAAAGGTTGGAGAGAATATCGTCTCTGGCCGTTTGCTTGCCCTGTCTAATTGTTTGATTTCTTTCGTTCAAGATAGGGGTTATGGCTGATTGAAAGCGTTTCTCCTTTTGGTCAAGCTCCCCCACGTACCCGTCCATATTGCCAAAGTTAGTTAATTGAATGGATCTAAGTGCCTCAGATTGCGCAAATCCGTAATACGAGTCCCTTGCCGGCCAGACAATGAATACGGGAGTATTTTTAGGTGAAAATTCTTTGAACAAAGTGTTTCCGAACAAGATATATCGCATTCCATCAGTTCCTGAGGCATAACAAGAAATACCCAATTCACTGGAAAGCAACAGAACAATCGGAATTGATCTTGGAGAAAAATCATTCAGTGTATGGGAGTCAGAACATTGTATAGCTCCATCGACGTCGATCATCAATTCCGATCGAAGGTACTTCTTGCAACCAACGCAATGACCGGCTAATGTCAAGCTCGTTTTGTTATCTTGTAATGCAGTCCTGTTTGAGATTTTAGTGGCAGCTTTACTGCCGCAATTACAATGAAGCCACAATGTGCTATAAAGATAGGAACTACTACTAACTCCACTAGGTATTCCTTCCTTCAAGAAGAGTTGTTCCATGCCTTTGAGATTCTTAGAATAGTTATCAAAATTTCTTAAAAGGTTGCCGTATCCTCTCTCGAAAATCTTAGAAAGATCTGTCAGTCTAATGAATAATGTATCATATTGCCAGGCTCTGTTTACTATTTTAGACATTAGATAAGAGTTGAACTCAGCATAAGTATCGGCGTTATCATAAGATTCTTCGACCATATTCCAGAAAGACTCAAGATTGGAGATTAGCTTTAATTTAGCATTCTCCCAATGATCTGATGACTTTACCTTTCTTTGCTGAAATATGGCACTTTTCTGGATCCAAGAATATAATTGGTGCCTCCAATGATCGAGGACCATTCTACTTGGTAGAGGCATATTGCAAACCAATTGCCAGCGAGAGGATTTCACTACGGGTAGTCTCAGTTGCATGACTCCGTCTATGCTTCTGATATTGGGCAACTGTGCAACGCGGATCCAGTGTTCGCTTGCAAAATCATGATCTATAACTACAAATAGGTTAACGATCTTTAGTGCTGAATCTGCCAAATGGTCTTTTAAGGTCTGAAGGAGAACGATCTTTTTAAAAATACCGCCGTATGCAAAGAGGTTAGGTTGATGCGTTGAAACTAGGACCTTCGTAGATGGATCTTTTAACAATTTGGTCGCATCTTCAACTTCACTAGTGAAGGTACCCGCTCTTCTATGAAACTTCATGATGGGTTCCAGCATCATTTGTCTATTAATGTGTAATCGATTCAAGAAATTCTCTTCTTCCTCATTTCCGTTCTTGACGTTCTCCTCGACAAATAGCTTATCATATGCTTGCATAAAGGAACTTGGAACTTGAGATAAGAAGCCAGAAATTGATGGTTCCTGTATATGCTGAAGGGCAGGAAAAAGTTGTAAAGGCATGCTTATTTTATGATTGTCTGCTCGTGTGTTGAATTGGCTATTTCTAATTGAGGCATTATCTCCATTAAATCTTCAGTTAGAGGTTTATGGCCCATTTTTTCTTCGCTTGATACAATGCTATTGACATGAGCCAATTTGAGACTACTATCAAGGGAAATTTTTAGGACCTCGAAGGCTTCTACGTGTTTTACCTCTTCTATCTCCATGTTTTCTGCAGTAGAATTCATTCTACTTTGCAACGCTCGATATGACGCAAGGCCAATAATGGCACTGGAGTGGAGATAGACTTTGTCTCTCTGCGATTTGAAGAGTCTGATCAAGCAGATCTTTTCATTTATGACGTCGCTAATATCGTGAAATACCTGGGGTTTAAAGTCCCTAGTCAGTGGAATCTCGTAGGAAAGGATGTTGGAAGCAAATCTTCCCGCCTCGATTGTCGCCGTAGCTGAGGCTCTATGATCATGGTGAATATCACACAAGGAGTGAGTCAAGACTAAGTCTGCTCCAGTTTTCAGGATTATCCTTTCGATATGATTTATTAGGTCACTAGATACACTTAGATGAGTATCTGGAAAATTGTCAATCCACAATTTTTTTGCACCGATGACCTTGGCTGAATTTATCAATTCATTGGTTCTGCGATGTGGATCTCCTGATGCTTCGCCTCGAGTCAAGGTATACATATAAACATTATGTCCATTTTTTACGGCCTTTACCAATAACCCTCCGCATCCCAATTCGATATCATCGGGATGTGCTCCTATAGCTAGAATGTTCATGTGATTCATGCTTGACTGCGATAGTTAAGCAACGCTAAGAACTTTCATTTCAAATTAACGATTTTTTGGGATTTGCAAAATCTTTTGATTAGTCACTAGGGTTTAGGGAGACTATATACCTGATCAGATCAAAAATTCACTGAATCGCAGATGTGATGAAAAGGCAAATACTTTCACTTCATACTGTGACTAGTTAGTCGTATTACCAGATTAGGTGATCAAATGGCTATTATTGAAAAGTGGCTCTGGAATTGGATAGAAAAGGGGAAAAAAGCCCCAAAGTACTCAGTCATTTTGAAATATACTGTGCCCGGCAATCAGATATCGATGGCCACATTTAGACCAGTAGAGGATATTGACATTGTCACGATAGCAGGAAATAGACCAGAAATAATAAAAATGTCTGAATTAGTTAAGCTTTTGAATCAGTCATTTAATAATAAATTTGTGTACACAGGTCAGCATTTTTCAGCCAACATGAAAGATATTTTTGCAGAAGAGTTGGGCGTGACCTTCGACTACGATCTTCAATCTAATACTTCAGACATTTCAGAAATGAAAGATAATGTCTATAAATTACTTCAAAAGCTCAGACCATCACTTGTTGTGGTTTATGGAGATACCAACTCAACGGTTGCTGGGGCGCTTGCGGCCAAAGAGGCTGGATGTGCATTGGTCCACATTGAGGCTGGACTAAGATGTTTTGATCACTCCAAGCCTGAAGAAAGAAACAGGATACAGGTGGACAGGCTATCAGACTATTACCTCGCACCCACCGAGCTCAGTAAAATGTTTCTTAAAATTGAAGGCGTGGATGAGGATAGGATCTTCGTTACTGGAAACCTGATCAGTGACGTTTGCAGGAAATTTTATAGAGATTTAGAAGATAATGAAAGAAGATCAGATCTCCCCCCAGAATACATTCTGTTGACATTGCATAGGCCGGCGCTCGTTGATAATGAAGATATGTTGAAAAGGCTTTCAAAGCTCTTATCTGAAGTGAGATACCAGTTAATTTTTCCAATCCACCCAAGGACAAGAAATGCCCTGGCAAAATACCGAATATCACTACCGGATAATGTTAAGGTGATAGAGGCTGTGGGATATTCAGAATTTCTCTCCTTAATGAAAGATGCCTTGATAATATTGACAGATTCAGGGGGCGTACAAGAAGAATCAGTTATTCTTAAGAGGCCATGTATTACATTAAATACTACCACAGAAAGACAAGAAACCATCCTCCTAGGGGCAAATCGGCTGTATCATCCTCTAGATGGACCCGAGCAGTATGGCGCCATAAACGAAATTATATCAGAGATGCTGGAAGCTAAGATAAGCGTCAATCCTTATGGAGAGGACGTAACTTATAGAGCTTTTAACGCAATAACCAATATCATGAAGAGTGTCCAAAAAAGGGCTGTGGTCACAAACAGACTCTCAGAAGCGCGATAATTAATATTGCTTTTATTCTTACCGATCTTTGGAAGGTGTAAGTAATGCTATGGCTTATCCATGAGAAATTTAGGAAATCAATAATCATCGTATTTGCAGCGATGACGATATTTGTTATTTTATCTAGTTCAGTTGTGCTGTTCCATGTATTTCCCGAGGGAGTAAGAGCAACAGATTTCATGAAAAATAACAAGGCATTTGAGAATGAAAACAATAGTATATTTTCTCAAATTGAACACTATCTTTGTACTGACTATGGGGATTTGGTCCATTGCGATCCATCATTAAGTAAATCAGAGGCGTTTGAAATAGAAGGAAATTGGACCGAAATATATCGACCTTCTGGTTTACCGACCTATGTTGATGGAAAATATGGCAAAGCATTGCTGCTTAATGGAACAACACGGGATTCGATCGAAATAAACAATACCGAAAGTATCAACCCAGAAAATTTTAGCATATCTTTTTGGATGAAAAGAACTGCAGAGCAGCAGGAGCCTACTTCTTCATTGGTTTCTCATTCAAGTGACGACAAAACTGGAGGTTGGGATTTTTACATATCAGAGAATGGCACAATTTCCTTTGAAATAACCGACTCTTCTACCGAGAACAACACAGCTGCTTCAATGTCCACTGGAGCCACAACTACAACAGCTGGCATTAGAGAAAACAATACACTTCACGAGGATGAATTTAATCACATCATGGGAACATTCAACGGAACGATGGGCAGTCTTTTCATTAACGGGCAGCTTGTTGAAAGAGCCGCATACAACGGTCTGTATCTTGCCGATCCAGACGCTCCTTTAAAGATAGGTTCCATTTCAAGCAGTGCTGGTTCGCTATTATGGACAGGGATAGTAGATGATTTAGCTCTATTCGATCGAGCACTTGCACATAGTGAAATAGAAAGAATTTACGAAAGTAACCAATCAAATATTACTGAGTCCGTGGATGGGCTGATAAGCCGCTGGTCATTTGACGGAAATTTAGATGATACTGCTCCCGCGAACTTTGGCAACAACGCAACTTTACGAACCCTCGTTTCGAGTATGGCCTTCACGCCTGATGGAAGGCTGATGTTTTCTGAAAAGAATACGGGAAACATCAGGATCATGGAGAGAAATGGAAAGGTCCTTGATAAGCCATTTGTGACCGTACCGGATTATCATGCAGATATAGAACAGGGTCTGCTAGGTTTGACGATAGACCCCTATTTTGAAAAAAACCACTATGTTTACCTCTATTATACAGCTAGCGCAAATCACGGAACTGGGATCATAAATCGGTTGGTTAGATTTACCGACGTAAACAATACGGCAGAGAACAGAGTCACGTTGGTTGATAACATCCCAGCCACTGCTGGATTCCATTCGGGAGGAGCGATAGCATTTGGCCCAGACGACAAACTGTATGTTGGTATTGGAGATGCCACATTTTCTGAATTAGCTCAAAACCCTACCGTTTTGTTGGGCAAGGTACTCCGAATTGATAGAGATGGCAAGATTCCTGAGGACAATCCAATCGAGAACTCCCCTGTCTATACTTTAGGACATAGAAATATTTATGGAATTGCATTTGATAATAAGTCACAATTTGGTTTAATAGCAGAGAACGGTGATGATATATACGATGAGATAAATATAATTGCCAAGGGTGGCAATTACGGGTTTCCAGCCTTCCAGCCTCCAAATATTTCCCCCGAATTAGCAAATGAGAGCCTATCTATACAACCTGTTAGAAGCTATTGGCGTACACCGGCTCCAACGCAGACTATTTACTATGATGGTGATAGGTATCCTGAACTTAAGAACCGTTTTCTCGTTGGTACTTTCGATGGAGACATATATGCATTAAGATTTGATACTAAAAGCAAAACAGTCCTTGAGGAACTCTGGATAAACCTTGGTATATTCCCATATAGTGCAGTGATAGCGATTGCCACATCACCTCTAACAAATGATATCTATTTTGCAGGCAACGCAATATACAAATTAGGATCGGTAGACCCATCAACGGAAGAGCAAACAGTCTTTCCGGTTACATTCAGATTTACTACCCCAGATAACAAAATATCTAATGTAGAATTTTTCTCAAACAGAGATAATATGACTATGATAGAATTTGATTTGAAAACGTCAGCTCAAAATATGTCACAAGATCAAGCAGAAGTTAAAAAGCGAGATAATACACTACAAATTGAGATACCTAAAGGCCTCCTAGGCACAGTATATAATACCACTGTAACGAATAGTTATGTAACTGATAATATGCAAGCTAAAGAAATTGTCACCACCAACGGTAATTATATGTCTAACCAAACAAGTAATATTGTTGAAATTCAGTATCTGCCATCATCAAGCTACCACATAAAGGTATCAAGTTCAAATAGAAACTTTGACTAGTACCAGAACAAGGTCAGATCTTTATCGGCCCAAATGTGGATCTAAAGTCCTATCCTTGAATAATAGGTGGCAGTTTCTAATAGATTCATCAAAGCTTCAAAGTTTCCCTAGACACAGATCCAGAATGATTAAAGTAAAAGTTCGGAGGAGCTCATCAGAATGCAGCTTATAAAAATTTGATTAGCAAAAATAGAATACGTAACGTGACTATGTATTGCGTCCTCGTGGTAATAATACTATCTTTCTTCGAAAAGCATGACCATTTAGGTTTGTTGCAGGTCCAGGCGACCCCGAGCAGTAACAGCGAGATTAGCAACATACAGTATGGTAATGCTCTTCATGTCCCCTTAGATTCTGGATTAGACAAATTCGGTGTTAAAAAAATCTACGAGACAAAGATTGACGGTAGAGAATGGTACGTGAATATGGAAGAGCCACGAGCCGATCCCTGGTTTATTGCCGGAGATGCCGAACTAGAAAAGAGGCCCGATAATTCGTGGAGAGTGGGAGGCATAGATAGTAATGAGCAATTCAATGACAAGTACCATATTATAATAGGTGTCAACACCCCCCCAGGGAAAGAACAATGGCGAGATGTTGAAATCACAGGTTACTTCAAGATTGTTTCTGCGTCAGATGATGACGAGGAGGAAGTTGGCCTTCAATGGTACTCGCGGGGTGCAAACCACACAGAGAGCGAACCATGCCAAGGTACGTCATTGAAGGGAAGGCTACTTATCGACGGTACAGCTAATTGGAAAAAAGAAATCTGGCACGACGGGGGTTATACGGATGCGAGAGCCACTGAACAGGCCTCAGATGATTCTTTCATAGATAAGTGGATTGGATGGAAGGTGATAATGTATAATACTCAAGAGGATAACGCAGTTAAAATGGAGTCTTATTTAGACGAAGACAACAATAATGACTGGAAACAGGTGACTAGTCTTGTCGACAGTGGTGATTGGTTTGCAAGGTCGTCGGATGAAAAATTCTTTAGTGCTGATTGTGGGCTCCCCAAAGACTATGTTGTAACTAATTCTGGGCAGGTGGCTGCTTTTAGATCAGATGGAATAATTTGGGATTTCAGAGATTTGAGTGTGCGAGAGATTCAGCCTCTACTAACTAAGAGATGAAAAATGGTTAGGATATTTCAGCCATCAGGCGATCTACTAAAAGCAGCTATTCTGAATATTGGAGGCAGTGAGACATATTTGCCAATTACTTAAAGTAGTTATTATGTTGGCAGTACTGCTGCCTTACTACCATTAATAGAAAGGGTTTTCGTATTTTGGATGTATACCAAATCTTTCATAGTTATTACTTTAAAATCATTGTCGTGTAAATATTTCATCTCTGCCTCAAACAGATTTACGCTTGTATCTGTTGGTATCACGCTTTCGTCTATATCATCAATTGGAACAAATGCATGGTAAACAATGATGGGAATCGCTCTTACCGTCCCATCTTCGTTAAAATAGACCTGACTGTCAACTGCTTCTTTGAATCTGTCAAACATCTGAGAATTATTATAACGTTGGCACTTACCTACGCATGTAAAATTATCATAATCATAAGGTCCTACAATATGCTTGTGTGACCAACTGTTGATAGCATACTTACTACTACCTAAAGTTTGCTTTAATGGGCTAAAAGTGTCCTCCTTTGCGATACGTGTGCCATTATCTTCATTTTCAGACTTTATACAACTTGGCATGCTGTTGGACGATTCATTTGCAACGTTGCCAAATGGAATTTTACCCCAAAGGTCGCAGTTTAGGAAAGTGAGTGGATATTTACTATCTGTTCTGGCTAAATTGTAAAATTTGGCTACAGATTTGAGCACTGTTTGGTTATTCCATCCATTTCCATAAGGATAAGCAAAGACTGTCGTATTTATTCCGTTCTTCTGAAAGCATTCCCTTGCTTTGGCTATTTCAAGATCTAGCTTCTCTGTTGACAGTGAATTTAGATTAGCGTGCGTCATTGTATGTGCCTGGATATCCATACCATCTTTCATTAACTTTACAATATCTTCCCAACCTCTCTCGTTTATTCGTCCACAGATCTGGAAGAAAGTTGCCTTGAATCCGTATATGTCCAGAATTGGTTTAGCATGGATGATCTGGCTCATATATGAATCATCGAAATTTATGATGATTAGTTTGTTAGACGAATTTGTCCCATTGTCGTTACGTATGAGAGGATGTATTTCTTTTTGAGTAGTGGCTGATACGTTGTGATAGTTTTGATCAGTATCTACATACGGAGTGGCCTCTTCTAGATTACTATCGCTGTCCACTTGAATCGCGGCTATGAGTGGGAATGCATCAGTTGAATGCAGTAATAGAGTGATGAATGAGGCAGCTAAGATAGAATTAACGATTTCAAAAACACTTATTGTTGGTGCCAAGGCGATAAGTTAACTATTAATTCTGAATCAAGAGTTGACAATCTGGAATACACTAATACTAATACTACTAATACTAATACCATCCCTACGGATCAAAGACTTCACATGAAATATCCAGTCATATATACAACAGTTACCGTTATCCATTGGGCATTTCCTTGATGTGTAGTGAATTACTAATTGCGTCAAAGGCGAGATCACCCATAGTGAGCACCTTAAAACCGTTATCATGCAGATATTTCATTTCCTTCTCAAATAGGCTTACACTCATGTCGGTTGGTATTTTGTTTTCTCTTATATTCTCGTACGATACGAATCCATGATATACAATAATTGGAATGCTTTTTATTGGTCCATCCTTGTCGTAATTGGACTGATCATTTACTACTTCGATGAACTGCTCGAAACTCTGGGAATTATCGTAATACTCACAGTCAAGTATACACGTATACGTGCTGTAGTCGTATAAACCTCCAATATGGGTTGGTACCCAGCTGTTAACATCGTACCTATTTACGAAGGTATTGGATGGTTCGGTAGGTATGCATTCGGGACCTGATTCGCTGTAAACACACTTAGTAGGATAGGTAGCCCCCCTGCCTAAATCATAATATTTGGCAATCGTATTGACTACCGTTTCGTTTTTTGTTCCTGCGCCATAAGGATACGCAAAGATGCTTGCATTAATTCCGTGCCTCAGGAGACACTGCTTAGATTGGCCTATTTCATTCTCTAATTGCTCTATTGACAAAGTATTCAAATTTGGATGCGTCATCGAATGTGACTGTATATCCATTCCGTCCGAATGTAATCGCTCTATCGCCTCCCAGCCATCTTGGGATTTTACCCATCCGCAGACAGGGAAGAAAGTTGCCTTAAAGCCGTACTTGTCCAGGATTGGTTTTACATATCTGATTTGATCAACAGAGGTATCATCAAAATTCAGAATCACCAATTTCTGACTCTGCGTACTCAGACTTTGATTGTCAAGTAATTGTACGTCATGAAGCTGTGGAATCTGGCCATAAACTTTGGTCTGGAGTAATATTCCAGCCCCAGCTACTACCAGTATAATTACGCAACCATCTACCGATTTAAACAAATTTATTGATTCTCCTCCAGATTTTTGTATATTGCTGATAAGATCGATCTACACCCGTATCGATATTGTTGTTATCTCTGATAATTGAACTAAGTGGGTAAATTAATTCGTATTATGACCATTTCGTCAATTTATTGCCAATATTCACATTTGGAGGGAAAATTAGCTTGTAGTGACTAATGTCCTCGATGTTCTTTATTATGAGGCTTCCATCCTTAGATATACGATGCTTGTTTTTGTTTCGCAGAAAGAATGTCTCTGATTTGGTTATTCTAATAAAATATCGATAATCATCATATAATCGATATCCGCTAAACAAGCGGTTTGACTTTTTTATGCTGTCTATTGTTTCAAGCTTCCAGTAAATGCTAGCTGCATTCTCTGCGGTGTTTTGAAGGTGGTCATTTACTCTTCCAAACGAAGATAATCTGTACTTTTCCTTATATCTCACTATTAACCTGAAGTGATCAGTTTGTTTATTCTATCATTATATCGTTTATTTGATAATCCTAATTCCAAAATGAGGGTAGTAATTTACACTGAGGATGGAGCGGTATAGTTCGTCTCTGTAAAAATAAGGCCGCTGTAAAAAGTATTAGTGCTACTACTTCGGCCCGCTTTTTGGTCGCCAGGTCTTTTTAGTTATTTATAGTACCAAGAACTTATTAGATCCATTGAATAGGTTTTTCATTCTGTTATACTTAGTACGACAGCTTTGGCATGAGAGGTAATCTCATATATTTAAGAAGGAAAACCTACCCTAGGATGAGAGAAATTTCACTATGAAATTAGATAAGAGCTTCCACTCTTAGATCAAGCAATACATTGCCAAGATGCTAAGATGCAAAAGCGTTATAAGAAAAAAAAATAAAAATGATGGATTTCAATTGTTGGATATCCAAAATATTTACATAGAGTATCCTGTAGTATCACTCACTGATGCACTATAACGTGGTGTACATACGTCATTCAAAAGAATAGGAGACCCATATGGTGGTTTTGTTATATGATAAGGGGACAATTGTAATTAAGGGTTTAATGCACATCCCTTTTGCTACACAAGACCCGCGAACCAATTCTCTTAGAGCACAGGCATTAA
>Ga0075324_1000091_pt1 | contig 14859 bp, 13 predicted proteins | sample MayberryNW_TuleC_FD_120045 | JGI IMG/M metagenome (GOLD analysis project Ga0075324, IMG submission 120045) | Natural and restored wetland microbial communities from the San Francisco Bay, California, USA, that impact long-term carbon... | ecosystem: Environmental > Terrestrial > Soil > Wetlands ...
AGCTTTGCCGTCGGCTGCGCTCCAGCGGACGGGCAAAACGCAAAGAGTAAAGCGCAAAGGGCAAGACAGAAGACGCTCGGGCGGCCCAGTGACCAGTGATTGCTGAGCACTTTTATTTGCATCCTGTTGTATTCACAGGTTTGTACACTCAGTACCGATAGAGCTTTAGTCCGTGCCGCTGTCGATGCGATCGCGCTGGCGCCGGGCGTCCGCTCTCTGGCGAATGACCTCCGCTCTACCCAGAGGATCGTGGTCGCACGGACCATAGAAGTCGATGATGTCGCCTTCACTCGGATCCTTCAGCACGGGCCGATCCGCCGACAAGGTCTCCTCCGTGATCGCTGGAAATTTCAGATGGCAAAACTGTCCAGTCGAGTCCGAGCTTTTGTAAATGATGCCTTCAGCCGCCCAAACGGCGGAGCCAATAAGAGTTACGGCCTCGCTCAAAAGCAACGCCGATTGAATCCGAGGGAATTTAGCCATGGATACTCCTTAAATCGATCAAAAATTTGAGTGGGCTGCGCAAATGAACTCATATCCTTCGTTACTCATTTCTGTCGAATTCGTGTTCGTGGTACGTGTTCGTGCCGTCCGGAATGCACTCGGCTCGCTCTCCCGCTTGGCCAATTATTTTTGTCGCGCAAGGGCCGTGCCAATTTATGCCCGCGGCCCGGTGCCATAAGAGCCTTCAATCAAAGAGGATTTTCTTAGCGAGGCGGTAGATGTGCACCAAAAGCAGTTTCATGCGTAGTCATTTTGATCTGCCTATAGCAAACTTGATTCACTCACCGCTGCGAGTCATGAGTTAGCGTCAGGAGTAAGGTGCGAAGACTGAAACCCGAGGCGCCAAGCCAGCCCTGATCTCCTTACTACTTACTACTGACCCCCCACTGACTTTCACACTTTCTCCTGCAAAGTTTGCAGCGCGCGGAGGACGAGTTCGCGTCGAAACTCCTTCTCTTTATCCGGCGGCAGGTCCGGATTGCCTGTGGGGCTGACGATCCCGCCGGAGGCGATGGCCCGGAGCGAGCCGACTTCTCTGGCTACCGGAATCATCGTGCAGATCTGCGTGACGGGAATTTGGAGCTTTTCGATCTCCTTGCTGATCGCTGCGCCGCAGCGGGTGCTCGACCCTCAAGTCGATGTAAGAATCACGCCGGACACCCCGGCGGCTTTCAAGCGTTCGGCGATTTGACGGCCGATGAGCGTCGCGTTTTCCACGGCGGCATGAGCGCCTCCGGTTGAGTGAACGAAGTCGTGGAGCTTGCCGATGACGCCGTCGCGTTCCAGCTCGCGCATGGTGTCGAGCGGCACCACGCGATTCGGATCGCGATTGGCGAACGCGGTATCGTAGCCGGAGTGGACGGCGTCATATTTGTCGGCGTCGAGAGAATCGACGCCGGCGACCGGGATGGTTGTGAAGCGGGTCGGCCGGCCGGGCTCGATCTTGTCCGGGTTGCCTTCGAGCACGAGGCCGCCGTCGGTCACGAGAGCGATCACCGCCGACTTGAGATTTCGAAGCGGCGCGGCTGGTTTGCCGCCGGCGAATTTCGGCGGAGCGATTTCCGAAAGGAATTCATCCCCGCGCAACTTGGCGAGCAGCATGTCGACCGCGCGCTCGGCCGGCGGCTTGGCGGCAAACTCGTTGCGCTTGATGCCGCGCGGCAGGTAACCTTCGTCTGCCGGTTTGCCGATCGCTTCTTGCCGAACGAGTTTCAGTCCGAGCGCGGCCATCCGTTGCAACGTCGGCACCATGCGCACGATCGACGTGCCGGAGTTCACGATATAAATATTCTTTCGATGGAGGCTCGCTCCCACGTTGTCTTCGTCCATTCCTGCCACCGCCGCGATGCCGAGTCGCTGTTGCGCCGCCTGGCAGATCGCGCCGCAAGCGATACCGTAGCGCCCGCTCTCGAATGCCGGGCCAGCAATAAGTAAATCCGGTTTGTACTCGGCGATGCGGGCACACTGCTCGTCGATCGCTTGCTCCTGATGCTCGGCAAAGTAATTGTCGCCGCAATAAATTGTCGCGATCACGTCGCCGTTGTCTCCCAGCGCTTGTTGTAGTGCGCGGCTGGGACCGACGAGACCGTCTTTGAATCCTGGGCCAATGTCGGCTTTCTCTTCGCCGCCGATCTGGGCGAAGAATTGATTGAGGTAGTGAACAACACGAATCTTCATCGACAATTCCTTTGGCGTTAGGAGTTAGGAGTAAAGAGTGAGGAGAGAAGCTCCTAACTCCTTACCCTTCACACCTTACTCGTTTCAGCTCATATATGTTGTCAGACGCGAGGCGCCGACTTGACTGATTGCGCCAACGAGGTCGCCGATCCAGACAGTGATTTCCCGATTTGCCGGCAGCGGCGGAATATCGGGGTTCGTGTTGTCGGGATTCGAGTTGTCCAGGTGCAACGTCTCGCCTCCGACCACTCTCGCTACTGACGGAAGCGTGATTGGATCCCGGGTGAGTCCCGGCGTCACCAGCGCGTTGACGTTTTCCGGCACGAAGGTGATGCCGGTGTCCGGGTAGCGCTCCATGATGACCAGAGTCGCTTTCATGCCCATTTCTTCGGCGCGTGTGTAAATCATCATCAAATCCGTATCGACGGCGCCGCCGCCGATCTTGGTCGCGATGATGCCGTCGGCGCCGAGGGTTTCTTTAGCGAGGCGGGCGGCAAGCGCGGCGTTCCGTTCTTTTTCCGAAATTGTGACCGGTGCAACCGTGAGCACGATGCCAGCAAACCAGAGATCGCGGTTATGCCGCCGGTATAGCTCCAGGATCACCGGGTGGTTTTGCGCAAACCAGGTGAATGCCGAGTACGAAAACATCAGCGCGCCGTCGAGGATCTCGTTGGGATGAACAACGGTCGGCATAAAGCCGTGGATGTTGCTGCCGTAAAAGACCGCCTCCTTTTGCTGGGTCGGATGCTGGTGCGAATGGATCGGGAAGATATACGCGACGCGCGGCAATTCCTTCGGCCCTTGATTGAACGCTACCGGAGGAAGCTCGAAAACTCGCGTCTCATCCGGAGCGATATTTCTTGCTGCCGCCGCCAGGTATACAGCGGCTTTAAGTCCGGCTTTTTTCACCGCCAGACGGTAATCGTTCTTATCGACGCCTGGTTTTGGATACGGCAGCAATACGACGTTGTGCGTGTTTGCGATCGGCGAATAGTCTCTCGCCGGACCGCTCATGTCGATGATACTCCGCGAGCGAGGCGCAAGCTGATCGGTCTCGACCACCGCGACATTCTTAAGCGCGCGGGTTTCTCCGTCACCGACTAGCCCGTTGCCGTCGAGAGCGCCTGGAAAATTAGGCCCGGTCAAGCGGTAGCGCGGTTCGAGCACATCGAGCACGTGGATGATGCGGCAGGAGTCGCCCGGGTGGGCGATTTCGATTTCGACCCGTTCGAAGAGCGATTCTTGTTCGAGCAGCGAGATCAACTCTCGGCGATCGAGCGACAGAAAATGATCTTCGATCGACGTCTTGGCGCCGAAGCGGACGTCTCCTATGTGAACGTAACCGAGGTCCAATCGCATGGGCCGATCATTATCATTTAACTGTGCGCGTGGGTAGGGCGCGGGTGGTATGCTTCATCTGTAAACGCTGAAATCTATGATGACTCGTGAATTGGTTGTTAGCAGCTTGTATCGCAGCGGAAGAGAATCGAATCCGGAGCGCGACGGGACATCGAAGATGAGATACCCGCGTTTGTCGACTCCTGGATTGAGCGACTCGCCTCCCAAAATGGCTCTGCTGGAACGCCTGGCGCGGATTGCGGTCAAGTACGTGGTCCCTCGGGAATCCTGCAGAGTAAAACGAGGAATTTGTAGAGTGCGATCTGACTTGTTGAATATATTAACGTCTACGAAGAGAAATGTGCCATCTGCTATAGTCTCACCCTGCGGGTAAGATGCGGTTTGACGGAAGAAAGCGTCGTTAACCTGAATTAGCAAAGCGCCGCCAAGGGCCGAGTGCTGGTCCTTTTTATACCCCGGGTCATATACGGGATCTATAACGGGTTGAATCCAAGAGGGTTGCTGCGCTTCGGCTACCACGTCAACAGCAAGCTGTACAACGACGACCAGCGCGAAGATGAGAGCAGCGGTGTTCATTGCATCTATCGTTCCGTGAGAATATCTATAGTCGCGACCGCGTTCGGCCGAGCGTCTTGTTAAGTGATAGCCTCTTGATCAACGGAAAATCACCAATGATGCGGCCTACGTACCTCGGGGCACCATTAGAAACATAACCGTTACGCTCGTAAAACTCCTTGGCTGGAATCGAACTCACCACTTCGATCTGTTCCACACCAGCGGCGATCGCGTGGTTCTCCAACGCTTGAAGCATTCGTTTCCCGATACCTCGATGTAACGCTTCGGGCAGAACATAGTTGAGCATGATCTCGGATCCGGAAATGTTGGCGAAACCGACGACGAGATCTTTACCGTCTACCGCTACGACGCAGTAGGACCGGTCGGACTCGATCCACTGCCGCACATTGTCAGGGGTCTTGTTCTCAAGCCACTGAGCCAAAATCTCTTTATCGTTCTCATAGTATGGAGCACAGATTCCCTTGATCGAGCGCACTAATACGGCGCACGCTGCTTCGGCGTCATTCGGAGTTGCCTTTCGAATGGTGATAGCTTCCACGTTACCCTACGCCTCATGGATAACATGCGGCCTGGCGGTTGTTCCACGCTCAGGTTTACATGGCGGTGGCCAGTTCCTTAAAATCACTCGTCACGATATCCCAGTCCTCTTCAGGCTTGAGGTCTGAGGTTTGACCTGGACCGTACTCCAACAGCCTCGGTACAAAGGCCGTGCGCATGCCGTGTGAGCGAGCTGCCCGCAAGTCATAGTTATGGGCCGCCACCATCATGATCTCTTCAGGTTTCCAGCCCAATAGCTCAATGGCGCCGCAGTAGATTTCCGGGTCGGGCTTGTAATGCCGGAAGATCTCGGCACAGAGGATGCAGTCCCAGGGAAGGCCACTCTGTTTAGCCATGTTGACCAAGCAGGCGACATCACCGTTTGACAGTGTCGCGAGCACGTATTTTTCTTTGAGCCGCGTCAATCCGGCGATCACGTCCGGCCAAGGCTTGCACCAGTGCCAGGCACGGTTTAAGCGGGTGGTTTCCGCTTCGCTGAGCCCCGCGATCCTGTATTCGCCCAGCAATAGGTCGAGTTTCTTCCGATAAATGGCATCCACATTCGTCCAGGGGACTAACCCTTCACGGACTGCATCCATGCTGGGGCGGTAACAGCTCTTCCAGTCATCGACAAAGGCTTCCCAATTTACAGTGATCCCTTTCCCCCGTCCGAATGCCTGGAACTGTTCGATGATACTGCTGCGCCAATCAACGACGGTCCCGAAGACATCGAAGACTAAGGCTTTCACTGACATATGACATCTCCCGTGGTGTGCGTGCCGCCATCACAAGAACCAGGTAAGTAGCTCGTCTACCAAACACCCCGACATCAAGCGTGTTGTAAATAGCAAGAAATTAAACGCTCCAGGTATTTTGCTTGTAGTGGAGCGGAGAAGGGCAGGCAGCTGCCGTTCAAGCGAAGCGAGCGCTACCCTCCGTGAAACGGTTTGAACGACTGGACCGGTTGGAACTCTTTCAATTTACCGCGGGGGCAGCGGGCCGGCGGCGTTGAGTTTTTTGAAAAGCTCGATGGTCTCCTGATCGCGCGGCAGCTCTTTTAAAGCTTTTTCCATGTCGTCCGGCATAAGCGGCGTCGCGTCATCGCCGGTAAACTTTTTGTATTCCGCGGGAAACTCCGGGTCCTTGAACGTTTTGACCATCGCGGCTTTGAGAATCTCGACCTGCTCTTTTGGCGTTCCTGGCGGCAAGATCGATGGGGTGCCGACTTGTCGGAACGCGCGCACCATGCGCAAAAGTTTTCGCTGTTGCTCCGACTTTGCGAAGCTTTCAATTTCGGGCAAGTTCGAAAAGTGATGGTGTTTGAGACCTTTCGGAACTTCTATGATGAGATGCGGGACAACGGCACCGGACTTTACCGCCTCTGCGTTGCGCTGCAGCGTGGTATCGGCGTTATTGATTCGGGCGTCGATTTCGCCGCGCATTAAGGCGGCGTCGAGTTCGGTTCCCGAATAACCGACCACAAAACTGGGATCTTTGATGCCGACCAAGTATGCAACCATCCGGCCGACGAAGTATATCGAATGGCCCACTGCCTGCGCGCCGATCCTGAGATTGTTCGCCGAGCGGAGGTCGTCGATGCTTTTTATACCCGCTTCGCGTCGGGTCAGGAATACCCAGTGATACGTGCTGTGGGGCGAGCCCAGGTAGATAAATTTATCGAGGTCATACAAGACGCCCTTTTCCCCGAGAACTGCGTTGGCGACCAAGGCTCCGCCGATGCGTCCGATCGTGAGTCCGTCGGGTTTGGTGTTTTTATAGATATGATTGGCGGCTTTGATGCCTCCTCCACCGGGCATGTATTCGGAAACAATCGTCGGATTTCCCGGAATATGCTTCTGCAAAAACGGTAGCATCGCGCGGGTCAACATGTCCGAAGATCCTCCCGCCGACGTGCCCTGAATGATCGTCAGTGTTTTGCCCTGATAGAAGGGCGTCTGAGAGTAGGCATCGCCGGAGCAGAAGATGAGCAATAAAAACAAGGTTGCCGCGAACTTAACTCGTCTATTCAGCTTCATTTCGAGCCCTCCTTGTTCTCAACGGGAGGTTCAAATCGTTCAAACCTGTTCAACCGATACGCTCCGTTCAAGCCCGGCGACGCGGGGGAGGATGAAGGAGGAGGTTTGAACGACTTGAACTATTTGAACGTTTTGAACTCATTCACTTCAACGCGGTGGCAGCGGGCCGTGCTCGGCCATTTTCTTGTACAGACTGACGAGTTCCGGGTCGCGCGGCAGCTCGCGGATCGCGACTTCCATTTCTTCGCCCGTGAGCGGCGTCGCGTTGGTCGCCATCAGTTTTTTGAATTCCTTGTGAAACTCGGCATCCTTGAATGCTTTGGCCATGGCGCTGCGCAGTGTCTTGACGATCTCGGGCGGCGTGCCCGGCGACAAGATGTAGGGCCAGCGTGGATAGAGAAAGGTGCGAAACAAGTTGACCAGCTGTCTTTCACTGTCGGTCTTGGCGAAGTTTTCCAGCTCCGGGACTTTGGGCAATCCTTGAGCGAATCGTCCCTTGGGAATCGTGATGGAAGCATGAAATTGGAAGAACCCTTTTTCAAGCAACTCGCGGTTGCGCTGCAAGATCGTGTCTGCGCCGTTGGCACGCAAATCCACTTCACCCCTGGTCAAGGCGATATCGATTTCGGGCCCGCCGTAGCCGACCACCATCTTGGGCTCTTTCAGTCCCAGTAAATACGCAAACAGACGGCCGGCAACGAAAATCGGATGACCGACCGCTTGCGCGCCGATTCGAAGCCCGCTCGCCGCGCGCAGTTTGTCGATCGTGTCGAAGCCGGCATCCTTGCGGCTGACAAACACGTAGGGATCGCCGCTCTCGGTGGAGCCGAGATAGATAAGCTTTTCGAGATCGTACTGTGATCCGGGCAGCCCGAGGATGGGGCCCACGACCAAGCCCGCGCCGACCGCGCCGATGGATAAACCATCCGGCTTAGCGCTCGAGAAAATGTAATTGGCGGCTTTCCGCCCGGCTGCGCCGGGCATGTTTTCGACGATTATGGTCGGGTCGCCGGGAATGTATTTTTTTAAGTAGGGAATCAGCGCACGAGCTTGCAAGTCGCCGGTGCCGCCCGGTGTGCCGCCGCGGATGATCTTGATGGTCTTATTTTGAAAGTAGGGCGCCTGCGCCGCGGCCTGGTTCGCGACCAAGCATGAAATCAGTGACAGGCAAAAAATTGCGCCGCGGATGTTTCCCAATTGCATGAGTTGTTCCCCGTGCTAATCAAATCTTTGACCAAAACTTTCGTCGTCGAAACTGCCCGTCGGCATCGCCCTGTAGCATGTTTCGAATCGGACCGTGGCTTAAGCCAAGCCGCTTGCAAACTGCCATCGGTCTTTCCCGTCTCGATCCGCGGGCTTTCCACAGCCACGATCAAGGCTTGCTTGGTTCGACTCGTGCAAATCGTCGTTTAAACCGAGGGTAGCGATTGATCGGCTGGAATGATTTGAACTCTTGTAAATCATCGCGGCGGCAGTTTTTTCGGACCCGCCAGTACCTTGAAAAGCTCGATCACTTCCGGATCGCGCGGGATCTCCTTGATTGCCTTCTCGTGATTTTCCGGCAGCAGCGGCGACGGATCGTCCGCGGTGAGTTTCCTATACTCTTTGAAGAAGTCCGGATCCTGATAGGTTTTGCGGAAGGCATCTTGCAAAATCTTTACTCGATCCTTCGGTGTTCCGGGCGGCAGGACGAAAGGCGAGCCTGTGACGCGGAATGCGCGCTGCAGGGCGATCACCTTGCGATCCAGGTCTGTTTTGGCGAAGGTCTCGAGTTCGGGAAGTTTGCCAAAGAACGCATGAGGATGCTTGTCGCCTTTCGGCGTTTCCATGATCGCATGAATGTCAGCCAAGCCTTTTTTAATCCATTCGGGATTGCGCTTCAGGATCGTGTCGGGACCGGTAGCGCGCGCATCGATCTCGCCACGCATGAGCGCCGGATCGAGCTCGGCGCCGCCGAACGCGGCGATGAACAGAGGATCCTTGAGTCCGAGGATATAAGCGAACAGACGCCCTTCATTATAAGTGGAAAAACCAAGCGACTGGGCGCCGACTTTGACACCCGTTGCAGCACGCAGCTTTTCAATGGTGTTTAAGCCCGCGTCTTTGCGGCTGACGAAAACCGAGTGATACGTGCTGTAGGCGGAGCCGAGATAATGGAACTTATCAATGTCGTATAAGACTCCGGATTCGCCGAGGACAGCGAGGGATACCATGCCGGCACTCAAGTTGCCGATCGTGAGGCCGTCCGGCCGCGCTGAGCGAAAGACGTGATTGGCCGCCTTGCGGCTACCGCCGCCGGGCATGAATTCCATCACGATGGTCGGGTTTCCCGGGATATATTTCTGCAGGAAGGGCACGAGAGCACGCACTCGTAGATCGCCGGTGCCGCCCGGGTCGCGGCCTTGAATGATCGCGATAGTCTTGCCTTGAAAGAACGAAGCCTCCGCGGCTGCGCCCGAGCTTGGCGATAGGAGGGCGGCGATCAACAATATCGCGAGCACGAAGGGCAGTAGCGAACGTTTGGGTTTCATAACGCCTCCGGTATGCGTTTAGGCTTCACGCACTGCTCACTTGCTCAAGACTTTTTTCAGACGCTCGATTACTTCAGGCGGCTGGCTGGTCAGTTCGCCGGCTAACGACTGCAGCTCCTCGCCGTCGACCGGGTTGAACTCGTAATTTCTTTTTTTCACCTCGGCGCGGAACTGCTCGTCCTTCATGGTCTTCGCATATGCGTCACGGAGAATTTTCAGCCGATCGGCCGGCAAGCCGGGAGGACCGAACATCGGCCGGCCCATGCCGTCCGCCCCGAGCAGCACAGTGGCCAGTCGGCGGCCCGACTCGGGTGTCTTATATTGATCCATAATCTCGAACACGGTCGGCGTTTGTGGCAATCGGGCATCTCGCTGTTTGGCAGTTTGAAACATGTGGTGGACGAACCCTTTCTTGCGCCAGGTATGATACGGCTCGCGACCGAAGAACGCCTCGATCGTGAAGGCGCGGCATTGTATCTCGCCGCGTTCGACGCCAAGGTCGATGTCCGTGCCGCCGGGATATCCGGTCACGATGTTGAATTTTGCGCCAACGGTTTCCTGCATGAGCTTCGGCAAATAGGAATCCGGGCCCGTGACGCCGGTGGCGCCGCATTTGGGCGGTTCCTTGGCGGTGCGCACGTCTTCGATGGTTTTATAGGGACTGTCGGCGCGCATATACATCTGGCTGGCGCCGCGTGCAGGCGAGCCGATCCAACTGAACTTCGCCCAGTCGAACTGGATCTCCGAGCGGCCGATGATTTGGTTGAGATAGAGCGACGGAATGACGGAACCGATGATGGTCAGGCCGTCCGGCTTCACATTGGTATAAAGGTGATTCACCGCGACGACGTGTCCCGCGCCGGGCATGTTTTGCACGATGTAATTGGGGTTGCCCGGAATATTTTTACTCATGTGCTCGATCGTGAGGCGCGCCCAGAGATCGTAGAGATTACCCGGGGGCGTACCGACGATAACGCGGATTGTCTTCCCCTGGTAGAACGGCGCTTGTGCGAATGCGCTCGGCATCCACAAGACCGAGCACAGAATCAACAGCCATGCTTTGGTCATTTCATACCTCCGGAAAATTGCATTCGGTTGTCGGTCAAGATCAGTCTAAATGCTGAGAATCGAACGCGCCAAGGCTTATCGAAATCATAAGCAGGCGTCAAGGGATGAATGGAGATCCGGTAAGGAGTGAATTGCAGGAGAAATAAAATCTTGTCTTCGCGATAAAATGTTTTTGATGATGGCGATCCCGGCCGGGAGTCGAAGCCGGTGTCTTATTTCAAAACCGCCAGCGCGTCGCCGACGATTACTCCCGACCCTTCGGGCAAGACAAACAGCGGATTGATCTCCAACTCAGCGATTTGTTCCTGCCACCGGTATGCGATCTCACCGATCCGGCAGAGCGCATGAGCGACGGCCTCGAGATCGGCGGGCGGCCGGCCGCGAAACGCGGTCAAAAGACGGTGGCCGCGTATCTGCCGAATCATGTCAAGAGCCTCATCCAATACCAGCGGCGCCGGCCACACCGAAAAATCTCTGATGGCTTCGACAAAGATTCCACCCAGACCAAAAGTTACCACCGGCCCGAAGCGCTGATCCTGCCGCGCACCGACGATCACTTCCCGCGTGTCTCCGCCGATCATCTCCTCGACTAGGACTCCGTCCAGTTGCGCCTGGGGATTCCATTTCCCGGCCTGCGCCAGGATCTCATCGAACGCCGCGTCGATATCGGCTGGTTTAAAAAGGTTAAGCCGGATCACGCCGGCCTCGGTCTTGTGTGGCAGATCCGGCGACATGGCTTTTAACGCTACCGGTCGAGCAATTTCAAAGGCCAATGCTCTAGCTTCCGCCGCGCTGCGGGCAAGCCCGCCGCGCGGCACCGCCAGACCGCAACTTTTAAACAGTTGCTTGGCCTCGACCTCGGTCAATACTTTGCGATCCTGTTTTTTTGCCTGGGCGATGATCTTTTCCACTTCAGCTCCGGCGGCAATGCTGGCTTGCTGCGCCAAGCCGGTTTGCCGCAAAAGGAGCCGATTGCGCGCTTCGACGAAACGAGCCATTTTGCCGAGCGCGCGGATGCCTCGTGCTGGTTCGGGAAACACCGGCACACCGGCGCGCACCAAGCTCTTCCAGATCTCCGGTGCAGGCAATGGAAACCATGTCACCATGACGAGCTTGTCGGTGTTGGCGGCGACTTGAGCCATGTCGTTTGCAAGTTTCTCATGGGCCCCCGGTACGATGCCGTAAAAAATCACCAGATTATCGACGTTCGGATCTTTGATGATGACCTCTGCGGCTTGCCTCAGCAGCTCGGGGCGTGCCACCGCTTCGGCCGTGACGTCCATCGGATTCGCGATCGAGGCAAACGGCGGCATGATTTTTCTTAGTTCTTCTTTGGTCGCATCGGTCAGATCCGCAAATTCCAAACCCGCCTCAGCGCCGATGTCGGCCATCAAGATTCCCGCCGCTCCGGAGATCGACACGACTTGCACCCGCTTACCGCGAGGCCGTCGCGCGACCTGGGCAATGATCGCGAGATCAAAAAGCTCGTCCAAACTTTCGGCGCGCAGCACGCCGTTCTCGTTAAATACCGCCTGATAAACTTCATCGGCGCCGGCGAGCGATCCGGTATGGGAGACGCTGGCCTTGGCGCCCGCTTCGGAGCGGCCCGTCTTCATGATGATGAGCGGCTTATCGAGCATCAGCGCTCGGCGCGCGCAGGTGCGGAACGCCGCGCCGTCGCGGGCGTCTTCGAGATAGCCCAAAACCAGGCGAACTTCCGGGTCTTCCAGAAGGTATTGCAGATAATCCGTAAAGCTCAGCACGCATTCGTTACCGGTGGTGATCCAGTAGCGAAACCCCAAAGCCCGCTCACGCGCCGCCCCAAGAATATAGGAGCTCAACGCGCCGCTCTGGCTCACGAATGCCGCCGGCCCGGCTTCCGGAAATCCGCCATGAAGACCGACGCTGAAAGAGGCCGTTACTTTTTCCGGCACATAAACAAACCCGGAACAGTTGGGACCGCAGACGGCAATGCCATACTTCGACGCCACCCGCTGCAAATTGTCCTGCAGCTCGATGCCTTCGCCGCCCACTTCGGCGAATCCGGAGCTGATGATCGCGGCGGCTTTCACGCCTTTGGCGCCGCAGGCGGCGAGCGCCTCGGGCACCGCGGAAGCGGGTAAGGTAATCACCGCCAGATCCACTTCGCCCGGCACGTCGGAGAGAGTTGCGAAACAAGGCAGCCCGGCAATCTCCTGGTACTTCGGATTGATCGGATAGAGCCGGCCGGCATAGCCGAATTCGCGAAAATACCGAACCGGTCTGCCGCTGAGCTTGTTCTGCTCGGTGGACGCGCCGATCAACGCTACGGAACGCGGGTGAAATAATTTTGCGAGATCCATCGGGCCCTGTGTAACCACGAAGCACACGAAGGTCACGAAGATTCGAGCGTGATTTTTGCTTCGTACTCTTCGCGCCCTTCGTGGTGAACTGTCTTCACCGCTTGCCGGCTCTTTGCGCCAACCACGAAGCCGGGACGAAGTCTTTCAGTTCAAGACGATCCAGAACATTCTTGGGAACTCGGTGGCGCGGAGTGAAACTGCCTAGCAGCGGCTTCGCCGTGGCGTCGATTCCCATTTTCGCCGTTACGCCGTCCTTTAAATCGGAAGGATCCAAATCGGAGCCGCCGACGTTGCTGACGATCATGACATCGCGGTCGGCCTGGCAGCGCGTGCCGACGGCCCACTGCACGCGCTGGTCGTTGAAGATATCGATATCGTGGTCGACGACGATCACGTGCTTCATATACAAGTCGGCGCCGAGGACCGCCAGGATGGCGTTTTTCCCCTGCCCCTCGGTTTTTTTCTCGATCGACACATAAACCGTAAACGGCGCGGGGATGCGCACCGCTTTGACGGAAGGCACCATGGCGTGCACGGCGCGGTAGAGATTCGCCTCGATCGGCGTGGTCGAAAGCATCAGGTGATCGAGATGTCCGACGGAGATGTCCTGGAAGATCGCGTCGCGCCGATGGGTTACTGCGCGCACCTTTAAGACTTCGCGCTCGCGCTCGCCCAAGCTGTAGCCGGTGAACTCGCCGAAAGGGCCTTCGGCCGTGCGCTCGTGCGGCAGGATTTCACCTTCGATGATCATCTCCGCATGCGCCGGTACGAGAACGTCGGAGGTCTCGCACTTGACGAGCTCCAGAGGCTCGCCAAGGAGCCCGCCCATGATCGCCCGCTCATCTTCGTCGATGGAGCCGATGGCGAGGCAGCCGAGCGCGATCGCGGGATGAACGCCGACGGCGAAGGCGACCGGCAATGCCCGTCCTTGAGCTTCCGCGATGCGCTGAAATTCCCAGAGATGTTTGCCCAGAGTCAGGTGAATCGATGTCGTATTCCGGCTCTTGATCATCAGCCGGTTATAGGCGCAGTTCCAGGTACCGCCGTTCGGATCCTTGGCGAACGAAATGGCGGCCGTGATGTAAGGGCCGGCGTCTTCCTCATGGTGCAGAATCTGCGGCAGTTGATAAAGATCGACCTGCTCGCTGGTGAGTATCGCTTCTTTGACCGGCGCGTTTGCAACAATCTTGGGAGCGATCGGTTTCTCCATCGCGCTCAGATAGGCGCGCTGCATCTCCTCCGGTTTTGCGCGGATCGCGGCCGCCAAGCGCGAGCGACCGGCGTGAAGATTGGTCAGCACGGGAAACTTGGTGCCTTTCACTTTTTCAAAAAGGATAATCGGCCGCCGCTTGGCTTCCTGTTCCAGCTTCACGGTGATCGCGGTGATCTCGAAGGCTGGATCGACTTCGCGGGAAACGACCAGAAAGTCCTCCGAGTTATTTTGTTTTACGGTGTCAAGATAGGTGCGCAGGTCTTGCGACATGGCCGATGTCCTTTGAGAAGAACCTTGTTTCACATCACGGATAGCAACCTTGTGGGATATTCGATTTTTCATCGATTTAGATTTCTCGCTCATTTAGTTACGTGATCTGCTCTAGCCAAGACATTCGGCGGGATCGTTAGCCCGATCTGATGCGCCGCTTTGAGATTAATGATCAGCTCGAATTTGACGGGCTGCTCGACTGGCAGCTCGGCAGGGTTAGCGCCTTTCAAAATCTTGTCGACATAGCTGGCGGCACGCCGAAATAAGTCGGAACTACTCGGGCCGTACGTCATGAGTCCACCGTCTTCAACAAATTCTCGTCGGTCATAGATCGCCGGCAGTCGGCTCTTTACCGCGAGATTTGCAAGTTCCTTCCGCTGAAGAACAAAAACGGGACTCGCCAGCACCAGTGCTGCGTCAGCCCGTGCCTTGCTTGCGCTGCGGAATGCCGTCTCAATGTCTTGGGGGCGTCGAGCATCTATGTATTGAAGCTGCACTCCGAACGCGCCGGCCGCGAGTTCCGTCTCTTTCAACACTTGCGCGTGCTGCGGAGAGGTCGAAGTCCCCAGAACGGCTACGCGGGAGAGTCTAGGAGCGACCTCCTTCAGTAGCTCAAGTTGTTTTCCGCTTAATTCCGGATAGAGATTCGACAATCCAGTAATGTTTTTGCCAGGCCGCGAGAGACTCGCGATGAACCCGTTCCTGACAGGATCGGTATCTTGTGTCATGACAATGGGAATCGTGGA
>Ga0075324_1000098_pt1 | contig 14271 bp, 12 predicted proteins | sample MayberryNW_TuleC_FD_120045 | JGI IMG/M metagenome (GOLD analysis project Ga0075324, IMG submission 120045) | Natural and restored wetland microbial communities from the San Francisco Bay, California, USA, that impact long-term carbon... | ecosystem: Environmental > Terrestrial > Soil > Wetlands ...
TCCGTGGTGACAATAACCTGCACCTGGGCCTGAAAATAACCTTCTCCGTCCTATGCCCGCAATCTCCAGGGCTCGGCCCTCGGTCGCTTTGTTAGTTCCTTAATGATGGACTCCTTAAATAACTCGGCAGCGGCCAGTTCAGCCACTCGGCGATGCCGCGGCCCATGATCCAGTCGAGCTCGGCCGCAGAGAGAGATTTCATTTCTTCGGTAAAAAGCGTCACGACTTGTTGGTACGGGCACGGCAAATGGGAAAGGTCGCTGCCCCAGAAACAACGCTGTGCTCCGAAGGCGTCAACGACGCGGCGCACGAGCGGATGTAGTGTGGAAAACGGGTAAGGCTCATCGACGTAACAAGGCAGGGCGGATACTTTTAGCGCAACGTTGGGCAAGCGCGCCAGTTTAAGAGTGTTCGAAATCGCCGGGTCGAGGGACTTGCTGCGGAGCGCCGAGCTTAGTCCCATGTGATCGACGATCAACCGCAGTCCCGGGTGGCGCTCGGCGATGTCACCGAGTTTGGGTACGGCATGAGGCGCGAACGCCATCACCGGAACATCGTCCCGTTCGGCAGCGTCCCAGAACCAGTCGGCCGTGCCGTCGTCGAGCCACTGCCGCGACTTGCCGGCATTGAACACCACTCTTATGCCCAGCATATGGGGCTGATTTTTCCACGTTGCCACCAAACCGCGGCTTTCCGGCGCCGTCAGCTTGAGTTTGCCCATGACACGAAAGCGATCCGGGTGCAAGCGCGCGGCTTCGAGCGACGTGTCGTTGCGGTCGTCCTCCCAGGTTGGCGGTACGAGCACGCAACGGGCGACGCCGGCGCTATCCATCTCGCGCAGTAGCTCATCGTGATCGAGTGGGACCGGACGATGGGGAGCAGAGGCGTCTTGTTTGGCATAAGGTTTTTCCGGCGTCTCCGGTGCCCAGATATGAACTTGTGAGTCGATGATCGTCATGGAACTCACCGCTTAAAATAATTTACAATCGATCGGCGGTCCGCTGCAAATTTGGATAAGCAGCCTGCTACTCGGTAATTCTTATAAGCGATCGATAGACACCTTGTCCAGGAGCGCCAAGGGAGATGACAATGCGGGATGCCGAACAAACGGGGTGCCGAGCATGCTCTAGGAGTTTGATTCGAAACAACCGACGATTTTCTCCGCGGCTTCTTCACCGGTGCGAATGCAATCGGAGATGCCAACGCCGCGATAGGCGCTGCCGGCGAGAGCGATCGTCGGAAAACGATTCAAGAAATCTTCGATTCGCTTGATCCGCGCTTCATGACCGACTTGATACTGAGGCATGGAATTAGGATGGCGCCAAATGCGCGAAAAAAGTGGCGGCGCCGTGACGCCTAAAAAGTCAGCCAGTTCGCCGCGGACGCTCTTCTCCATCGTCCCGTCGTCGACATCGAAGAATTCCGGCTGCAGAGCGCCGCCAACGAAAGCGCGGAGCAAGATATGCTCCTGTGGCGCCCTGCCGGGATATTTCAAACTACTGAACGTGCATGCCATGATCTTGCGACGCTCAATCGCCGGCACGACAAAGCCGAAGCTGTCCGGCTGACGCGGAAAATCCGGCCGACGATAGGCGAGGCTAACCGTCGCCGTAGACGCATAGCCGATTTGCCGCAGCTCGGCGGCGGCATCGCTCGCAACCGCGGCGAGAATTGCTCCGGTTTGAAATGCCGGCGCGGCCAGGATTACGGCATCGGCTAAAATCGGTTGCTGATCGGCAATCGTGATGTGCCAACCGGGCCGGGTTTCTTCTTGAAGCAAGCTCATGACCCGAGAACGGAAGCGAACCGTGACCTCCGGAAGTCGTTTTGCGATAGTATCGACCAATTCCTGCATTCCGTCCGCCAATGTCACGAATAAACTCCAGCGCGCGCCGCTGCCGGTCTCGCGGCTGCGCGCGGGGCGGCGCTGCTCGGACCACATCGCCCGGATAATGCTGCGCCGGCTACGTTCCATTTCCTTGAAGCGCGGCATGGTGGCGCCGAGACTGAGTCTATCCGGATCCGAGGCATAGATGCCGCCGACCAATGGTTGGGCGACGCGCTCGAGCGCTTCGGCGCCGAAGCGCCGCCGAACGAAGGCACCGAGGCTCTCATCGCCATTCAGCTTGCCGCGGGGAATCAGCACTTCACTTGCCATCCGCAACTTTCCGGCCCAAGAAAACAGCGGGGTCTGAATGAAGGGCCAGAAACGCGTCGGTGCGAGGAGAAAAAACCCTTCCGGCAGCTCGATCAGCTTACCGCGCCGGACAACGTGGATTTTCTGGTAAGCAGACTGTGTGCAAAGCAGTCGCGAGGTGAGGCCGAGGCGCTCGCAAAGGCCGAGCGCCGATGGTTTTTCGGTGATGAAAGAATCCGGGCCGGCTTCGACGAGAAAATCGCCGATTCGTTCCGTAGCGATCGAGCCGCCGAGCCGGGACGACGCTTCCAACAGCGTGAGTTCGATATTGAGAGATTGTTGGTTTGCGAGCTCAGTGAGCCTATGCGCGGCTGCGAGTCCGGCGATACCTCCGCCGATGACGAGAACGCGGCGTTTCATTTAGCGATGAGCATGGCATGCCGTTCGTTCTGCCCGCAAGCGCGACGAGAATAAACGGATACCGCCCCCAAGGATCGAAATCTGGAGTCGAAGAACGCAAGCGGTAAAGGCCTTGAAAATAAGCGCGCTTGCTCCCTGGCACGAAGAGCCGTCAAGTTCCGCAACTCTTAGTCATTTGCACCGAATGGTTTCAAGAAGCGGTTTTTATATTCTGATTCAAGTGAAAAATATTTTGCGGATCGTAGCGCTTTTTGATCTCTATCAGGCGATCATAGTTCGATCCATAAGCGGCCGCGACCCGGTCGCTTTCTTCGGCGGTCATAAAGTTTACGTAAGCACCGGCCGATGCGTACGGCGCACTGGCCTTAAAGAATTCGCGCGCCCAGGCAATACATCTCGGGTCATCGTTAGCATTGTCCCATCGGCTGTGCACGTTCAACACGAACTTTGCGTCACGGTGCGCATAAGCCATGGCGTCCGGAGCGACCCGATTGGCCGCGCCGGCGATATGGCCGATGAAGATCTCGCACTGCGGCGACGGCAGTCGACCGGCGTATTCGATGATGGCATTTAACGCTCCGTCGCTGAGCTCGGTGAAATTATGCGACTTCCAATAATTACGCGCGCCGGGTGTCAGCAGAGGATCAAAGGCTTTCTGCCACTCGGTATAAGGCTGGGCGCCGATGTGGGTGCCGATCACATCGCCGAAGCTGCGCAAACGTTCGATCAGCTTCTCGCCTGCCGCGGCTGCGCCCAAGTAAAAAATCGGCAGGATGACGACTTCCTTGCCATGAACGTTCTGCGGAAGAAACGGCAGTGGCGGCGCCTGGCGCAGCACCACCCAGACATTCAAGTCTTCGGGCGATGAGTTGGCAAATTCGCGATATCGGGTCAGAACTTGCTTCGCTTGCGCATAAGGAAAGACTATCAGGCCCGCCAATATTTCAGGGCCGACGGGATGAAGAGCAAATTCGAACTCCGTAACGGCGCCGAAATTGCCGCCCCCGCCACGAATCGCCCAGAAAAGCTCGGCGTTGTCACTCTCATTGGCCCGCAGCTTTTTGCCATCCGCAGTCACCACTTCCGCCGAGACCAGATTATCTATCGTCATACCGTGTCTGCGGGTCAGCCAACCGAAACCACCGCCGAGGGTCAAGCCGGCGATGCCGGTTGTGGAATTGATTCCCACCGAGGTGGCCAGTCCGTGTTTTTGTGTTGCTTCGTCGACGTCGGCGAGCGTCGCGCCAGGACCGACGGAGGCGCGCTTCTTCCCGGCATCGACTCGCACCTCCCTCATGTTCGAGAAATCGATCATCAGGCCGTTTTCACAAACGGCGTTGCCGGCGATGTTGTGTCCGGCGCCTCGAATGGATATTTCCAGCCCGTGCTCCCGGCCAAATGCAATGGCCGGCGCGACGTCGCGGCCATCCGCGGGTTGCACGATGAGCGCCGGACGCCGATCGATCATGGCATTCCAGATCTGGCGCGCTAGCTCGTAATCGGAATCGTCAGGAGTCAGCACCCGACCTTTGATCGCGCCCTTGAACCTTCCAATGGCTTCACTCAATTGCGCTGTCATGGGATTTTGCCTCCGGAAAAAGTCTATGGCCATTCTGAAAAAAGGCCGCTCGGCCAACGCGCTCTCGTTGCTGGCTGACGAAAAGGATGAAACACCGGGGTTGTTGTCCGCGACCGGTGAGAGAGTTGAAATCTTAGTTTTGGCTAATACCTTTGGCGAGCTCAGTCAAGGTGGGTGGGTGGAAAATCGGCGGTGCGCGGATATTAGGATCTGTTAGTGCGGTTCGCGCACTCGCTTAGATTTTTTTCGAGCCGCCTGCATTCAGAGTTTTTCAGCATCTGTCCATTGCGAGGACGAAATCCGCGGGCGTTCAGCGAATCGTGATCAGCACGACGCCGCCGACCATCAAAGCCGCGCCGAGAACGATGCGCAGGTTGACTCTCTCGATATTGCGCAGGAAGACGGCGCTGAAGAACACGGTGAAGAGCGGCGTGGTATTGAGCAACGGGATGATGACCGACAGCTCACCGCGGCCGAGCGCGATGAAATTGGCGACCTGGGCCGACGCGGCGATCAGCGCAGCGCACAGAAAAAAGAGCAAGCCGTCGCGCTCCATGCGAAGTTGCGAGCTTCTGCCGGTCGCGAAAACAAAAAACAGCAGCAGAATCAGCGAGACGGTCGTAACTACCGCCACGGCGACGATCGGGTCGGGAACGATCGCCAAAGCCTGTTTGCGCAGGCTTTGCGAGATCGCGGAAATCAGCGCCGCGCCGATTGGGAAGATCGTGTCGATCAAACGCCACCGGGTATCACCTGCCTGTCTTCCGGAAATCAACCAAAGGCTGCCGACGATAAGCAGGGTCCCCAGAAACACCAGCCAGCCCGGCTGCTCGTGAAAGACAATGACGGCAATGGCCGTCGCGAACAGCGGTTCGATACCGCGCAGCGGGCCGGCGCGGGCGACCCCGATGCGCGTGATGCCCTCGTAGAAAAGCGCACGGGCGATCAGCGGCTGTATGCAGCCGCTGATCAGATAATAGATCATTGCCGGCGAGCTCAGGAATGCGAACGAGGTGGTGGCGAGGAGATAGCTCCACGTGCAGGTGACGGAAACGGCGTAGCTCACCAGCATCGCCGCGAAAATGTTCGATTTGCGTAATCCGAAGCGGACTAAGATCGAATCTGTCGCCCAGCCCATTGCCGAACAGATGGCGATGATTTCAGCAAGTCGATGAGTCAAGTTGCGTCTCGATCCATTGGCCAGTTCAGATAAGCCGAGCTCGGCGGGATTTGCAACGGAGAGGAAGCGAGGGTCTAGCCGAACTATTAGCAATCGTTTACGCGCGCGGAGCAAGCCTCTTCGATCGTCGTGTGTTTTCCTCGGTGCATGAATCATCCGGACGACTTGCTGCGGTCCGGCCGCCGTTTCGGCTTGCAGTTGGCACGGAAGCCGGCCTAAGATCGCCCTGCCAAAAAATTTGTGGGAGGAGGCGATATGGAAAAACAGGCGAAGGTCGTGCAGCTAAAAACCCAACTCGTCAAAGAGGGGCACACACGCAATATGCTCGCGGAGACCGATCTGATGACACTCCGGATTCATTGCTACGCGCCCGGCATCGGCGAAAACGCGCTGCATGCGCACACGAAAGAAGATCACATATTTCTGGTGTTACAGGGTACGGCGCAATTCATGACTGGACGAGACGGCACGAGCGTGATCAGCGCCGGAAAACATCACGCCGTCGTTTTGCCGGCTGGCTGCTACTATCAGTTCTGCAACTCAGGAACGGATCCGCTGGTGATGGCGCGCATTGGCGCCGGTTCGGACAAGGCGGACCAGCGGCTCAACCCCGACGGCTCGGCGATTCCGGGAAGGACTCACGAACAGGGCGCGGCCAAACCCGTATTGATCGAAGGAGCATTCTTTGAATAGGGGTGAAAAGACAAACCGGCTTTTTTGGAGGGGACGAGCCCGCGCGCGAGGAACACGCGCGGGCTCGTCGGGGAGAGCTTCCCGGTACAGGGAAGTTCGCAGCACAGCTTAGGCAATATCGCGCATGTGGGAAAACGTGAATTGCAGCTTTCTCAATTCGGCATTGAGCCAGCGCTGGCGAGCGCGGTGGCGGGATAGGTGCCGGTCGAGAAGCGACTCAGGGTAAAGCTTGGCGCCACATTTTTTACATTGAGCTGCTCGCAGAAACTTTCTGTCGATTGAAATAATATTTGAGTCGTCGCGATAATTCATTACGGTCCTTCCTCGTCTCGATGTCGAAAGGGGAGGCAGCAATCAGCATGCCAGCTTATCTATGTGGTTTTCGAACCGCTTTAGCGCCGATTCTTCCAGGCTAAGAGTGTGTGCAAGGCGTTGTTGCCAGGCACAAAGTGTCACGGTCATGTCAGGGATGACAGCGCTGGGTGCATCGCGGCACTCCCGGCAGCTAGGGAAACTTTAACGAAGCGCCCCGGTTAAAGGGAGACTCTCCGGCGGTTAAGCGCCGTCGGCACTGAAATTCTCGATCCGTTGCGCGCCAGCGAGCGTAAAGTTTGTTTACAAGAACCTGTTCTTGCCAAAAAAATCCGCACGAGTAGTGGCCAAGTTGCCGCGTATTGAAATGTCTACCTCTAGGCGCGGATCATCTTGTGAACGGCGTCTGAAATGCGTTCTTTTCCAGGCAAGAATTGCCTCTCCAGCGTAGGACTGGCGGGAACGGGCGCGAATGGCGCGGCGATGCGGGCGATGGGGCTATCGAGATAATAGAAAATCTCTTGTTGCACGCGAGCGATGATTTCAGCGCCGATGCCGCCTTGCTCGACGGCTTCGTGGACCACCAACAAGCGGCTGGTTTTCTTAACCGAATCCGCAATCGTTTCGATATCGAGCGGCGAGACCGTGCGCGGATCGATCACTTCGACCGAAACGCCTTGGGCGGCTAGATCATCGGCAGCGGCCAGGGCAGGGTCAACCATGCTCGAGAGCGCGACGATCGTTGCTTGATCGCCAGACCGCAGCAGTTTCGCCCGACCGATCTCGACGATTTGTTGGTCATCCGAGACTTGGCCCTTCGATCGGTAAAGCCCGCGATGCTCGATGAATACGACCGGGTTGTCGTCGCGGATCGCCGCTTTCAGCAAACCTTTGGCATCCGCGGGATTCGCCGGCATGACTACCTTCAATCCGGGGACATGAGCGAGCCAGGCTTCGAGGCTCTGGGAATGATGTGCTCCCATGGTCCCGCTGATGCCGCATTGAACTCTGACGGTGAGCGGGACCTTGAGTTGGCCCCCGGACATGTAGTGCAGCTTCGCCGCGTGGTTGACCAGCTGGTCGATCGCCAGAGTGATGAAGTCGATGAACATGATCTCCACCACGGGGCGTAGGCCGGCCGTCGCCGCGCCGATGGCAAGGCCCATGACGGTGCCTTCGCTGATCGGGGTGTTGACCGTTCGATTGGCGCCGAACTCGCCGGCCAGTCCTTGGGTGACACCAAAAGGACCACCCAGGGCGACGTCTTCGCCAAAGACGTAAACCGACGAATCACGGCGCATTTCCTCGGCGAGAGCCGAGCGTATGGCGTCTAGGAAAGTCTGTTCTGGCATCGTTGAAAATTCCAGTTGTTCCAAAGATCTCTGGTCGTTTCCAGCGCTGAAGACCGAGCATCAGTCAAGAAGTCACCTGCGTATCCACTGCATCGGGATCCGGCCAGGGCGACGCCAACGCATACTCGGCGGCTTTATCGACCAACTCGCGGGCTTCCCGCTCAATTGTCGCAAACCCTTTGTCGTTCATCACTTTCTTGTTCTTGAGAGCGCGCGCGAGGCGAGCGATCGGATCTTTGGCTTTCCACTGCGCGAGCTGCGAAAGCTCGCGGTATTTCGCCGGATCGCCTTCGTAATGGCCGCGCATGCGGTGAGTCAGGCACTCGACGAAAATCGGCCCTTTGCCGGCGCGGCATTTTGCCACGGCTTTTTGCATCGCGTCGCGCACCGCAAGCAAATCGTTGCCGTCGACTGTGCTGGCGGGAATTGCGTAGGTCTTGGCGTGCTGCGCGAGTCTTGCGACTTTGGTGTGGGCCGAGAGCGGCGTGAACTCGGCGTAGCCGTTGTTCTCGCAGATAAAAATTACCGGCAATCGCCACAGACTCGCAATATTGAGGGATTCATGGAACGGTCCGGCTTGACCGGCGCCGTCTCCGAAAAAAACCACGGCCACCTGGCGTTTTTTTCTTTCCTTGGCGGCGAAGGCCGCGCCAAGCGCCAGCGGAATGGTCCCGCCGACGACGCCGGTGGCGGTGATAAAGCCCGCTTCAGTCGCGACGATATGCATTGAGCCGCCTTTGCCGCTGCAGTAGCCGCTGGCGCGCCCGGCGATCTCCGCCATTAGCCGGTTGATGTCGGCGCCTTTGGCGATGGCATGGCCGTGCGAGCGATGGCCGCCATAGACATAGTCATCGGCCCGCAGTTGGCTGCATGCGCCGACCGCTACCGCCTCTTGGCCGATGCCCAGATGAAGCAAGCCGACGATCTGGCGCTCAGCGTAAAGCGCCGAAACTTTTTCTTCGAAGGCGCGAATCAGCCACATCCGGCGCAGCAGCGCGGTCAATTCCTTTAGATTCTCTTTTTTCTTAGCCATGCAGATGGAGAAAGGTGGCGAATTATGGCGAGGAATCGGTTGCAGCTTACTTGGCAACTCGAAACTAGAAACCCGAAACTAGCAACTTCCCTAGGCCACTGCCGCGCGTACCGCGTCCATGATACGCGCCTCGGACGGACCGATATGCGCTTCGAGCGGCGGGCTATAGGGCACGGGCACATCGAGGGTGGAAACCCGCCGGATACGGGTCTTCAATTTATCGAACCCGGTCTCGGCGATGCGCGCGGCAATTTCCGCCGCGACGCCGCAGCTCTGATGGGTTTCATCGGCGATCACTACGCGATGAGTCTTTTCAATCGAAGTGAGGATCGCCGCCAGGTCGAACGGCACGAGGGTGCGCGGGTCGATGACTTCCACATCGATGCTTTCCTTGGCGAGCTGGGCCGCGGCCTGGAGACCCACCTGCACGGTGTAGGACGTCGCGATCAGAGTGACGTCGCCGCCCTTGCGCTTCACATCCGCAACGCCGAACGGAATCGCTTTGTCGTCCTCGGGAACTTCTCCGCGAGTGTCCAAAAGCCTGGTGTGATCGACGAAGATCGTCGGGTTGTCGGTGGCTACGGCGGTCTTCAGCAAACCTTTGACATCGCGCGGCGAAGACGGGAGCGCGATCTCCAATCCCGGGCAATTCCACAACATCGCCTGAGGGCTGCCGGAGTGCTGCGCCGCGCCGCCGCCACGCAAGCCGTGAAATAAATGGAACACCACCGGCACGCGGGTCTGGCCGCCGGACATGGAATAAGCATTGGCTGCTTCGTTGGCGACCTGCGGCCAGGCTTCGAAGATAAAGCTGCCGGTGCTCAGATCGACGATCGGCCTCAGTCCGGCCATTGCCGCGCCAGTGGCGAGGCCGCAGAAACCGAGCTCTGAGATCGGCGGCGAAATCATGCGCTCGCCGTACTTGCTCTTGAGAGTTTGGAAGACGTGGCGGTGCGGGCTCAAGCTTAAAAAAGTCCCGTTGATCAGATGAACTCTCTGATCCGCCGCCATGATCTCTTCGAGCGCTTCGAATTTGGCTTCGTAGTAAGCAAGTTCTCTCATGTATGAATCCTTAAAGTTCCTGGTTTTTAGTTTTTAATTTTGAATTCCGGAGCGCGTTCGATACCAGAAACAATATCCTTGGATCCGCCGGTGATCGAAATTCTGTTTAAGCGAAATAATCTCTTTCCGCCTCTTCAGGTTTCGGGTAAGGACTATTGACCGCGAACTCCACCGCGGCGGCAATCTCGGTCTTAACCTGGCGCTCGATGTCGGCCACCTCGTCTTGAGTTGCCTGATTGGCGCCGATCAACTCACGAATATAGATCAGCAGCGGATCGCAGGAGCGATACCATTCGCGCGCCTTTTCCGGCACGGCGCTCACGTCCCAAGCCAGGGAAGTATCCGTCTGCTTGGGCACCGTCGGCCAGTTGGTCTCGCTGCCGGGATAGCGCACGGTTTGCGCCTCGACAAATTGCGGGCCTTCGCCGCCGCGGATTTTGGCCACCGCCTCGGAAATCGTCGCGTGCACCAAGCCGGCATCCATGCCGTCGATCTGCTGCGCCGGGACTTTGTAGGCCTTCGGTAAATCGGTCAGCGGATAAGCCGCCATCGAGGAGGACTGGGCCGCAGCCACGGCTTGACCCGCACCATACTTGCCATTGTTCTCGCACAAAAACAGCACCGGCAATTTGTAGAGGGAGGCCAGGTTGAGTGCCTCCGGCGCGGCGCCTTCTTCGAGCGAACCGTCGCCGAACAGGCAAACGGTGATGCGGCCGTTTTTCTGTGCCGTGGCCGCGTAAGCCGTGCCGGTTGCCAGCGGAATGATGCCCGCGACCACGCCCGAGCTGTGCAGAAACCCGAGCGCTGGAGCGACCGAATGAAACGAGCCGCCCTTTCCTCTATTAAGCCCGTCGGCGCGGCCGAGAATTTCCGCGAGGAGTTTTTTCGGCTCGACGCCGCGCGCGAGCAGATGGCCATGGTTTCTGTGCGTAGTGAAGAGATAGTCATCGGAGCGCAGACAGGCAATCGCCGGCACGCCGGTTCCCTCCTGTCCGATGTAGAGGTGATAGTGCCCGCTGAACACGCCCTGGTCGTGGAGCGGCACTAAACTCTCTTCGAAGTGGCGGATGACGAACATCCGCCTGCACAGGTCCAGCAAATTTTCGCGTGGTATTTTGGGCAACATATGGCTTGTGACTTATTTCATAGCGGCCGGCTTTGTCAACGCCAAGCAAGTCGATTGACATTGATTCGACCGCGGACTAAATGGCGAGTAGATCGTCTCTTGCGCGGAGATTTGTTCATGATCGCCAAAAGCGTGTTGCTGCTCGCCTTGATCGCGAACGACCCCGCCCGAGGTCTGGAAGCACAAGCCGGAAGAGTTTATCGATGCGAGCTTCGTCGACGAGCTCGACAAGAGCGGTTTCATTAAAAAGCTTTACGAAAAGTAATTCCTATCCATGAAGATCAGAATCGGCATCGCCGTCGGGCAGTGGCCAAAGAAAGCAAATAGTTCCGACGCGATTCTCGAACTGGTCGACCATTTCGAATCCCTCGATATCGATTCGCTCTGGGTGAGCGAACGGCTGGTTTCCGCCGGACTCATTCTCGAGCCGATCACATTTCTTTCATACGTGGCCGGGCGGCTGCCCAGGATGAAGCTCGGCACCAGCACCCTGGTGCTGCCGGCGCGTCATCCCGTCGTTCTCGCCAAGGAACTCGCGACCCTCGATTTTCTTTCGCGCGGGCGGCTGTTCCCTGCCTTTGGACTCGGCGGTGACGATTCCAAAGATTTACAGGCCGTCGGCATCAACAAGAAAGAGCGCGCCGCCCGCGCCGACGAGGCGATCGTGCTCATGCGCCGGCTTTGGGCGGAAGAGACGGTTAACTTCGAAGGAAAATTTTTTTCCGTCCGCGACGTCACGATCATGCCGCGTCCTTGGCAGAAAAATGGCCCGCCGATCTGGATCGGCGGGCGTAGTCAGGCGGCGATGCGGCGCACGGGGCGCCTGGGCGACGGCTGGTTGGTTTCTTCGGCGTCGCCGGCCGAGGTCGGAGCGGGTATTGAAACCATTCGCGCCCACGCCGCCGAGGCGGGCCGGGAAGTTCCGGAAGATCATTACGGTGTGCTGATTCCGTTTTCCTTCGCGGCCAGCGCCGCGGAAGCGCTCGAGCTTGCCGGTGGCTCGATCCGACCGCGCGCCGATCTACCGGTCACGGAATTCACCGCATTCGGCACTCCCGATCAAGTACGCGAAAAAATCCAAGCGTACATCGCCGCGGGCGCGACCAAGTTCATCATGCGGCCCTGTGGTCCATTCGAAACCTGGCGCGAGCAACTCGAGAGTCTTTGGCGCGAAGTGATTCGTCCGCTGCAAACGCCGGCGGACGACTAGCGCGTCGTTGGCGTATCCTCGCCCTCAAGATTGACACCACCGCGGTTTACCCGTAGGCTATAGATCCTGCTTCGGTAAAGGCCTTCTGATGTGAGCTACCCAAGGTTTGAAGGCTTCTAATCAACCTCACCGGCCGGCTTGCGGCCGGCTTTTCCGGGAAGTCGAGGCTACTCGCGCGCAGCTTGACTCTCGGCAGGCACGCCGGAGTCGTTCCGCTCGAGTTTCCGGCTCCGAGGAGATTGGCTAACCTCGGAGTCTTTTATTGCGCCGCAAACCAAGGAGATTTCATGACCGAACGTGAATCAGTTAAACAGAGCGCAGACCTATTGAGAGGCATTATCCGAAGCATCGACAAAAAGCTCGACTACAATTTGGTAGATTCGACCCAGGAAGGAAGGTTCTCGCTTCGGTTGGCGACGCGTGGGCGGGAGGGTATTGTTTCGCTTCGGACCAACGATTTGCGACTGGCCGTGCTCGATAACGTGCTCAGGAATGTCATCCGGCAAAAGATCAAGAGTACGCGAGACCATTTACTTTCTAACTACGTTCCAGACGTTATGGGAAAAAGAGTCGCGAGGATGCTGAAACAGGCCGGCGGCGGCAAGGACGAAGCCAAGCCGACCTTTTTTAGACGCCCGCAGGGTAGAAGATAACAGCTTTCTGTCAATTTTTTTCTTCGTGCACGCGAGGCGAAAAGTCAGCTGCGTGGAAATCCGCCTGACGTTCTCGCGTGACAGGAGCATTGCAGATTCGGCTTGCTCTGCGCGGCCGCCGAGGATAAGGCCATCCGCACGACTTGCCATGTGCCGCAGCTGCCCGTAAACTCCTGCGCCGGACGGTATTCCCTTCCACAATCCTTCTCAACGGAGGTGCTGGGGCATGATCCGCTTTCAGATTATTGAACGTGCCGGAGCAAATCTTCACAGGACTCTCATCGATGCGATGCGCGCCGGCGAGCTGCGCACTTTCGAAGCGACCCGCCGCGGGCGGCGCATTCAGCACAAGAATCTATCCTACCCGGGTTGGATGAACTGGTCTGTACATGACGGCATGATCAACTGCGAAGTGATCAGCCCACGTAAGCCCGGTCGCGAGTGGCAGTTCTTCAGCGCCTTCCTTGGGCGTCTGGCGGACCGCTACACGGACCAGATCGTAGCCATCAATATCCAATTTCCCAGCGCGCTGGTAGAATCCGGCCGGACGGCAGTTAAGAAGCGCCGGCGCGTACGCCGCCGCAAATGACTGATTGGCAGCAGAACATGGTGACGTCCTTGAGATACGAACCCAAAATGTGAGGGTTCCATCGCCGCACGGCGATTCGTGCCTTTGAAGTTCCCGAGAATGAAATGAGGAGCGATTACCCCAACACTTTGGCTCTGAAGGTGCAGCAGAAATTGATCCGGGAGGTTCTAGTTCCCCGTGCTTGGCTTGAGCGAGTGCACCATGGAGGCCGGCGATGGCGAAACTGATCGACCCCTGGGGTCATCACGATTGGAGCTCGCGAAAGTACGTTTCCGAGTGGGCCGAAAGTCAAGATGAACGGGAAGTCGAGCGAGAAAAGATCTTCCTGTCAATGGCAAAAATCTTGTCCAGTGACCGCCAGGCTAGGATCCACATTTTAGATCTAGGCGCCGGTTATGGCGCACTCGCTCAGTTTCTGCTCAGTTACTTTTCCCGTGCGACCGCGGTTTGCCAGGATGGCTCGGCAGAGATGGCCAAGCTCGGCTGCCGGCGCATGAAACCCTTCAAAGGTCGCTTTAACTATGTCCTCTGCGATTTCAGCAAACCGGGCTGGACTCGAAAAATCGAAGGGCCTTTCGATGCGATCGTTTCCTCGATCGCAATTCACAACGTTCGATCGCCGGAGATCATTCGATCCATCTATGAGGAGACTTATTCGCTGGTGACATCTGGCGGTTGTTTCCTCAATTTCGATCGTATGACGCCGTCGCGTGAAACCCAGCTCTCCTGGCTTAAGACAGCAGGATTTACCGGGGTGAAATGTTTTTGGGACGGCGGCAGAAGGGCGATCATCGGTGGCTACAAGAAACCCGCGGGACGTAGCGACACGAGGATTGGCAGAGCCGCAACCAAAAGAATCGGAGTATCTCGCGCAAAGCATGTCCTGAGTGAAACCGAAGGGACGCAAAGGTCGCAAAAGAAAAGA
>Ga0075324_1000107_pt1 | contig 13785 bp, 16 predicted proteins | sample MayberryNW_TuleC_FD_120045 | JGI IMG/M metagenome (GOLD analysis project Ga0075324, IMG submission 120045) | Natural and restored wetland microbial communities from the San Francisco Bay, California, USA, that impact long-term carbon... | ecosystem: Environmental > Terrestrial > Soil > Wetlands ...
CAGTGCCGGTATCTCGAAAATCGAAACCGCTGTCATAAACGTATAGATCATGCCGCCCAGAATGCCGGGCCAGACCAAAGGCAGAGTGACCCGCCGAAGCACCGTGAGATGTTTCATCCCGCTGACACTTGCCGCTTCTTCCAATGATGGGTCGATCCGGCACAAGGGACCGCCAATCAAAAAAAAAATCGGCGCGGTTAATATTAATCCCAGCACCCAGGCGATTCTCCACGGGCTATCTTTGACACTCAATGCAACGCTCGGAATCCCTAGCACGCTCGCCAGCGCGTTGTTGATCAAACCGATCCGCTCATCCAAAAGCATGATCCATCCCATCGCCAGGATAAAACCGGGAATGACGGGCACGATGCCGATGATGGCTGTGAAGATGGTACGGAGCGGGAGATTCGTTCGGTTCAGTAGCCAGGCAAGCGGTAGGGCGAAGAAGGCGCCGATGAAAATCGTCCCAAAGCCGACGATGGCGGTGTTTGGAATCACCGAGGTGAGCAGACGCGAACTTGCGACGTTCGACCAGTGCCGCAACGTAAAGCCGGGCTCGGTCGGCAAACCCGGCACGAAGGTCATGTAAAGGACAAATGCGAGCAGGGCAATGATGACGGACAGGAGCAACCAGGAGAATGCGAGCGGTATGGCATCCACGCCGACCGCGTGCTCCCGTCGATTAGAAGAAGCTTTCACCGGCTGGAACAATCAGGCGTCTATTCTCCTCTGATAGCCTTGGCCAAGGCGTCTAAATACTTACGGCCCTCTTCGGTCCGGTACCATTTCAACAGCTCTATCGTCTTTTCGTTGTCCAGAAAACCGATCACCCGCGCTTTCGACTTTTCGATGCCTTGTCTAAACTCTCGATCGAGATCGCTGTCGCCGTAGGGTACCGCTTGCAAATCACTGGGTTGCCAAATCTTCTGCGCATCGGCGGTAGTCATCCACAACGCCCACAGCGTCCCCGCGGCCGGATGGCGCGCTCGGGTGCGGACCGAGTAATACACCTGGTTGAGCTCATTGTAGTCGTCAAAAAACCGGGCGGCGATCGGCGCCTTCGGATCTTTGGCGAGAATCTGCCGTGTGTATCGATCTTGCGCTAGCGCAAAAGCAAACTCTCCGAGGACCACCCGCTGCACCGCGGCAGACTCTCCGATCACTGCCGCGCTGTTTTTGCCGGCACGTCGCACCACTTCGAGCCACTCGTTCCGATCGAACTTATCGAAGGCGACAGGAGCGATCTCCCAGTGAGATGTCCAGGGCGGCTGCGCAAACTTGCCCTTGTATTTGGGATCGGTAAGGTCTTTGTGCGTCCTGGGCAAATCCTTTTCGGAGATCGACTTGGTGTTGTAAATAAGCTGCTTCACATTAGCCATGAACACAAACGAGTGGTCTTGAAATGGTCCGCGGCTGATTGCGTCGGACCGAACTTTGCCGGAGCGCACCAGCGGGTTGATTTCGGCCAGAAGCGTCGCCCAATTACTAACTTTCTGCGTCGCCTCGGCGCCGACGATGGACATCGTCTCGGCGTCGTCTCCTTGAACGACATCGTAAGTTGCCGGCGCTCCCGCCTGAGTTTCCGCAATAGCCACAGGAAAATGCCGGGCGGAGTTAACATTGGCAATCGTTATCTTGATATCCAACCCGAAGCGCTTCTTGAACGCATCCGTCAAAGGCTGAATCAGCCCCTTGCTCCAACTCGACTGGATCGTCGCAACGAGTTCTCCTTCCTGTTTGGCCTTCGCCACTAGCGCGTCGAGCGCCTGCTTGCCCTTCGGAGATTCTGCGGCAACAGCGAGTTTCATTGAAAACGGCTTCGCGCCGAAGTCGGTGACAAACAGAGTTGGCAGGAGCAAAAACACTAGAATTTGCCACGGAAGCCGGACGCTTCGTGACCGTCGGACCTCACGCAAGATTCTCATCATTTCTCCCCTCAGGTTGGTGTTGTTGGAAAAACTATCCTCGCCATGCTGTCGTTAGCAGCTTGCCGCGTTATCTGGCTCCTGATATGACCGCGGTCGCATCGATCTCGATCAGCATCTCGGGCTCGGCAAGTTGGACTCCCATAATCAGCGTGCTCGGAGGAGTTTGCGGCAAGTACCTGGCGCGAGCCTCTTGATAGTTCGCCCGATCGCGCGGATCTTTCAGATAAACGGTCGTCTTAATAACGCTGGTAAGCGAGCTTCCGAGGCTCTCAAGAGTAGCCTTCATATTGCGGAATAGATATTCTGCTTGCTCGGCAACCGTGTTTCCTTGCACCTTCTGCGTCGTCGGATCTTTGGAATCCTCACCGGCGAGAAAGATCAAGTCGCCGTAAACACACGCTTTGGAATACCGCCGCGGGGGTTCATGAAAAATGAATTTGGGTTCCATAGATTCTCCCCGAAAATGACCCGACTCTGCGACACAGTTTTCTGCGCAAGTCGACGCTTAACACACGCGCATATCCTTGACAAGGATTGTGGCGCTAAGAACAGAAATGGCACCCGAAAGTTTGCCTGTCGCAGAAGTGCCGCCGCTGTTGAAATTTCATTTCGCTTGGAGTTTTATAAACGCACACGTCATGTGTGAGCACAGTAAACACGGCTATCCCGCAGGCAGGCTAGATACTCGTCCCGCAAGACGAAACGGTTTCGGCGCTTTTGTTCACCGATCACGCTGAGCGTATTCATCCCCACGATCCAGTTTCAGATCATGCAGCCGCGCCTCGCGGATGTCATAGACGATGAGATCGAAGCCCGCCTGTGCGATATTGATCGCCATCGGCTTCTCCATCGTCCCCAGACCGATAAAGCCAACTTTTCTAATCATCGATTGAATACGGCCTCGAATCACTGCGTCAATCGCGATGATGCCCGTCTGCGCGTTGAGTATCCACTGAGATCGAGCCTAATAGCGGCGCTCTATTATCATCTCGGGCGATCGTCGTGGTTATTTTTCCTTTTGCAGGACGTCGCGGAGAAAGCTGTAGTCCACAATTTCGGCCGGACTTACGGGTTTGCTCACGCCGAGCATTTTTCTCGCCGTCTGTATCGCATTCACTGCGTCTTCGACAAGTCCGTCGGCAGAAAGGCTGTCGACCATATAGTTATACGCTTCTTCGGCGACGCCCGGAAGACCGCTGTCCGCGCCCGTCCTCGGCAGGTCCGTTTCTGCAAACCCGTATGCCGAAACCGGGAACTCGTTTTTCGGGTTCTGCACCGGTGATGCGTTGTATTCCAGTTGCCGGCATAAACGTGCTCAAACGTGAGCGGCTGCCACAGCAAAGATTTTTCTTCCTGTTGCATCACTTCACGGCGATTTGTTATGAGACGACCTCTAACAAAACAAAGAAGTAGAATCACGAATGACAAATCGAAGCACCACGCCGATGATAGAGTTTGAACACGTCAGTGAAGTTTTCAAACTTGACGGCAACGAAATATTCGTCCTGGATGACGTGCAGCTGACGGTTGAGAGGAACAAGTTTACGTCCATCGTCGGTCCCTCGGGATGTGGCAAAACCACGCTTCTCCGTCTCGCCAGCGGTCTGGTCGGCTGCACTGGAGGGCGCACGTTGTTCAAGGGGAAAGAACTGCTGGGTTTGAACCAGGATGTCGGATTCGTAACCCAAGACAGCAATCTTTTCCCCTGGCTGACGATGAGCGAAAACATTGAATTTCCCTTGGTGATTAGAGGGATTCCTACCGGTGAGCGGCGCGGCAAGGCACAGGAATGGATCCATAGAATGGGACTGGAAGGCTTTGAGAGACATTATCCTTTTCAGCTTTCTGGCGGCATGCAAAAGCGCGCATCCATTGCACGGACGATGATCTATGAACCGGACGTAATCCTCATGGACGAGCCTTTTGGTTCTCTCGACGCACAAACCCGGATGTCATTGCAGAAGGGCTTGCTCGACCTATGGAACAGAGACCAAAAGACTATCCTTTTTGTGACTCACGATTTAGTAGAAGCCATTGCGCTTTCCGACACGATCGTTGTCATGACCAAGCGACCCGGCAAAGTGAAGGACGTTTTTCCTGTCCCGCTGGGCCGGCCCCGTAACGTTTTTGAGATTTACGTTGAACCCGGATTCGAGGAAACCTACTCAAAGTTATGGAACCACTTCAAGGCGGAGCTGCCGTGATGCAAGGGTCCGGCTCAAAAAAGTCGAAGCGCTTGACATGTTTTGCACACGCGATACTTGTGGGCTGATGCAAAAGATCTTGTTGCGTAGGTCAAAAAAGGACGGCAGTTCTCTTGGAGATATACCGTGACAAGAAGTTCTTCGTCAGCCAATCGAGGCGCTAGGGCCAGGGCCATTCCTTCCCGAACGGCCGTCGTGCTTACACGTTTGGGAATTCTCGTGTTGATATTGGGTGCCTGGGAGTTCGGTGTTCACGGACAAAACGTTACGTTTTTTAGCAAGCCGAGCTTGGTGGCGCAGCAACTTATCGAGCTGCTCGGCAGTGGCCAGATTTATCCTCATATCCGTATCACCTTGTCGGAGATTGCGGTCGGTTACTTGATCGGAAGCCTGTTCGGTCTCACGCTCGGTTTCCTGCTCGGACGTTCACGTTTCCTCTCCGACGTTTTTCAACCTTACATTATGGCATTCTATAGCATTCCCAAGATCGCCGTCGCGCCGCTCTTTATCATCTGGTTCGGTCTAGGCATCCAATCCAAGATCGCCATCGTTGTCCTCTCCGCTTTTTTCATTGTGTTTTTTAACACGTTCGCTGGCATGCAAGGACTCAATCAGGATTTCATCAATCTTGCGCGTCTCATGGGGGCAACGAAAACCCAAACGATTTTTCGAGTCATCCTTCCTGCGGCGGCACCGTTTATTCTCATCGGGCTGAGGATGGCTATCCCTTACGCTGTTATTGGCGCGATCATCGGCGAGTTTATCGGCTCCAACCAAGGTTTGGGATATTTTATTTTATATGCTGCGCAGACGTTCGATGCGCCCTCCCTCTTCGCGGGAATCATTATATTAGTTTCAATCGTGTTTTTGGTAAACCAAGCTTTGATGGCGGTGGAACGTCGAGCGTTGCGCTGGCGGCCGGCGGAGCAAACGGCAATTCAAGTTTAACCCTATTTCGGCCCTATCTGGCGAGGTATCGCTTGTATTCAGGAAGGAGAAAAAATGGATCGGCGCAAATTTTTCAAAATATGCGGCACTAGTGTTCTATTAGCCAACTCTGTCGGCCGGCGTTCATGGGCAGCGACGCAAGAGCGACTAAAGGTACGATTGGTTCAGGCGGCGCCCGCCATCTCTTTCGCGCCCGTGTATATCGCTAACGTCAGAAAGTTTTGGCAGGACGAGGGACTGGATGTCACCGCGCGGCTGGTCAAAGGTGGCGCGTTGGGAATTACCGCGTTGGTGAATAGCGAAACGGACTTCGCTTGCGTCGCCGCCGGTGATCCGTTGATCGCAACGGAAAAGGGATTGCCGATTGTTTCCGTCGCCGGCATCGCAACGTCCCTCACGATGAGCATGGCGGCGCACAAAGACTGGATGCGGTCAAAGGGATTGACGCCGCAAAGTCCCATAAAAGAGCGGGTTCTGGCTCTGAGGGGGGCACGCATCGGCGTTGCCACCGTCGGTGGAGGGCCGGCTCAATACGGACGATATTTGCTTCGAAGTCATGGCTTAGATCCGGAGAAGGATGCGGTCTTTCTACCTGTTGGCCAGGCGGCGACGCGCATCGCAGCGTTAAGGGAAAAACAGGTAGATGTATTCATCGGTGGAGCTCCGGACGCAGAAATCACCGAGGCCGAAGGTTATGGAGCGCTTTATATCAGCCTCGCGAAAGATGTGCCTGTTTTTCAGGACTTTGTCGACATTGTCGTAACCACGACAAACGACTTCGCAGAAAAAAATCCCGAAGCGGTCCGGAGAGTGGCCAGAACCATCGGACGAGCCAACAACTTACTTCAATCCGATCCAAAAGCAGCAACATCTGCCCTGAAACAGGCCTTTCCCAAAGTGGATCCGGCCGTTATGGACAAAGCGGTGGCTAATGTGCGGCCCGCCTTCCGAAGGGACGCGCTGATGAACGAGTCCATGTGGCAAAACACCGTTGAGGTGCTCCACGCGTCCGGAATGCTCAAATCTCAACCTTCCGTTTCGGAGGGAGTGCTGTGGACCAACAAGTTTTTAAAATAAGAATCAAATTAGCGAAATCACTGCCGGGCGCAAAGCATCTCCTCAACCAAACTCAAAACGAATCATTATTTTTATTTGATGCTACGGCAGCGACCCAGTCAGTAAAAACAATAATGATGTTTCCAAAGCTGCACGATTCAGAATCAAAACCTGAATTGACAATGCCGAACATGCATTATAGGTTCGCCGCAAACTGGTTGTAATGGATAGTTCGCATAGGTACTGCTTTGGCCTTCACGCACTAGTCCGCAAATGGAGGTAGCCATTTCTTCGCATGAAGCAGAAGACGGCGTGTCCGATTTTTTAAGGCAGGGACTTAGAAATTTCTGGTATGTGGTGGCTCGTTCCGAGGATCTCCAGGCAAAGCCAAAAGCTATAAAGTGCTTAGGCGAGGACCTTGTCCTCTGGCGTGACGCCACCGGGAAGGCCCACCTCTTTCACGACGTCTGTCCGCACCGGGGCGCGCGGCTCTCCCTGGGGCAAATTCATGGCAACGTCCTGCAATGCTGGTATCACGGCATCCAGCTCGACATCGACGGCAAGTGCCGTTTGGTCCCCACGGAAGGCGAAAACTCCACGCGCTCAAAACAACTTTCGGTGAGGAGTTATCCCACCGAAGAGAAGGCCGGGCTGATCTGGTCCTACATCGGCGAGCTTGAGAAGTTTCCCCCATCCGAGCTCAAAACTCCCGAAGAACTCATATCCGATGAATGGACCGCTTTTGTTCTTCCAGTCACTTGGAAAATCAATTGGCTACTCTTTATGGATAACCTTGCGGATCCGTTGCACGCGCCGTTTCTTCATGCGCGAAGCTATACGTTAAGCCGCGGGATGCAACAGGACAAAATCAAGTCCACTCCTACCGCCTATGGACTCTTTATCGAGCGAGAAAGTCAAAAGCTTGTCAACTTCGACTATATCGAGATGCACTTCCCCAACTGGGTCCGGCTCGATATACCGTATCCACGAACCGCTGGTCCAGGGGGTCCGCTCCACGTCCTCGTGTTTGCTACGCCCGTCGATAAAAAGACCAGTATTTTCTATTTTATCCGCATGCGACAGGTTAAAGGCTGGAAGCGAAACCTTTGGCGGTTCCTCTGGTGGCTATTTTTGGAGCGCATGGCCTGGAACGTTATCGAGCAAGATCGGACTATCATCGAGTCACAACGCGGCTTGATCGCGCGCCGGCGCGAGCATCTCGTGCAGGCTGATCTTGGCGTTCTCCACTTCCGGCGGCTGCTCAATGAAGAGGCCGCCCGGCAGAAAACCATTTACGACGCACCATCCGACATTCTGCAAAGTATCCATGCAGCCAGCTAACAATTTTCACCTAGCCAAGGAGGGCCGTTCATGGAGTATACAAAGTCAACAGCCAAAGAATGGGCGAAGGGAGTTTTTCACGGCGTCTGCAACGTCATCATTCCGAGCTACACTGCGGACCTCAAGCGACTCAATGAAAAAGGCATACGACATGATGTGAGACGCAATATCGAGCTTGGTTTTTGGGGAGCGCTGCTGGTGTCTGAAACTGCCATCACCGCAGCCGAGATGAAACAGTTTATGGAGATTGCGGTCGACGAGGCGAAGGGCAAGCATCGGTTTCTTCTGCACGGAACGTTCGATACGGCGGACGATATCGTCAAGATGGCCAAAGAGGCGGAGGCGATAGGCGTCGATGGCCTACTCCTCGGACATCCAAACTCTCTTTATCCAAAGGACGCCGACCAGCTCTATGAATATCTAGCTTACGTCTGTGAGCGCACAGAATTGGCGGTGGTGCTGTTCGCGGCGCAGCATTGGAATTTCGAAAGACTCCATCCCAGTGGCTACCCGCCGCACGTTCTAACCAAGGCCGCCGACATAGCTAATGTGGTCGCGATCAAGCACGAAGTCGGTCGTCCCGGTTTAGGCGCCGCGTACGAGTTTTGGAAAATGATCCGGGACAAGCGGATCCTGTTCTCCGACCCGCTGGAAGCCAATTCTCCCCTGACAGTCGAAATGTTCGGCCAGCAGTGGATGGGAACCAGCAACTACGAATATTTTGGCGGCACAGTGCCGCAGTATTTCAAACTGCTCCGCCAAGGTGAATTCGATCACGCCATGAAGATTTACTGGCAGATTCAGCCGGTTCGCGGCGCACGCATGGCTGAACAGGCCTCTTTCGGCGGCGCAAACTTCATCCACCGTTATATGTGGAAATACCAGGCTTGGCTAAACGGTTATAACGGCGGCCCGATTCGCCAACCCGTGATGAAGCTCAACGGCGGCCAGATGCGGCGGCTCAAGGAAGCCCTGGTTCGCGCTGGCCTTGAGCCTTCCCAAGAAGACCCGGCTCAATTCTATATCGGGCGTAATCCCGCGTGAGAGTGATTCATGCCGCTTTTGCTTAACCACGAAGACGTGTGCGCCAGCGTTACCATGTCCGACGCCATCGAGGCGATGGAACAGGCATTCCGGGAACAAGCCGAAGGTAAGGTGACCCAACCCCATCGGCTTAATGTAAAGGCCGGGAAAGGATGGTTGCGGGTCGGCCCTGCTGTAATGGAGGGTTCCGGTTGGATGGGATTCAAGGCGATGAATTTGTGCCCGGGCCAAGGGGTACGCTATCAGGTCCATCTCTATCGCATAGCCGATGGAGAACTGGTCGCGATCATGGACGCGCTTCATTTGACCACCCTTCGAACCGGCGCAACCAGCGCCGTCGCGACCAAACGCCTTGCTCGAGCCGAAGCCACGACCGTGGGAGTGATCGGCTCGGGTATCGAAGCGCGCGCGCAGCTTGAAGCCATGCATGCTCTCGGTTTAGCTCGCGAGGCCCGTGTGTACAGCCCGACGCAGGCAAATCGAGAACAATTCGCAGCGGAGTGCGCTCGATCTCTGAAATTTCCCGTCGTACCTGTATCCAACGCGCGAGCCGCCGTGACCGGCTGCGGTCTGGTGGTTGCCGCCGTGAAATCGACCGAGACGGCTCTTTTGGGCGATTGGCTCGAGCCCGGGACTCACGTCAACTCCGTCGGCACCGCTCGCCCCGAGCAGCGGGAAATCGATCCCGCTACTTTTCAGCGCAGCGCCGTGGTCGTGGTCGATACGCGCGACGGAGTTTTTGGTGAAGCGGGCGATGCCATCGCGGCCAAAGAGATTCTCTCGCCGGATCGAGTATACGAGTTAGCCGAGCTGGTTACCGGCCGAGTGCCGGCGCGAACCGACGAGAAACAGATCACCTTGTTCAAATCGGTCGGTTCTGCGCATCAGGACGTTGGGATCGCTGCCCGCATCTTCGAGCGCGCCAAAGAGAAGGGATTAGGCTCGGAGATACCAGGCTTTCCGATTAAGAAGAAACTATAGGAGCTAACGAACATGGCGGAACCCAAGAAACTCACACCGTTAGAATATCTGCGTCAGTTCTCACCGGAAGCAACGACGTCTTTTCAGGCGTTACGCGACGCGGTGAGCAAGTCCGGCCCGTTGGACCACAACACCTGCGAGCTGATCACCCTAGGAGCCTTCGCCACCGCTCGGATCGAGGGTGGTTTTAAGACTCATGCCCGCAGACTCCTGAACAACGGTATCTCTGCCGATGCGTTGAGGCAGGCCGTGTTGGTTACCCTTGGGGCCACGACAACGTTTACCGTCGCGCTCGACGCCTTGCACTGGATCGACGATTTGATCGAAAATCGCTGAGGGAAAGATCGCGTAGGGCAGAAATTCTTTTATCGCTTATCGTTCTCGCGTAGCAAACCGCCCATCGCGCGCACAGCCGTCAGGTCTTTTCTACCCCATCCCTGGCTTGAAGCTTCTTCGTAAGCCGCGCGCGCGGCGGCCACGATGTGTCCCGGATGCTTTATCTCCGCAAAAAGTTCGCAAGCGAGGGTAAGATCCTTTACCGCCATATCCACTTCGAAGCGCGGCGTGAGGTCGCCCGCTTTCAAGTGATTGTACCTTTTTTCGAACCCGGGCTGGCCCGCCGAGGACTTGATGAGGACCGAAAACAGTTGATCGAAGGCAATCCCCATGTTCTCGCCAAGCGCGAGGCCTTCACAGAATGCCGCGACGTAAGGAAGATAGATCATCTGTACGATGAGCTTGACGATGTTCCCGGAGCCGCTGGGGCCCAGATGAAAAAGGTCTCTTCCGATACAACTCAGCACCGGGCGGGCCCTTTCGAACGCCTCCTCGGGGCCTCCTATCATGATCGCCAGCGTTCCTGAAACCGCACGTTCGCGTCCGCCCGTTACTGGCGCGTCCAGGTACGCAACGCCGTAGGAGTGAAATTGCTGGGCGAGCTTCTTGCTCAATCCGGGGCCAACGGTACTTGTGTCGATGACGATAGAATTCTTGCGCGCGCCCTCAATCACGCCGTGATTTCCCATCATGACAACTTCCACTTCCTTGGGTCCGGGCAGGCTTGTCACGATAACATCGGCGACTCCGGCGACCTCCTGAGGAACCTTTCGCTTCTCTCCTCCCTCGTCGATCAACGGCGTGCAAGCCTCTTCGCGGATATCGTGAATGAAAAGCTCATGACCAGCCCGCAAGATATTATGGGCCATGGGTTGACCCATACGTCCGAGGCCTATGAATCCTATTTTCATCTTGGCAACGCTCCTGAAAACCCGTGTTCCATAATCTCGTTTTTGAATTTAATCCAATGGCGCATTGGCCTTGGCGCCCATGTAGCCTCGCCACGCTTGCCAAAAAGCGCGAATTCGATTGTCGTCGCCTCGAAGGCCCTCGTTGCCGGGATTGCCCCGAGCAAGGATACTGTAGCGGACTCCGACACTTGAAACGCCGACCTGCTGGGCTTCCCACGCCGCCCAATCTTCAGGAATGTTTCCGGTCTCCTCGGACCAGTATAGCTCCCAGTGCTTGCGCCGAATAGCTTTGACTTCGTCACTGTCTGAAAGCAGTCCGCCGGCTCTTATCTCAACCACCGTCTCGGTCGGACTTATCGGGATCTGCCGCTCCATCAGCAAAGTGCTGTAACGCACCAGCACCAAAGTGTCCGGGAAAATCGTCACCACATAAGCCGAATCCTCCTTCATCATTCCTGGCAACGGATGCTGCATAAACTTCCTGGTCAGCTCCGGGTTCTCCGCCAATACCGGATCGACGCTTTGACCCTTTAATCCCGCCTCGTAATCCAGACCGAGAAGCTGAACCGTATGTGAATGAGGATAAATCCGATAAGGCCGCGGTGGACTCACGTGACGCAACCGCTTGTGCAGCAGCGCGGCGTGGTAGCCATCCCGGGAATTCTCCGGCTGCATCTTCCAGTTCGCTTTGAGCTCTTGCCTACGAACCACCCAGACCTTCAGATCCTCAGAGCCGAAAGGATTCTTAAACCGCTGTGCGACATCCCCTAGATACTCCGCCAACGAAGGCGCATCTTCGTCAAAGCAGACGAACACCATCCGGTAGATCGACTCCGCTCGCACCGCTACCAAGCCGAAGTTTTCCTTTTTGAGCCCTTCAGGATTGTCATTCGTTTGATAAGCCTCGATCTCCGGGACGCGCACGAGATTGCCGTCCAAATCATACGTCCACAGATGGTAAAGACAGGTAAACACGTTGGCTTTGCCGTGTTCGTCACGAACGACTTGCGCGGCGCGATGGCGACAGGTGTTGTAAAATGCGTTGATCCTACCCTGAGCGTTTCGACAAATGATTACCGGCTGGCCGGCGACATGAGTCGTGATGTAATCTCCTGGCCGCGCAATCTCGCTTTCGTGGCAAACAAAATTCCAGACGCGATAGAATATCTTTTCCTGTTCCTGACGAAACACCTGATCGTCCGTGTAAACGCGATTATCGACGAGATACTCATCGGATAAGTCAGGTTTGACAATCTTTACAGCCATCAATCATCTCCTGGAACGGTAATCCTAGCATCCGTAAAGACCCACCGGAGCCATCCCTTCATCCACCCGGAACCGAAACTTTGACCCGCTGGCCTTTCTCGATGAACTGGCGAATGTTGCGTACCAAACACAAAACCCTTATGCCGCTGTTCATGACAGCACTTCCCTAAACCGGAGTGCCACAATTTAGCTCATTTATTATTGCCCTCGAGCAACGCTGTCAACTGCTCAATATTCGGGCACCCCAAGAGCTCGAATCTGTCCCGCAGGAACTAAAGAAAAGTGATCCACATCTGCGATCGAGGTTGATTTCTAAATGGGCAACGGCTACGAGCAACCATGACGATGAAATGATGTTGGGCATGGAACGAGCGCACCGCACTCTCTCTACGGCGAGGCTATATCCTCAGTAGGTGAGCTACTCCGATTGCGGGAATGCGATTCCAGGGCGATCGAGTTGGATTCGCGATTTGTATAGGCCGTCAATGAGCGCCTGATACGATGCTTGTCGCGCGATCGATTTTTTTTTCGGCTCTTTTAGGCAAGCAAATGTCGTGTACAAAACCTATCCCGACACCGCGGCGCACGTATTCGACAATTGATTCGCAGGTACCAACTTCCAAAGCGTGGGTTATGGTCTTCACGGGTCGTTTGATACGCCGACAATCGTCTACGCCGAGTAAGCTTTCCACGTGCCACGCGTCACATCTCGCTCGGTAAACCTACACAACACACCAGCCATGTATCGCAAGATCGAGTGGGTTCCCATCGGGATCCAGGACTCTATACTCGGCGTCGTGGTCCTTCGGCATGGGCATAAGATCCGAAGACGCGCCGGCCTTCTTAAGGCTCCCTTCCAAATCTTGCATGTCATCAACGTCAAACCCGAGGACGTACAGTCCTGGTTTTAGATCAGATCTTTGATCGACGATGGCAAGGTTAAAATCTCCGTCCGAAAGATGGGTGCTCGTCGGGCGACCATAGACGACCCTCATATCGAACGCGGTCGTATAAAAGTTCACCAGACGCTCACGATTGGGACTTACGATTGCGAGATGGCGTATTCTTGGCATTGGAATATCCCTTTATTGATGACAATCTATTTTAGTAAGCGCTGTAAGATGAGTTACGTTGGCCAACCGTGAGTTGACAGGTCAATGGGATTGCCGTCTGGATCAAGAACACGGTACTCGGCTTCGCGGTTCCGCGGCCGCCTCTGGACTTCGCTGCTTGCGCCCGCATCTTTGAGCTTCTTTTTTAGAGTCTCGAGATCCTCGACTTCGAAACCTAAATGATAAAGACCGGCCTCCCGCCCGGCATATTGGGGATTCAAGGCGAGGTTGATAGAGCCATCCGACAAGTAAATAGCCCCGCCTTCGCCTTGCACCTGCTTCATCCCGAAAGCTTGTTTATAGAATTCTGCTAACTTTTCGCGGTTTGAACTCGCGATCGCGATATGACGGATCTTAGGCATCTGCAATCCCTCCTGAATGTATTTTGTAACCCCACATAGCGGAAGCTGAAATTTTCACCGTTATCATTCGATGGAGTCAGCTAAACAAAACCAATTTGAGCAGAGTATGGTCACCCTCATCGCTTCGGCAAAGGCTCTGCTCCAGCGATCCTGTTGTAAAGCTTAATGTCATCCGGATCTCTTGGAATATTCTTGACAAGATCCTCTACCTCCTCCGGCATAAGAGGCGAAGCATCGGCACGAGTCATCTTTTTCCAATTTTCATGAAATTCAGGATCCTTCCATGACTTCCTGAA
>Ga0075324_1000117_pt1 | contig 13271 bp, 12 predicted proteins | sample MayberryNW_TuleC_FD_120045 | JGI IMG/M metagenome (GOLD analysis project Ga0075324, IMG submission 120045) | Natural and restored wetland microbial communities from the San Francisco Bay, California, USA, that impact long-term carbon... | ecosystem: Environmental > Terrestrial > Soil > Wetlands ...
ATCGTAACCCAGTTCGTCGGCCAGTGCGATTTGTTGCCAGACCTCGGCGTAGGTCTGTTGCTCCGACTTGCCGGGGTAGGAAAACTCAGTGAACAGCCCGATCTTCATCTGAATTGACCCAACTTCCAACCTTGGACCCTTGAACTTTTGAACACGTTCTTACGCCCCGATCACCATCGTCGTGCCAACGCTGTTGGGCACAAACGCCTTGGCAAACTCCCGCGCGATCAGGTGCGTTGCTTTCCAACCCGTGCAATGTTGCGGCACGATGACGCTCGGAGCGAATTCCTTGAGCGCCTTAATCGTCGGCTGGACGATCGGCTCGAAAATCGGCCCAGTGAGATGGAAGCCGCCGATCACTCCGTGAATTCGTTTGACTCCCGTCATCTCGCGGGCGCATTTCAAAGTATTGACCACGCCAGCGTGGCCGCAACCCGTCAGCACAACAAGGCCCTTGTCTTTGACATTAATGACGATCGCTTGATCGTCGTGAATCCACGGATCGGGTTGCCAGCGTCCCTCGATCAACGCGACCTGACGCGGGCTGCCTTTTTCGAACGGCGTCGTGCGCGGGATCTGCCCGGTGACCAGCACCCGCCCGCCGATCAGCATCGTCGGCCCGCGCTCCTCGATGATCTCGACGTCCTCCGATTCCAGATCTTTCTTGTTCGGCGGAATATGCTCCGACTCATGGCCGTCGGGCTGAACGTTCTTGCGCTTGAGGTAAGCGTCGGGATGGAGCACAATCGGCACCCGCGGCCGGCCGTAGCGTCGGATAAAACCCAGCAGGCCGCGGGTGTGATCGGTATGGCCGTGGCTGAGCACTACCGCGTGGAGCTCGTTGCCCTTGACTTCGAGTACGTCCATGTTGTGCAACACCCCGTCGACGGTCACGCCGGTGTCGAACAGAAATGAGTCTTTATTGCCGCGTTCGTAAGTCGTCACCAGCATCGAGACGCCGTGCTCGGCGCGGAGCTGCGCCTTGGAGAGGGCATCGCGATCTCGCTTGGCCCTCTTCGCGACAGGTGTGCTGCTCATCAACACGTCGATGGAATTATCCATGACGCTCAAGATCTCGACTCTGTCGATCGGCTTAAGCTCGATCATGATCGGCGCCTCTTAACTTACTTCACTTCAGTGCGAAACGGCTTCTTAAGCATCCAGTTGGCGATCTCTGCCACCGTTTCCGCTTCTTTACCGTAAAAGCCGTGCTGGCTAAAGGCCTCACAGCGCCCAGACTGGGCCGCGCTGCCGCCGAACACAGTGACCAAGGGGTATCGATCGACCAGTCGCGCCGCGTCGCTGTAGGGCGTCACTTCGCATTGGTCGTCGACGTGATGCACGAACAGAACCGGCGCCTTGATCGACGCAAAGTCGAAACCCGATAGACCCGGCCCCGGTTCGTTCGATTTTCGCCCGGCCGGTTGAAACATCGTGGCGGTCAAAATGACGCCGGCGATCTGTCCCGTCAATTTCGCCCCCAGCGCCGCCGCGGACACCGAGCCGCGGCTTGTGCCGACGAGAAACAGCGGAGTTCCGGGAAAACGCTTCGTCATATCGTCGGCCACCGCCGAGATGTCGGTGACATGCAAGGCGCCGCGTCTAAACTCGTCGCTCATGCCCCAGCCGGCTTGCTGGTCCGATGGCGCATCGATGATCCCAGCAGTGACTCCGCGCCTGACGAATTCCGCCCTACTGCGCACCAGAAAGTTTCCCTGGTTGAACCTGACCCGACCGCTCTCCGTACGCAGTTGGATCAAGCCGCCGGAGCCGGGAAACAAAATCGCCATCGCCTGGAGATTTTTCGGTTTGCTCGTCAGGAAATAGGACTGCGTCACGCCGGGTCTCGCCGGCAGCGTGACGATTTCCTGGGCCGGTAACGACGTTGGGCAGCACGCAAGCCACATGAGTGCCGCCACTACCGTGTAGACAGCTTTCACCGTGATCGCAGTCGACATCACTCCTTTTTAACACAATCCGGGTGAAACTCGTTTATTTTTTCCCCGACCTGAATGCGGGCTCGATGTTGGACACACCGCGGTTTGTTAGTGATTCTCCGCAGCGCCTTCGCCAGCGCGCTAAAGGATCCCGCGCTTATAGTGGACGCCGAAAAGCGCGGCTACGATCTGGAGCCGCTAGGCGGTATCGCGATGGAGAAACTCGCCAAAGAAGTCATGAGCCAATCTCCGGCGGTTATCGAAAGAATGAAAAAGGTGCTCGGGAACTAGCGATCAAGCTGGCTCTGTTTGACGGCTCTGGCTTTCAGCAGCACTTCAAAGCTCCCATCCGCCCCGCGCGTGCATCGAGGTGAACGGCTGTGCCACTGCAAACTTCGTTTAACCCGGCGAAAACTGTTCAGTCGCATCGCTCCAGTGCGCATGGCCCGATCGAACGCTTGCGACAATCGCAGACACCTGCGCCAAGGCAGCTGCTTGCCAAACATCGCTCTGTTCCTGAAAGTTCACTCAAGCTTCGCCAAGTGCGACGATAGCCGGTCCCACTCTCTCCTCGGCAAAGACGAAATCGCTCGGAGGTATAGAACTTGCTTTTGAAACCGCGCAATTAAATTCTGGTGGAGCAGCAACTTTGTCTATGAACAGTAGGAATCATGAGTCGCCGGTCGGATTCGAGGGCATTGTAGGAATCGCGAGCTGTGTGATCGGATTGGCCGTAGTGTACTTTGGTTACGACATCGGTACCGAGCCGCCCAAGAACGATGCCGCACTAGCACCACCTCCGACTCAGCAAACGGATCGCAAGAGACCTGTTCGCGCTATGAACATGGCGCTCGGTGACATGGTCTTCTTTGCGCGCGACCTTGGCTTCCGTGTCGAAGGCGTCAAAGAGAGCGAGATCGATCTAGATAGGATTGCTGCGCGAATCGAAGGTCAGTTGCAAGAAATTCGCGCACTGTACCGCCAAAAGATCTTTAACAATTCGAACCTGACCGGCGGCTTAACTCTGCAACTTAGCATCGGGCCAACGGGCGTCGTGAGTCAGGTCCGCGAGCTCTCGTCACGTCTCAACGACGATGACTTCAAACAGGCCGTGATCTCGGCGGCCTCGAAATGGTCTTTTAGCGAGGTTGTAGAGGAGGATGTGCAAGTCGACTGCCCGCTTCTGTTCGTCCATGAAGGTATGGACATCACAACGCTCGTGCAGTGGGAAAAATCTACAGCGCCAGCGGCTGAAAAGACTCCGGGGGCACCACCCTTAGGCAATTCAGTGCCGGTTCAACCAGCAGTTGTGGCGCGCGGCCCCGCTCGACCCAACCCGCGACCCACCACCGTGGTCAAACCGGATGCAAAAGAATTCCAAATCAAATACGCTACCGTACTGCGCAAGGATCCTGACTTTTCGTCGCCTTCATTGGCCACGTTTTCAATCGGCACGAAGGTGACTGTGCTCCGCCGTCACGGTGACTGGCTCGAAGTTCGTGCCAGCGCCAATGGTCGAACCGGTTTTATTCGCAAAGAGTTCGTCACTCCTCTCGAAGTCGCGCACCAGTAACCAATTTAACCCGAACCCGACGACCCTTGCGCACCTGCGCGAGGGCGGTGAGACCGAAGCCGGGCGCACCCGAGCATAGAGATTTCCCTAGGCCTGAGGTCGCAAAAGTCCTCGAGCCCCCTGGCGCCAGGTCTGACGAAACTCCATCCGCGATTGTGCAAACCTGTCGCTGCGGATAGGATGAAGCGGCTTAGCCGCTTTCTTTCCATGGCATACCTTTCTCAACAGGGACCGAAGAAAATATCGGAGAGCGATATCACGCCTGAGTGTGTGTTCCTCGAGCGGCGGCGATTCCTCGGAATCGCTGGCTATGTCGGGCTCCTAGCCGCCGGAGCGGCTTTTCCTGCATGCGGGCCGGCACGAGAGGCGCCAGCGATCGGCGCGCAGCAGAATCCTCCGGCGGCCGACCTCTACCCGGCGCCGCGCGACGCGCGCTTTCGACTGGACCGGCCGCTGACCGATGAAGCGTACGCGGCATCGTACAACAATTTTTATGAGTTCAGCACGTGGAAAGGCAGCGTTTATAAGAAGTCGGCGCGTCTGCGCACATCTCCCTGGCAAGTCGAAGTCGGCGGCCTTATCGAAAAACCGCGTGTGTTTGATATCGACGAACTGATTCGCGCGATGCCGCTCGAGGAGCGGCTTTACCGTTTTCGCTGTGTCGAAGCTTGGGCCATGGCGGTTCCCTGGACCGGTTTTCCGTTGCGTAAATTCATCAAGAGTGTCCGGCCGCTGTCATCGGCGAAGTACGTTCGCTTCGTCACGTTCATGAAGCCGGAAGAAGCGCCGAACCAGAGTCCTGCGTACGGCCCGTGGCCCTACGTGGAAGGGTTGACGATGGCCGAAGCGATGAACGAACTGACTTTGATCGCGACCGGGATCTATGGGCACCCCTTGCCCAAGCAGCATGGCGCGCCGTTGCGGCTCGTCGTGCCGTGGAAGTACGGCTTTAAGAGCATCAAGTCTATCGTAAAGATTGAATTGACTGCGGAACAGCCGCGCACGTTCTGGAACAGCAATCGGCCCAGAGAGTACGATTTCGTCGCCAATGTCGATCCGGCAGTTCCGCATCCGCGCTGGTCCCAGGCGACGGAAAAAATGATCGGCACCGGCGAGCGCCGCGCAACTCAAGTTTATAATGGTTACGGGGAATGGGTCGCGCAACTCTACGGAAGGCCGTCTAGAGTCTGACGTTTCGAGTCTTGGTTTTAACGCTAAACGCCGGACTCGGGACTCTGGACGAGGCCGGTGTGGCGCTCGTGCCGGGGGATCCGTTTCAGATCAGCTGCTTCAGAGCTTGAGCAAGGATCTCGACGTTTTCGACGCGTGCGCCGTGCCCCATTAAACCGACGCGCCAAACTTTTCCTTTGAGCGGACCCAGGCCGGCACCGATTTCGATGTTGAAGTCATCGTACAGGCGCTGGCGCACGTTGGGATCGTCGACCCCTTCGGGAATTTTGACCGTGTTGATCATCGGCGCGCGGATCGGTTCGGCAACCGCAGGCTCCAATTCGAGCTTGCGCATCTCGCGGACAAAGGTTTCATGCACCTGGCGATGCCGTTTCCACGACGCCTCTAATCCTTCCTCGAGCACGAGACGCAGCGCTTCATGGAGGGCATAATTCATCGAAATCGGCGCCGTGTGATGATAGACGCGCTCGCTGCCCCAATATTTCTCGATCATCGAAAGATCGAGATACCAGCTTTGAACTCTGGTTTTGCGATGACGGAGCACCTCGACAGCGCGCTCGCTGAACGTCACCGGTGACAGGCCCGGCGGGCAACCCAAACACTTCTGAGTGCCGCTGTAACAGGCGTCGATGCCCAGCCGGTCGACGCCCACCGGCACGCCGCCGAGAGAAGTTACCGTGTCGACCAAAAACAGCGGACCGCTTTCGCGCACGAGTTTGGCAATGTCATCGAGCGGCTGCAACACGCCTGTCGAGGTTTCGGCATGAACGATCGCGACCAGCTGATATTTTTTTTGCGCTAGAGCGGCCTTGAACTTCTGCGCGTCGAGCGCGGTGCCCCACTCCGCCTCCACGGTATCGACCTGGGCGCCGCAACGTTGCGCCACGTCGACCATCCGCGTTCCGAAAACGCCATTGACACCGATCAATACGTTGTCTCCCGGTTCGACCAGATTGACGAAACACGTCTCCATCCCAGCGCTGCCCGTACCTGACATCGGGAGCGCCAGGCGATTATTCGTCCGAAAGACTTCGCGCAACATGGCCATGTTCTGATCCATGATTTCCAGAAACTTTGGATCTAAATGGCCGACGACAGGAAGTGCCATGGCTTCGAGCACGCGCGGATGTACCGGGCTCGGACCGGGACCAAGCAAGATGCGAATTGGCGGATTGGCTTTGGGCGCTGCCGGCATGTTTGTTTTCCCCAAGACAGAAATTGGATCTACCCTTCGGCCATCACATGCAGCTCCATGCTGCCGATCTTCTCAATGGTCCCGTGCAGATGATCGCCGGAATTGAGCTTGCTCACACCCGCCGGCGTCCCAGTTGTAATCAAATCTCCGGGCCGTAGGGTCAAACAGCTCGACAGAAAACGAATATGCTCGCGCAGGCCGCAAATCATATCGCTGGTGTGCGCAACCATCGCCTCTTTACCGTTCTGCAGCACTTTAATCGATAAATTTTGCGGCTCGTCGATTTCGTCGCGCGTGACAATCCAGGGACCCAAGGCGCTGAAGGTATCGAAGCCCTTACGAATGTTACGCGTGTTGTGCATGCCCTTACCCCACGGGTCGCGCTGGCTGATATCCCAGCAGATTGTGTAGCCGAATACGTGTTCGAGCGACTGAGCCTCACTCACCTTGCGCGCGCGCTTGCCGATAACCGCGCAAAGCTCGCATTCGAAGTCGACCAGCTTGGAAATCTTCGGCAGGATGATGGTGTCACCGGGACCGATGATGGATGAGGTCGGCTTGAGGAAAAACTCCGCCATCAAGTCGTCCTTATTCTTGATCTCTTTGTTGGCGCTTCCCATGCGGTCGACCATTTCCGCTCGATGGGCGTAGTAATTCGCGGCGGCCGCCCATAGTGACCCCGGATTGGTGATCGGCGCGAGAAGCTTCACCGACAATAGATCCTCACCGCCGGTGCTGCTCGCGGCGTCCTGCGCAATCTGCATGGCCGCCGGATTATTCGCCAGCGCGTCGATGATTTCGAGCATGGTATAACCCTGACGCGCGAGTCCCGCCTTGATCAAGCTATCACCGATATTCACGACTTTATTACCCACGACGACGCCGGCCTGATTACTGTTGTAATGACAAATCTTCATAGTCAAAACCTCCAAACGGAGCTAACTCGGAAACTGACCTCTCTTACCTGATGGGCACGGCAAAGTCCAACCAGGAGAATGCAATTCTAGATTGGCGAATGCGTGACTTTTACCCTAGCGCGGCCAAGCCGCAACCAAAATCGCAACAGACATCTCACCACGGAGACACGAAGAGCAGCTGTAGGGGCGAGCGGCCGGTCGCCCTTACCTCCGAATCCTTCGTGTTCTTCGTGCGCTTCGTACTACTATCGTTCAAAATTTGCGCGGCCTACGCAAATGATGTGGAAGCTGAAAGTATACGGAGTCGGAAATTGCTCCCGCCAAGGCGCAAAGTCGCGAAGTTTAGAGGGAGAAGATGAAAACTCTTACGAATGATTTTCAGCCGTACTCTCCGGTCTTTGCGCTCCCTTTGCGGCTTTGCGGGAGAAATTCCGAGATTTTGGTTGCGGCTCCGCCGCGCTCGGCGCTTCGTGGTTGAGTTAAAGGTGCTCGGCGGCCGCCGCGGCGTTTGACGATCTTACACGCTCGTCGTATGACAGAGAACAACCATTTCCATTGGGAGAAGTTTGAATCATGTTAGACCTGAAACTCGGCCTCACCAAGAATCCGCGCTTCGAGCCGCTTGTCGACGGCACCGTCAAATCGCCGAAGTTGAACCTCGACATCTTGGTAACGACACCGCCCGAGCTTTTTTATCGCAATTTGAAAAACGATGAGTTCGACGTTTTCGAAATGTCGCTCTCCGAATATCTCATCACGCGCGAGCAGGCGAAAGGAGAGCGATGGCAATGGCGCGCGTTGCCGATCTTTCCGGCGAAGGCATTCGTCTGGCTCGGCCTTTATGTCAATACCGCCGCGGGCATTCACGGCTTACAAGATTTGCGCGGCAAACGCGTCGGCGTGCCCGACTACGTCATGACCGCTGCGCTGTGGTTTCGCGTGTTTCTGCATGAACTCCATGGGATCCAGCCGCGGGACATCTCCTGGTTTATCGGCCGGACCCAAGATCTAAGCCATGGCGGGGTGCTTAACGTCGAGGCCAGACCGCCTGTCGGCGTTTCATTGACCTGGTTAAGCGCCGCGCAAACTTTCGATGTCATGCTCGACAAAGGCGAGATCGATGCCGCCTACGGCTTTGCGCCGCGCCATGATCCGAAACTCTTTTCTCTCAATATCGACCGTTACGGCGGCACGCCGCTCGAAGGAAACCCGCGGCTGGGAAAACTTTTTTCCGACGGTGGTTGCGCCGTCATCAAATCATTTTTCGACCACACCGGAATTGTACCGGCAAACCATGTTATCGTTGCGCAGCGCCGTCTTCTCGAGCAGCATCCCTGGATCGCCGGCGAGTTGCTGCAACTTTTTTCCGCGAGCAAACAGACATCCTACGAAAAGAGTCGTTCCGGTGCGCCGGCCTACCTGTATTTCGAAGCGATGGACCGAACCGAGCAAGCGGCGCTGTTTGGCGATGATCCTTTCCCGTTCGGGATCGCCAAGAACCGTGCCATGCTGGAGATGCTCTTTCGCAGCTCGCATGAGCAGGGCCTGACGCAAAACCACGCCAAGATCGAAGAAGTTTTTCATCCCGCGCTGTTGGACACGTAAGCCACGGCAGGAGCAGGCATGGCAGTCAAATTTCCCACCGTCGATGCCGATGGTCACCTGGAAGAAAATCACATCGATTGGAAAGAGCGCTTACCGGATACGTACAAGAGCGAAGCGCCGGAGCGCCGGCCGAGCGGCAATGGCCAACTGCGGACGATCATCGAGGGAAAAGCCTGGCCGAGGCCGGGCGGCTTGGGCGTCGGCGTCGGCGGGCCATACAGCCGGCCGCATCCGCGCCGTCCGGGCATGACCGATCCCAAAGCCCGGCTGGTCGATATGGATAGCGAAGGCATCGATGTTGCGGTCTTGTTCGGCGCCGGCCTTGCGGGCACGTTGCCGGCGCTCGACGATGCCGGCCTCGCTGCCGCACTCGCGATCGCGCGCAATACCTGGGTCGCCGAATATTGCGCGGCGGATCCGAAACGGATCAAAGGCACAGCGGCGCTGGCTCAGCAAAGCATCGACGCCAGCATCAAAGAGCTTCGGCGCAGCGTCACCGAGTTGGGGTTTGTCGGCGCGTCGCTGTTTCCCAACGTGAAAGGGCGCCATCTCGGCGACCCCTTCTATTTTCCGCTCTATGAAGAGGCCCAGCGTCTCAACGTGCCGATTTGCGTCCATATGTTTCTCGGCCGCTACGGCTCGGACGCGGTCGGCACCGAGCGCGTCGATAAATTTTTTTACTCGCATCTGTTCGGCCACCCCTTCGAGCAGATGATCGCGCTCTCGGTCATTATCGGCGAAGGCGTGCTTGAGCGTTTTCCTAAGCTGCGTTTTATTTTTCTGGAGTCCGGCTGCGGTTGGATCCCTTATTGGTTTGAAAGAATGGACGAACATCACGAAGTGCTCGGCGTTCAGCTTCCCGCGCTCAAAAGCGCGCCGAGCAAGCTTTTGGAGCGGGGCCAGCTTTACTTCTCCTGCGAATCCGATGAAAAGGAACTCGCCCACGTTGTCGATGTCATCGGCGACGACTGGATCGTCTTCGCCTCCGATTACAGTCACTTCGACAGCCGCTGGCCCGGGGCCGCGGAACCGATCGTCAATCACGCCAAGCTAAGCGACTCAAGCAAGCGGAAAATCCTCAATGACAATGCGCGGCGGCTCTATCCGCTAGGATGAAAGGACAATAACCGATGATAACCGACACGCTCCTGCTGCGCTTGAGAGTCGGACAAAAAACGTTCCTTCTCCCCGGGCGGGAGAAGGTTAGGATGAGGGGGCGGTGCAAAAGCAGATCGCCCTCACCTCATTCCTCTCCCGTCAAGGGAGAGGAAGCAAGAGCCCCGAAGCCATACTCCGCCTCGGTAGTTTTTGGACTCGTCTTCTTGTCAGGTCTGGGCATTTTTCACTCGGCTCAAGCCGAGAACATCAAGATCGGCTTGCCGTCGGTCACGATCACGGCCATGCCGTTTTTCGTCGCCAAAGAGCATGGATTTTTCCAACAAGAAGGGCTGAATGCCGAGATGGTGGTGATGCCGGCCTCGCTCAATATCAAAGTGCTGCTGGCCGGGGACATCCAATACGCCGCGACCATCGTCTCCGCCGTCTCCGCGTCCATCCGCGGCATCAACGTGCGCACGGTGATGCTTTTCGTCGATCGCCCGCTGCAAGATCTGGTGGGAGGACCCGGCATTAATTCGATCGCCGACGTCAAGGGAAAGATCGTGGCGCTCTCATCGCGCGGCGGTTTGCAAGATATCGTCATGCGACGCATGCTCGCGCAGTCCAAGATCGATCCCGGTGAAGTCACCATGATCACGATCGCCGGACAGTCCGCTCTCATCGCCGCGGTGAAAACCGGCCGCGTCGCCGCGGCCCTGCTCAATCCGCCATACAACTTTCTCGCCTACCGCGAGGGACTGAATAACTTGGGATTCTCGGGAAACTTCGTGCGCCTGCCGAGCACCGGCATAGCCACCCTCGGTGAGACCCTCGAGCGATCGCCTGATCAAGTGCGGCGCCTGACCCGCGCGGTCGCGCGCGCTCGCGCCTTCGCCAAAGGCAACAAGGCTAAAATCGTGCCCACGCTCAAGCGCGCCCTGCGCATCGACGATGAAGAGTTGCTTTCAAAGATTTACGATCAACACAAACAAGTGGAAACCGCGGATGGCCGGGTGGAGGCGAGTTTGATCGCCGATACCATCCGCGACGCGCGCCAGACCGAGGGCATTACCAAAGAGATTCCGGCCAATCAGGTTTTTGATTTTTCTTACTTGCCGGCGCGGTAATATGACCACGCGCTAGTCGCGAGAAACCTAGTGTGGCGAGCACGCAAAGTTACTTATTTTTTAGCGCCCCTTGCGTCGCTATAGTTCAAAATTTGCCTGGCCTGCGCAAATGAATCGGAAGCTGAAAAGCGCTCGAAGTCGGAAATTCATCCCGCCAAGGCGCAAAGTCGCCAAGGCCAGGGGAAAATGAAAACTCCTATGAATAATTTTTACCCCTACTTTGCGGCCTTTGCGTCTTTACGGGAATTTTCCGAGATTGGGTTGCGGCGCTGCCGCGCTGGGCTCTCTGTGGCGAATTCTTCTTTTTTAGTTTGCGGCTCGCCGCCACCGCAACTTTCTATTTAAACTCCGGCATCACTTTCTCCGCGAACAGGCGAATATTTTTCAACGCCAGTTCCTGCGGCATCCCACCGAAGTGAAACGTGCCCGAGATCGTCGTCAACCCGACTTCCTCGCTCCACTTGCGGATCGTATCGGCGACCCGCTTGGGATCTCCGGCGAGCACGAATCCTTGTTCGAGCTGTGTGCGAGCATCGCGCAGCGTCATCAGGCCTTGTTCTACGCGGTCCGGGTCGGCCGCCTTGTGCACGTCAAAATAATTGATGAGATACGGTTCCGCCTCGCGAATCGCGCTTTCCAAGCTGTCCGAAACGTAGATGTGAAACTTGCCGAGAATATCGGTTTTGGCGCCATCGTGACCAGCTTTGGTCAAATTGTCGCGATAGGCTTTCACGAAGCCCGGTAGCATCTGCGGCTCGCGATACAAATACGGCAGCGTCATCAAATGAAAACCATGTTCGCCCGCCCAGCGAAAGCTGTCCTCGCTGCGCGCACAGCCGACCCAAAAATTTGGGCGCGGCCGCTGCACCGGTTTGGGAAATACCGGCACGTTTCGATAATTGTAATACTCGCCCGCGAAATTGACCGGCTTGTCGGACCACGCTTGCAGCATGACCTCGACGCCCTCGTACATGCGCCCGGTGGCTTCTTTTTGATCGACGCCGAATTTTTTGTACTCGTGCGATTCACTGCCCTTGCCCACGCCGAAGTCGAGTCGGCCGCTGGAAACCACGTCGACCATCGCATACGATTCGGCAACTTCGATCGGATTGTGCAGCGGCAGAACGTTGATCGCCACGCCGAGACGAATGCGTCTGGTCGTGCGCGCGACCGCCGCCATAAACGTCGGCGGGTGCGGCAGCGTCCCGCCATAGAGCGCGAAATGATGCTCGGTGACCCAGGCATGGTCGTAGCCGAGCCGATCCATTTCTTCCATCTGCCCGAACATCTTCTGGTAAAATTCCGCTACCGATCCGTCCAGATCGGGAATGTAGGTCGGCAAATAATGCGCGCCAAACTTCATGCGTTTCCTAGCCATCAGTCGTCACAACCTCCAAAATTTGTCCCACTAGATATAAGTTGAGGCCGCACGGGAGTCAACGCCGCGTCGGATAGCGGTTCAACCCGAGACCACACCTCAAGTTTTCACACGCAGGAAATTCCGATCTGTCATCTCGAGCGAAGTGAGGGATCTGGAGTCGGCTGACTCTACCCGCCCATGGCGACCGGCGGCGAAAACACCGTTGGTCCGGTGACCTCCGACTCGAGCGCGCGAAGCGCGGTCTGAATGATCTCCCGGCGCAGACGCGCGTCGAGCTCTTTAGGCAAGCTTGGGTCGCCGCAGGGGTGCGGGATACTCACGCCTTTGACAATCCGGTTCGCGCGCACCTGTTGGGCCACTGGAAACATCGCGCTGATGAGCGCCACCGGCAATCCGGCCTTCTCGAGTTCCTTGCTGATCACAGCGCCGCTGCGACTGCAGGTTCCTCACGTGGCAACAAAGAGAACGCCCTCGACGTTGTCCTTCTTCAAATCCGCGGCGATCTCTTGACCCATGCGTCGCATGACGGTCGGCGAGCCTTGGTTTCCGGGAATGACGTAATAAGCCGGGTACAGTTTACCGGCGCCGATGGCGCCTTCAGCTTCGAGAGCGCGCAGCGCGTCGAGCGGCACGCCATAGTGCGGATTCTGGTTCATGTAGGCGACGTTATATCCGCCGTGCACCGCTTCCCACTTTCCCGGCTCGAGTTCTTTGAGCTCGGCGACGTTGTACTTGCGCCAGTAAGTGTTGCGGTAAGTCTTGAACTTATCCGGATTTCCGTACGGCACGACGCCGCTCGTCGTCACCACCGCAATGTTGCGATCCTTTACATGCTCCAAAGGCGGCGCGGGCGGCGCATCGTCCCAGACTTCCAGCGGCAACTCGCTGGTAAAAGACTGATGATTGATTTTCTTGAGCAACATTTCGACGGCGCGGGCCGCGCCGCGCTGCTCGGTTTTTTCAATGCCCCGAATGCCCCGGCTGATGTAGCCTTCTTTAGCGGCGGAACCGATCGCTTCGCCCCGAGCCAGGCGAAGAGCGATGCGCGCCAAGCCCGTCATCGCATCGTTCATGCCCGCCGTGGTTTCCGTCGTCGGCAAACAATAAAGCCGCGGATCAGCAATCTCGCGATAGGCGTCCACGCCGGGATTCTCCTCATGCATGGCGGTGACGCAAGGAATCGCGAACTCGCCGGCGACAGCGCTACAGGCCTCGACGCAAGTCATTCCGTAGCGCCCGGAATTGAA
>Ga0075324_1000129_pt1 | contig 12242 bp, 8 predicted proteins | sample MayberryNW_TuleC_FD_120045 | JGI IMG/M metagenome (GOLD analysis project Ga0075324, IMG submission 120045) | Natural and restored wetland microbial communities from the San Francisco Bay, California, USA, that impact long-term carbon... | ecosystem: Environmental > Terrestrial > Soil > Wetlands ...
CATCGGGACACAAAACAGGCCAGCCATCCGCCGCGCGGCGGATGGCTGGCAAAACGGCAGGAACCGATCACGAAAAACTAGCTCTTTTTAGCGGCCGGAACTTTTGGTTTGGCGGCCCCCTTTACAAAGTAGTGATTGTAAGCCATGCGCGAGCCGACCTGGGTGTCGAGGTACCACTTGACCGCGCGCGATGCGAACTGGCGCTGCGACTCCGCGATCTCCTTGAACATGGGGTTCTCCGCCGACTTCTTCGCCTCGACCTGGTCAAAGATATCGAGCTGCTTTTGCAGCACCGAGTCCGGAGTCTTGTAGAACCTGACGTTCTGTTTGGTCTGCATCTCGACGTAATCTTTCGAATAGCGGTCGATCGCCTTCCATGCCATGTCGGCCGAGGCCGCCTCGACGGCGTATTCGATCGTCGCTTTCATTTTTGCCGGCAGCGCGTCGAATTTGTTTTTGTTGAACAGGATCTCGAACTGCTCGGCGTTCTGATGGTAGCTCTGCAGCATGCAGACTTTGGAAACATCGGGAAAGCCGAGAATGCGATCCGAGGACGCATTGTTGAACTCGGCGGCATCGAGCAGCCCCCGGTCCATCGCCGGGACGATTTCGCCGCCGGGCAGCGCGTTGACCGCCGCCCCCATGCCCGTAAACAGGTCAATCGATATTCCCACGGTGCGGAACTTGAGACCTTTCATGTCATCGGCCTTGGTGACCGGCTTCTTGAACCAGCCGAGGGGCTGCGTCGGCATCGGGCCGTAAGGAAATGAGACGACGTTCGCATTGATCGATTTGTAAAGCTTGTCGAGGAGCTGTCTCCCACCACCGTACTTGAACCAGGCGAGCAGCGTGTTGGCATCCATACCGTAGGCGGGGCTCGACCCAAACAGCGCAAGCGCCGTCTGCTTGCCATAGTGATAGACGAGCACGCCGTGGCCGCCGTCGAGCGTCCCCTTGGATACGGCATCAAGCAGCTGGAAGGCGGGCACGACCGCGCCGGCGGGCAGCACATCGATTTTCAAGTCGCCGCCGGTCATGTCGTTGACCTTCCTGGCGAAGTCGAGCGCGTACTCGTGGAAAATGTCCTTTTGCGGCCAGGTGCTTTGCCAGCGCATGGTGATCGGTCCCGACTGGCCCCTGGCGATCATCGGAAAGCCAAGCACTGCCGCACCACCTGCGGCAACCGCCGCCTTGAGAACGTTACGGCGGGAAAGTTTGCTTTTAGGCTGATCTTCGAGTTTAGCTTGGTCGGACATGTTCCACCTCCATTTTAATATACTCCGGAACCACGCGTCCCCCGCTTATATACACTTCGCTAATTTCCGTCAATCGTCTTCCATATCAAGAACAGAGTGTCCGCGCGAGCGATCAAAGAGCTTTGAGCGCCTCGTCCCGCGAGCCGTAAAGGGAGAGGATCGAAGAGAAACCGGCGAAGTCGAAGACCTGTCGCACATGCTCCTTGAGCGAACACAAAACGATCTTCCCATTTGTGCTATGAAGTCGCTTGGCCGCGAGGAGAAAGACGCGAAGGCCCGAGCTGCTGACATACTCGAGCTGGGAGAGATCGATCACGAATCTCCGATCCCCAGAGTCGATCTCAGCCAGAATCTTATCTTCGAAGGTTTTCGCCGTCGTCGCATCGAGCTTTCCCGACAGCGCCAAAACCACAGCGTCGGTTCTTCTGTCTTCGCTAATGTCGATCATCTACGACTCCGCCGTTCTTTTTTGATGATCAGCAGATTTTTGGCGGGCAGGCCGTATCGCCAGCCGAATTCCGTCCGGATTTGGTTCATCCAGTCGAGCTCGGAAAGCTGTTATTGAGCTTGATCTTCAGTTCTTCTCCCATCTTGTCGTTCCAAGATAAGTCAACGTCAGAGCCGTGATATCATCCGACTGCGGTGCTTCGCCGGCAAAATGCCTTATGTCGCTGACAAGATCGGCTATGATCTGGCGCGGAGGAGAGCCACGGTTGAGCGTCAGGAACTGTTCGAGCCGCTGATCCGAGTACAGGGTCTCGTCTGGATCCATCGCCTCGGTGATCCCATCGGTGTAAAGCAGCAGGGCTTCGCCAGGTAGGAGAATCATTCGCCCGGATGCATAGGGACTTCGCTCCACCAGCCCCAGGGCCCTTCCGCCCAAGTTTTCTAACGGACTCACGCCGCCTTGGTGGAGGTAAAAGGGCACATTATGCCCCCCGTTACTATAATCGACCTGACCGGTACGTATATTCAAGATGCCGCAAAACATGGTCACGAACATGCAGGACTCGTTGTCCCGACATATCTCGGCATTCAAGCGCGCGAGGATTTCACCCGGAGTGCCGCCGTTGACGGCGGTGGCTTTGAACAGGGTCTTGGTCACGGCCATAAACAGCGCCGCCGGGACTCCCTTGCCGGAAACATCGCCGACGGCAAAACAAAGATGATCGTCATCGATGAAGAAAAAATCGTAAAAGTCTCCTCCCACTTCTTTTGCCGGCGCAATCATGGCGAAAATGTCGAATTCGTGGCGCTCTGGGAACGGAGGAAAACTCTTCGGCAGCATGCTCATTTGAATTTCATGAGCGATCTGTAACTCGCTTTCAATCCGTTCCTTCGCTACGGTGGTTTCCTTCAGATGCTCGATTGATTCGTTCAAGCGCCGGGTCATTTCGTTAAACGAAGCCGCGAGCACGCCGATTTCGTTCTTTGCAGGGATATCGATCCGTTGAGTGAAGTCGCCGGCCGCGATCCGCCGGGTCATCTCGGTTAAGTGGGCAATCGGCTTGGAGATGGTCTTGGCGCCGAAAATAGCAATGACCGACCCGAACAGAAGCACGAGTCCGCTGACAGCCATTGCCAGACGAGTCTGGTTGCGAATGGCCGCCTGAACGTGATTTGTAGGCAGAGTCACCAGGATCGCACCACCCTGTAGTTTTCCCCCCTCTTCACCGATCGGAGCGATCACCTGTAGAACGGATCTTTCTAAAAAACTTTGCGTCCGTTCTTCCTTCGCGACGCTGAGGACGTTTACCAGCTCGCGCTCGGTGGGCTGGGGCAGCCTTTCGCCCCGGTCCCTTTCAGCATAGTCAACGGTGATCATGCTCTTATCGAGGACGCGGATCGCAATGACACTTCCTTCGGACACGAGCTGGTTAATCAAGCGAGTGAGGCCCATCCGCAAGCGCAGCTGCTGGAGCAATGCAGCATGATAGCCTACCTGGACTATGCGCGGCTTGTCGACTCCGGCCACCCCAGCATACTTGAAAACCTGGGTGTCGACTTCGCGCTGGCGCGCTTCCTGGACGACGGCTTTGCTTTTTCCCGTAAGCAGCGGCCAGAAAGCGTACGCTTGGGGCTGCTTCTCGCGATCCGGGCTGAACGTAAAGTCGATTTCGCTGATGTTTCTCAGGTAAGCATGCCCTTTGTCGTCGGTAATCCAAATTTCGTCCAAGACTGTGTCGTCGGCGATTTGCTTAAGTCGGCGGTTGATCTCCTGAGAGTCCACTCCCGCCGCCTCTCCCAGAGCCACGAGATGCGCCGCCATGGTGGCCTCCACGACCATCTGTTCGCCGATCGCAGTTTCAACATCGTTCATGACGTGCGCACTGAAGGCGGCGCTGCGCGCCAACAATCGCGCAATAACCAGACCCTGGGCCTCGGTCTCCGCAAGCAGTGCCTGCCGCGAGCTCCAACCGAGAACGCCCGCTGTGGCAAGCACCGCGGCGACCAGCACTAACGTTACCATGAAGAGCGTTTGTGTCTTGATCGTCACAACTTTCTCCTTCGCCGTGCGTTTCTGGCCGGCACACTGCCCGTTCGACGACCGAAAGAAACGCGCTGCGGGTCATCGATGCAACACGATGTCCTGGGCTTTCTAATGATCGAAATGCATTTGGACACGACAACGGCCACTGGCCAATTCGGCTTTGACTCTGTCGGCGTACTGGCGAATCAAAAAGGCGGAGAGGCTGGCAACCGCTCTCTCATCTGTGAGAAGTGCCTCTTCGGTCGGTCGCTTAGCGGGAAATTCCATCAGCTCGCCGTCGTATCGAATGTCTACGTCCAGGTTGAATTCGTCAAAACTAACTTCGGCTTGGGCTTTTCCCTTTACGAGATCCAAGCCGGCGGCGGTCTCGGCAAACTCATTGACGGCCGCCGTCGCGCGCATAATCACCTCTCGGCGCGCTCCCCAAACGCCACCATGGGTCTCCATGAATTCAAAAATTTTCTGCGAATCATCGACGCCGGGGGTCAACTCCAGAAATTGTCGTTTGGTAATGCCGATGCGAAAAAGCAGGTTCAGTAGCACGACAAGGACTGTGGAGACAGACAGAGACGATGAAAAGAGCGGCTGGATCGAGTCGGGCACGTCGCGGTACAGTCCAGGAACCATGTCCACGCTCAAGCCGAAAATCAACGCAATACCGACAACGAAAATCCGCCGGGCGTCAAGCATGCGGGATGTGATCACTTGAATGCCGGCAAGAATCATATAGCAGGCGACGTAAACGAGAATTGCGCCCATTACTGGATCGGGCATGATGGCAAAAAAGGCCGCGAGTTTGGGTAGGAAAGCCAGGAGGATAATCAGGACGCCGCAAGGAAAGGCGATCGACCGGCTGCTGGCCCCGGTGGCGAGGGAAAGACCGACGTTGCTGGAGAAGGTGGATTGGCCGATGCCGCCCAGCAAACCCGACAGGCCGGTTCCGATGGCGCCGGCGAAAATGCCTCCGCTGACCGACTTCATGTCGGTGCGCTTCCAATCGGCGTCGTTGATTTTCTGGCACAGGCTTAAGTCACCGACGCTTTTCAAGGTCGACGCCAGGCTGGCGATGAGGAAGGCCGGCAGCAATGCAAGATCAAAAGACCAACCCAAGTGAACCATCCTTGGCAGGCTGATCATTGGCGCAGCGAGCATCTCCTGGAACCGGTTGGTGTGAAGAACTCCCAAAAAATAGGCGAGCAAATAACCGACAATGAGACCGACAAGCACGGGATACAACTTGAGATTACCTTTACCCCATACGGTGGGTCCGATCATCGCAGCCAACGTCACCGTCGCGACTGCGGTATCAATTCCCTGAAGGCCAGCGCCACCGTCCTGAAACCCGAGGAACCTGGGGCAACCGAGAGCCACAAGCTCCACTCCCACCATCGTCACCACCAGTCCGGTCACTTCAGGCGGAAAAAGCGGACGTAGTCGCGGCACGATCCGAGCGAGCAGTCCCTCGAACAGGCCCGAGAGCACCGTCATGGCAAAAACCGCTCTCAAGCCGCCGATTTTGCCCGCTACAATGGACGCGGAGACATATGCCGGGCCGCTGCTGATGGGACAAAAATATCCGGAACCTATGGGGCTATTAGGCAGAGATTGCAGAATGGTCGCGATGCCGGACGCAATCATCGACATCCGCAGCACGTGAGCGACTTCCTCCTGAGTACCGCCGACGGTGGTCACGATGACCACCACGAGCACCCAACCGGACGTCATCACGAAGACATGCTGCAGTCCCAACAGAGCCGATACGGTCAATGGGGGCTTGTCGTCGACGCCATAGATCAAACCGGCGGGCTTCTTTCCCATGGCCTTCCTCTGTCGCGACCCAGGTGAGAATCACCAACCGATACAACACCAGCCCTGCGAGCATTGCAACATCGCGCGTTGCATAATCGGCAACTATGTTGCGCAGGTGCTCTGGGAGTTCTCGCGACGCGCAGTTGTATGAGACTCGTATGTAAGAGTTGCTATCTGGAACCGGGTCGAGCAGCGGGAGGTTTACGATGTCGAACGAATTCCAGGCGGATTTCACCGCAGGTCTAAGCCGTAATCAGATGAAACCCTTTCTCGGCCAGCGATGTAAAAATCTCTTGCACGTGCTGGTGCCCTTTAGTTTCGAGGGTAAACGAGACTTGCACTTCGCCGAGGTTAGCTTGTGAAAAGGAGCGCTCGTGAATGATTTGCAGGACGTTTGCGTGGTGGCCGGCCAATAGAGCCGACAACTCGACCAGACTTCCAGGTTTATCCGGCAGGATGACTTTCAGGTGCGTTAGCCGGCCATCCTTCAGCCGTCCCCGTTCGAGAATTTTGGACAAAATATTGAGATCGATATTCCCTCCACTAACAATCACCGCCACGTTCTTGCCCGAAACTCCCTGGATTTTTTGATTGCACAGAGCCGCAAAGCCCACGGAGCCGGCGCCCTCGACCAGTGTCTTTTCCTGCTCCAACAGGAGTAGAATCGCGTTGGCGATTTCTTCTTCCGTCACGGTGACAATATCGTCGACATACTTCTGCACAATCGGAAATGTGAGGCTTCCCACGGTGGCCACGGCGATGCCCTCGGCTATGGAGCTGCGGCTGCTGATGGTCGTGACTTTGCCAGCACTGAGACTGGTATACATGCCGGGCATGGCGGCGGCTTCGACCCCAATGATGCGGATCTTGGGATTAATCTCTTTGATCGCGACGGCGATGCCAGAGATGAGTCCGCCTCCTCCTATAGGCACCACAATGATGTCCAAATAGGGATTCTGTTCCAATAGCTCGAGACCGATGGTGCCCTGCCCGGCGATAACATCAGGATCATCGAAGGCATGGACAAACGTGTATCCCTGTTGCTGCTGGAGTTCCTTGGCTCTCTGAAAGGCGGCATCATAGTTATCGCCGTGCAAAACAATGGAAGCACCAAACGCTTGCGTGCCCTGAACTTTGGACAAAGGGGTGGTTTCCGGCATCACAATCGTCGCGGGAATCCCGATCCGTTTGGCGGCATATGCCACCGCCTGGGCGTGATTGCCCGCGGAGGAGGTGACGATCCCGGCCCGCTTCTCTTGCTCGCTCAGCCGGAGCGATTTGCTGAAGGCACCGCGTTCTTTATAAGCGCCTGTCATTTGCAAATTTTCCAGTTTCAAGTAGAGCCGGCAGTCCGTGATGGCGCTGAGCTTTTCAGAGTAGGTTATAGGCGTGACCAGAACTAAATTGCCGATGCGCTGGCGCGCCTGTTGAACGTCGGAGAATGAAACCGATATGGCCTCATGGGGACGGAGCCGTCCGTACGCGCGCGTGCACGTGCTGGCTTTGAGAAAAAGCTGAGCGAAATGATTGCTATCGGTCCCGTTTGGCTTTTGACTTTCACGATCAATAATCTCGAACAAGTCGATAAAGCCGACGGTCTCGAGAATTGTGCAGACCGCCTCAGGCACATCCACCAGACGCAGGTGGCAATCCTGTGCTAGCAAAGACTTTTGCCCCGCCAGCAATGCGCCGAGCCCAGCAGAGCTGAGAAATGTCACCCCGGCGAGCACTAAGTCGACGTCGAGTCGCGCTCGTTCGAGTTCGCGCCGCAGTGCGGGCGCCGTGATGGCATCGATCCGTCCAGCCGCGATCAAGTTGGATCCCTGCCACTCTAGGCTCAGGCCTCGCGGTATTTCTTTTACCGCTCCGTTCGTCAGGTGGTGTGTCTGCTCGCCGAAAGCGGCATTCGGATGCTCCGGCAGCACCACCAGCAGCTTGTCGTTCGGCATTTCGCGCACGGACACCTCAACCGCTTCAGGCATTTCGCACTTCTCCCGCGCGAATGCCTGACTCGGTTCGTTTATCAGCGAGGCGCGATAGGCGGCATCCGAGCACGCCCGCACAATGGCCCGTTTGACGGGGTTCGAAGTCGCCACCAGCAGAGCCTTGTCCGCGATGGGAGGCAAGATTAGATGCAGCCGGTGAGGGGTATTTACCAGAAACTCTATCTCGGTGTTGTCCGGCAGCCGGATGCCCCTTTCGAGCAATACTTGTTCGGGCGCACCGACGAGCCGCCGGCGCAGAGCCATGTCCGCTCCCGCTTCACGCAACAGTTTTCGGAAGTCGCCGAAGGCGTTTAATAACTCCAGGTAGTCCCGATAGAGTTGCGCGATCGCTCTATCGAAAGATTGGGCCATGACTCTGTGTTGTTGCGCAGATTTCTCAGTGAGTCACAACTTTTGACGCGGCAGCATTGGCCCCTGACGAAACCTGCGATATGGAGTGAAGCAGATCCTTCATAGGTCCTCCGTGATCGGAAGGTTTGCGAACCCTACGTGTGATTCTTCCAGTGGAGAAGTAGGAATACGGCACATCCCGTGCAAATTGCAAGCGCGAATTCCGCCGCCCTTGGCACAGTTAGCGGAACTCGAATTCTTCGGTGATAATCCGGTCACCCGGTAGGCCGAGACCGCGAAACTGTCGGGCAAGATCCGCAATGAACGCGGGCTGGCCGCACAGCATCACCGCATAACCTTCGATAGGCGCAATCTCGGCTGCGACTTCGGCCGCGTTAATTCTTCCGCGGTGGGCGGTTAACCATAGCGTGTAGTCAATATACGACTCCGCCTCTAAATAACTCTCGCGAATTTCCGAGTCATAGACCGCGTCCTGCTCGCCGCGGACGACATAGTAGAGCCAAATGCGCCTGAAATCGCGATTACTGAGTTCGAATGCGAGCATGCCAAGGAACGGCGTGATCCCAATACCTGAGCCGATACAGACAAGTCGTCGGAAGCGAGCGTAGCGGTGGGACGTGAATCCACCGAAAGGGCCATAGACATCCAGATTCGTCCCGGGCTCGATCGCGGGCAACTTGCGCGTGAAATCACCCACTGCTCGGATAGACAAACGCAAATAGCGCTCCACCGGGGAAGAAGAGATTGAGAAGGGATGAAGTTCCTTTTGCTTCCCTTCCATAACCGGAACCCGCAGAAAAACAAAAGTACCCGGCTCATACATCATTCGCCGGTCGACGGGCCGCATCACAAGATCGATGATATTGCTTCCGCGCGAGATAACCGTTTCGAGAAGGTAGCGGTACCGCGGTCCAAGCCGGTTGAAGAGGACAACGCGATAGAGCCACGCGGCTCCACCGGTCAGGATTAGAATGACGATCCATGTCCTCAGCGGCTCGAAGTCGGCGATAGTTCCAGGTTCGATGACTGCGTGCGCGGAGCCGGCAAGAAAAATAAGGCCGGTCAGCCGGTGCAGCGATAGCCAACGCTCATAGCGCATCCGCCGGTCATAGGCGAGACCGCCAAGCAGCAAGAGCAAATAGAAGACGATAATATCGATCGAACGCGCCGACTCCGACCAGAACGGGATGAACACGTTGCCAATGGAAGCGCCGCGTTCCAATTCCGCCAGAGCCAAGAAAATGACATGGGCGATCAAAAGCAGGATTGCCGATGGCCCGAGGATTCTATGAAAACGCACTGCGCGATCGAGACCGCCAAAGACCGGCTCGAGGGCGTGGGCGCGAACAACCGCGAGCATGGCGACGGCCATTAGAGTAACCGACCATAGTACAGTGAGCTGAGAAAGCCCGCGCCACGGCCAGAAGTCGGGCGGAATCCTGTCTGGGAATCGGCCGCCGATCCAGAGAGCAGTCGTGATGGCCAGAGAGGCGGTCGTCAGAATCCAACCGGGTCGGAATGATTCAAGGTTAGGTAACCACCTGCGAAGAGCATTTTTAAGCATGAAGCCTTTGTTCACGTTCCCTGGTGAATACCGGCGAAGTTGTCCAGGCGACGGATCTGATCTGGTTGTAGACACTCATGGTTACGCTTGGAGATCCTTGATTGCGTCATCCTGGGAGCCGTAAATAGAAAAAATCGACGAAAAACCGGCTATGTCGAACACTTCTCTGACTGGATCCCGAGGACGGTTCAGGGTGCAGTGGGGGATCGTTTTCTTAAACCCGCACAACACGATCTTGCCGTTCGCACTATTGAGACGCTTGGCCGCAACGACGAACACGCGCAGGCCCGCGCTGCCGATATAGTCCAGCTGTGCAAGATCGACGATGAAGCGGCGCTCGCCCGATTCGATTTCGTCTAGAATTTTTTGCTCGAACGTCTTTGCCGTAGTCGTGTCCAATTTTCCAGATACGCATAGAGTAACAATGTCCGCGGTTTTGCTCTCGGTAATTTCCATACGCCACGTCTCCTCCGTCGTCATTTATCATCAGCAAAAGATTTTTCCAGTCCTGGTTTCGATATTCCGTTATGGATTGGGCGGTCTCGCGTGCTATTCACCTGAAAAACAGAACCCCACCACCCATGGAATAGATTCCCAAAGAAAAAAAGTGCATTGACTGAGTGAGCTTGTTCACGTAAGCATCAGTTGACTGGAGGAGCCAAGATGTCACTGATTGATAAGCTGGTTGGATTCTTGGTATTGGCCGTGGCTTTGAATTTTTCCGCGCCGGCTCTGGCGCAGAAAGGAACGATCAAGATCGCCGTGCAGGCGCCGCTTTCCGGCGAACAGGCCGCGGTCGGCGAAAGTATCAAGCTCGGCGCGCAACTGGCGGTCGAGGAATCAGTCAAAGCCTTCAAGGCCTTGGGCTATGATCTAACCGTGGTCCCTTACGACGATCAGGCCAAGCCGGAGGTTGGGGTTGCCAACGCACGCAACCTCACCGCCGATCCCAACGTCCTGGTCATCGTCGGCCACTTCAACTCCGGCGTCGCGCTTCCCGCATCCGAAGTTTACAAAGACGCCATGTTGGCGATGATCTCACCGGCGAACACCGCGACAGAAATCACCGATCGGGGGTATCCCAACGTCAATCGAGTCTGCGGCCGCGACGACGTTCAGGGCCCCGTCGGCGCGCGCTTCGCCGCTCAAGACTTAAAACTCAAATCGGTTTACATCGTTCAAGACAAGACGCTCTACGGCCAGGGTGTGGCGGACAACTTTCGCGACGAAGCGCGGAAACTCGGCATGAAGATTCTCGGCTACGAAGGCACCGAGGAGCGAGTGAATTTTTCGCCTTTGATTATTCCGCTCAAGGCGCGCAACCCCGATCTGGTTTATTTCGGCGGCATTTACCATCAGGGCGGGCTGTTCTTGAAGCAACTCCGCGAGCGCGGTGTCAAGGCCAGATTCATGGGACCCGATGGTTTGGATTCGCCGGAGATGGTCAAGATCGGCGGCGGCGCGGTGACCGGCAGCTATTATACCACGGTCGCCGGCCCGCCGGACGCCTATCCCGAAACCGCGGCCTTCACCAAGAATTTCAAGCAGCGCTTCGGCAGAGAAGTCGAGTCCTTCGGCATGTACGGCTACGACGCCACCTTGGTAGGCATTAAGGCGATGGAAGATTGGATCAAGGCCAACGGCGGCAAGCGGCCCAGCCGCACCGACATTTCCAATGCGGTGAGGAACATCAAAAACTTTAAAGGGGTCACCGGCGCGATCCAGTTCAATAACATGGGCGATTCGCTCAAAGCCAAGTACTTCGTGCTTCAATATGCCAAGCCGGTTTATCCGGGCAAAGTCATCAAAGTCATCGAGCAGCAAGCGCCGGCGGCGGCGAAGAAACCGTAAGCTGACCTCGCTCGTCGAGGACAGAAGACAGAGGATCGAAGATCGATTCGCTATCCGCGATAGTCCATCCGCCACTTTCTTCCCCGATTTCCGACTGGTGCTTGCAGGCACGCGCGAAGCAGTTATCCGTTCGTTGCTTCGAGCGTATTGGGTCAACCAGCTCAGCCGCCCAGTTGAGCCATTCGACCGCCTCATACTGCTACCGATTCGTTATACGTCGGTTGACACCTCATTCTCGGGTCAGCTAGGCTCTGACTAACAGTCGAACCACAACCTAGCGGCGCAGCGACAAAAGCTTGGCAGGATGAACCGGGATCAGCTAATCAACAGCCTAAAAGAAATCGTCGGCGCGGCTTACGTTCTCGTCGAAAAGGAAGATGTCATCGTTTACGAGCAAGACGGTTCCATTTTCCAAGTGATGCCTGAAGTCGTTGTTCTGCCCGCCAACGTCGAGCAGGTCTCGGCACTGGTCAAAGTGGCTAAAGAAGCCAACGTGCCGATCGTGCCGCGCGGCTCCGGCACCGGCCTCGCCGGCGGCGCCGTGCCCGCCGAAGGCGGCATCATCGTATCGCTTGCCAGGCTTAATCGAATTCTCAGAGTCGATCTGGCGAACCGCATCGCGGTCGTCGAGCCCGGCGTGATCAACGTCGACGTAACCAAGGCGGTTGCCAAAGAAGGGTTCTTCTACGCGCCCGATCCGAGCAGCCAAGCGGCATGCTCGATTGGCGGCAATGTGGCGAACAATTCAGGCGGACCGCACACGCTTGCCTACGGCGTGACGACTAATCACGTCCTCGGCCTCGAAGTCGTGCTCGACGGCGGTACGATCGTCTGGCTCGGTGGCGAAGTGCCGGACATGCCGGGTTATGATCTCTGTGGCGTCTTCGTCGGTTCGGAAGGAACCATGGGCATCG
>Ga0075324_1000131_pt1 | contig 12168 bp, 18 predicted proteins | sample MayberryNW_TuleC_FD_120045 | JGI IMG/M metagenome (GOLD analysis project Ga0075324, IMG submission 120045) | Natural and restored wetland microbial communities from the San Francisco Bay, California, USA, that impact long-term carbon... | ecosystem: Environmental > Terrestrial > Soil > Wetlands ...
CCGGACAAAATCCCCAGCCAAAGTCATCGTGATGGTATTGCCACCTTCCAAACTCGTGACCGTAATCGTGGAAGTGCCCGTGGCGGAAATCTGGAGGATCTCTTTGACCTGCCCGATCTGCGTTCCGTTCGCCAGTGTGAACGCATCGCCGCCGGCATCCGAATCAATCGAGGTGAAATGAGTTGCCACGCTGATAGCGCCCCCGGTGGCCGCCGCGATATCCTCCTGCGGTTCCGCCTGGGTAAACAAGCCGTCGTTGCCGCTCGCGCCGACGATCGCGGTCGTGCCCGCAACCAGGGTCAGTGCCGTCGCCGTCAGGCGGACGATATCCGTCCCAGCAATTCGCAGGTCGAGAGTCGTGCCCCCAACCACGTCAATTCCGGCAGTGGTGCCATCGTGCCCGCCAATCGCCAAGTAATCGGTCGCGGGGGTCGTATTCGAGTGGACGTAGACCGTAGGATGCGTGTCTGCGGACACGTTCCAATCCGTTGTGATCGCGCCCTTGTCCGTGATATGCAGCGCTTGATTGGAGTCGCCAAGGCCCACAACGAGCGTGTGGTTCGACGCATCGCCAGTTTCCCATCCGATCTGCGCGTCCAAGCCCGTACCGAAGGTGATCTCGGCGTCGTCGGCGAAGGTCGTCACGGAGTCAACGCCCGTATTGAACAGCGCCGTCCAGACCTTGTTGCCGGACGAATTCAGCGTGACGCAGAACAGGACTGCATCGCCGTCTGCGAGCGCGATGCTCTCAACCGTGCATGCGGCCTGCGCGAGCACGAGCACCAGCACACCCTCGGGGATCGCATTGACCGTTTCGAGCGTGCAGGTAATCGCAGCGTCCACGACCAGGATGTTGTACGCATTGTAATCCACAACGGCCACGCCATTATTGGCGGGGACGTTCATATGGTTCACTTTGCTATCCAGGGCATCCCACTGGACGTTGTAGACATTCTCACCAGTTGCCATGAAATCCTCGCTTAGTTGCTGAACGCGCCGTAGTAGTCGGCGTCGAGAACGACCGTGGCTTCGTCCTGAGTCTCGCCGCGCGCGATCGCGAGGCACGGGGTTAGAACGCCATCGGGAATGGAAGTTCCACTGATGTTCTGGGTCTTCTGCCACAGGCCCACGTTGTCGATCGCAGCCGTGACGCGATCAAGCCCGCTGATCTTGAGACCGAGACGCGTGACTTCATCCTGCGCTGTCGTTTCCTTGTGATAGTAGGTCGCGGCGAGGACTTCCACCTCATCGTCAACGTCCGGCGAGCCCTCTTTGTGGCTGACCAGCTTCACAACACCGCCATCAAAACGGTAGAAGCCGATGTAATCCTTGTTCGTCGGGAGCGCGCTGGCGGCGTCGAACACCGTGGCGCCATCTTCCATCAGGCCGATGAAGAAGGTCGAGCACAGTCGCAGGTCCAGGCCCAGATCAAGAACGATAGTGCGCCCCGCGGCCGGCTGGAAAGAACCGATCGCCGGCAGGAGCACCTGCACGCCCCGATCGTCCGCACCCGTGGTCGCCGTGAGCCGGCGCTTGCCCTTGGTTGCGGCAACCTTATCGAACGACTCACCCGTGGCGCTGTTCAAAGCCGTGACGGTGGCCTCGGTATCGAAGAAGTTATCGAAGTCCGAGTAGGTGAACGCACCCGCGAGCGGGCTATTCGCCGCGACGCTGTACGGCACGTTGTCCCACAGCGCGGACTGAAGGCCGCGATCGGGAGTCGTGAACGGGAACAAGGAAATGACGCTCATCGATTAAACCTCAAAGGATGGTTGGTGATTTGGTGCGACTACTCGGCCGTCAATTACGACGCCTTGGAAATCAGGCTCGCCGTGTCCGTATACATGACGAGGTTGCGGTTCCGGCGAACGCAGATCAACTGGTAGTAACCCTCGCGGAACAGCCAGATCACGTCCGGCTGGTGCGGGGGCTCGCGCATTTGCAGGTCGAACTTGAAGCCCGAGTGCAGCACGAGTTTCAGCGTGGTCAGGTCGAGGTCGTAAAGCAGACCGTATCCGGTCGGCGTGGTCGGCGACTCAGGCTCCGACATGACTGGCAGCCATTTGACCGGCGTGCTGCCGAACGCAATCGCGTCCCGCCACATGCCAAGGTCGCGGCCCGGGTTGTCGTTGGCGACATGCTGGAGACGGCTCCACACAGTCTGCACGGGCTCCTGCACCAGGATGCAGCGCTCCGGCGTGGCCGAGTCGAGCGCGTTGACGCCCGTGGGTACGTAGTGATTGACGCGCGTATGAAAGCGGACCAGCTTATCGAACAGGTCGGACTGGCTGACCTTCTGAAAGCCGCCGGTCGCGTGCGCCCATCGCGGGACTTGCGCGACGGTGACGCCGGCCGCGCCGCCCGAGAAGTTGGCGGGGTCGAGCCCGCCGTAGAGGGAAATGTCAGCGCTGGAATCCGTGCCATGACGGAACCAATACGGAAGACCGTAAACCTCCTGCTCAGCCGTGGTCGGGGGGTCGCCCGCCGGCTCGCGCATGAGGGAGATTTCCTGCTTGGTCAGAAGCGGCAGGTCGAGTTGCTCGGCCTTGCGCATGACCACGATATCAGCAAGCTTCGTCTCGTCCGTGCCCTGCAACTCGTCCTCGTCCTCGGCGTAGGTCGTGGTCTCCCTCGCCTTCGCGAGTTTGACAGACGGCCGGTACGTGCTCGGATGCGAGGCCGGCTGAATCGTGGACGCAACTCCGACGAAGAAGTTGGTCATGTCCGTGACCTTGCCCACCTCGTCAATCGAGAGGGTAAAGTCAACCGACTTCGACCACTTCTCTTCCTTGCGCGGAATGAGAGCCGGCCAAAGCACGAAGCCCGGGAGAGTGGATGCGAGCGAAACCCAGGAACCCTTTTTGAGTTCGCTGGCGCGCGCGAGATTGATGGAGTCGCGAAGTGCGTTAATCGAGGGCATAAACGGAAATCCCTGTGAAAGAAAGAATGTTCACAGGAATACTACCGCGATTCCTACAGCCGTCAAGACCCGCATCCTAAAAATACTCGGCGTCAGCCGTATAGGGTTCCGGGTAGGCAGAGATCAATTCTCGCGCCCAGGCTAATTTATCTACGACTCGTTGACCAGATGGGTGCGATCCCGACCACAACTCCAGATTGTCAAGACGATTATCATCCTTCACGCCGTTCTTATGGTGAACTGTTTCCTCGGGGCGCACCGCACGACCCAGATATTCGGCCATGACTCGGATATGCTCACGAACGTAGCCACTTTTTTGCGCGTTCGGGTGCGATGGGTCGAGCACTTCGACGTACCCGCCCGAGTGGTGGCGACAGCCCAGCCTATTCCCTCGACCGCCCCGTGGTACGCATCCGCAACTACGAGTATGATTGCGCCGCAACCTATTACCCGTCGTAACCGTCTCGGACCCGCAATCGCAGGCGCACAACCACTGCGCGTGACCCCGGTACGATCCCGCGCGACGGAGTACGGTCAGCTTACCGAATTTCTCACCCTGTAAATCAACGACCCGCATCAGCTAGCGGCCTATTTTCTGAGCAGCCGCCCGGAACTCGGGATCATTCACGTATGCCGCAAGCCCACCGAACCGCGAATCGATTGGTCGGGGCGTGGGAGCGACCCCGGCCGGCAGGGCGAGATTTCCGCTACGGGGCTCGGGCGGGGGAACTTCAGCGACGACGGGGGCCGGCGCCGGAGTCGGCGCGGGCGTGCCGGCCTGAATCCCAAGGTGTCGCGCGGCGGCGTCAATCGCATCCTCGATCGTCATACGTTCGCCGAACTGTAAGGCGCCCTGCGCGATACCTTTCGCGACTTGGTAGAGATTCTGCGCGGCGAATCGCTGCCCCACGGTGCGGTTTGCCCCGACACCAAGTTGGGGGGACGCCATCTTGTCCATTGCCGCAATGGCACGGGTGATGATCTGGCGCTCGATCGCTTCCTCCTGCTGGCGCGCGGCTTCGGTCGTTTTCTTCTCCAGCGCGGCGAGGCGCTTTTCCAGTTGCTTCTCGTACTTCGAGCGCTTGCGCGACGGTTTCGCCGGCTCCGGTGCGAGGATATCATCCTCCGTGATATCATCATCCTCGTCGATGCCGTCGTCCGGGTCCGTGAGATTTCCAACCGGCGCTGGATTGGCCGGCGCGGGCGTGTTGAGGCCAGCGCGGGCGTACTGCTCGATCCGCATATCGTATGCGGCCTGCGCGGACTCGTAATTCGGGAATCTGCTGAAATCCAAGCCGGTGCGCTCCGACAACTGGCGGATGCGGTCGGCGTCGGGATTGGCCGGCGGCGCGGCGGGAGCGGCACCTTCTGGCGCGGGGCTCACAGGGGTGCCTTCTACCGGAGCCGCGGGAGCCGCGGGGGCCGCGGGGGCCGTGGGGGCCGCGGGGGCCGCGGGGGCCGCGGGGGCCGGCGCGGGTTCGGTCGCAAAGGCTGCGGCGCGCTCGGTGGCGCTACCGTTGGATAGAGGGGTAGACATTTTCACCTTTCAGGCTGGAGGGGATTAGACATTCCTCGAAACGGGAATTACACGTACAGCGGCAAAAGATCATCCAAAGCAATGTCGGTGCCGGTCGTCCCGTCGCCGACATTGCCGGCGCCGTCGCCGACGATCCGATCAAAGCCGACGTAAATCCGGAACGGCAGGGGCGTGGCCGCGGTGATGGGCCAAGATCGCGTGACCCCGTTCCCGCACTTCAGAAACAGAGTCCCTGTCGCGAAAATATCAATCGCGTGGCCCGATTTCGCCAACTGCGCGTCGTAAACCGTCTCAGCGGCCGTGAGGGGAACGAGCGGTTCGATATATCCGATGTTTACGCCGGGCATAATCTGCTCCGTTTAATAGGTGTCGTAGGAATTGCCTTGAGAATCCGTCGCGGTGGTGTTGTAAATAATAGCCCCCGACAGGTTGCCGTAGGACCATCCCTCCGTGCCGCTTACGGAGGGTTGACCGGGCGCTATCATACGAACGTCATTGTTGGTGTTCCCGACTGGCGCAGCGGGGAAAGGGTTTATGTACGGTTGCAGATCGGATTTGAACCCAGAATCAGTGCCAGCTAAACCTGGATTGGCATCGTCGTTGGCTGCTTTGTACGCAGCAATGGCCGCACGTACGTTAGCGATCGCAATACGTGCTTGCTCGTCGATGGTAAGCGGGCGAATATTCACGAGCGCTACGCCCGGCCCGCCGCCAGCGGGTGAAAGAAATGTCATCGCGTATCCCCCATCAGGAATGTTTACGGGAATCATTACATCAAATCCTCAACGTCATTTGTGCGGTAAACTTCCACGTCGTCTATCACGACAATGAAAGTTGGGTGGCGATCCACCCGGGCCAGGGCGCGCTCAACCCCCGCCTGCCAATAATTGTAGCGGCGAAGGTCGTGTTGTCGAGACACGATGCCCAGCATACGGGCTTGTCTCTGGCACTTCGGGCACTCCGGCTGTAGGAACGCCAGGACCGTCACCTTTCCCGGCTTGCCGTTTAGGCTAGGCACGTTTGATCCCTCGGAGGTCGTTTTTGATCTCGTTCAGGGCCTCCTGGATGACCCTAAACCCCACATCCACGCGCGTCTTCAACTCGACGAATTCGCGCTCCGACACCTGCACCGGAACCGACGCCACCGGGCGCACGTGCGTGATGCGCTTGGGAACGATCTTGACGATCAGAGCCGTCAGGGGGATCGAAGCGGATAGCAGGGCGAGGGCGATCTCAATGGTCACTTGGCAGCAATCCTATCGATAAACGAAGACAGTTCATCCCTCAAATGATACCATTCTCCCCGGCACAGTAAATGCTGAAACCGTGTTTGTAGTTCCTCCTCGGATTCAGGGACCAAACCAAGCAGCTTTACTTCGTACGGGGAGGAAATCTGTAAGCAACTCAACCTAATAGATAACTGCGTGGTCGAACCGATTTTCACAAACGGCTGATCGACTAACTGCACGAGGTAAGTAACGCGAGTATGTTTTTGCCGCTGCCTATACCGTCTTGTTGCGTTGAGCCGCTTCCGGCGCAGATACTCACCCCCGGGCGCTCTCTTAACGCACTCCCCGCCCCGCACGACGAATCCGGGATTGACTAATGGATACACCGCATCGAACGGCAGACCCGTCTCGCGAACTATAGCCGAATATCCAGACCCTGACCCCCACAATCGTCTAACTTCAGCGCGCAGGCTTTTTTCACCCATACCCACATTCTAATTCCCGTTACGCACCGTGTCAAACGAAAAAGCCCGGCCGAGTTTCCCGGGCCGGGCTCTGCTTCGTGACCGCGCGAATGCGGGGATCAGATGAAGACGAGCAACGATGCGAGCAACTGCAAGATCGTCGGGAGGTTGTCGGTGAGCCACTTCACGAGCGCCTCAAAGTCGAAGCCCTCGCCGTACACTCCGTACGGCACCTCGGGCACTGCTTGCTGGTACAGCTTCTCAAACAACCGCGAGTTACGCAGGTGCCGGCGATAGTGCCAGCGCGCCACACCGCGAACCTGCCGCTCCTCAAGAGCGATTTCGATGCCCTCGCGGAATGCTTCGCGCGAGATTACCGCAAAGGCAGGATGCACCGGCGGCTGCACGGGATAGGGGTGCGAGGGAGGAGGCGCCGGCACGTCCGGCGCGGGGCCGACTTCATCATAAAACGTGTGGAACGGATTCAAACTCATCTGACAACCTTTCGTATGAGGGCGCGCAACAAGGCCAGCACGCCACAGTAGATCAGCAACACGTATAGGGCGTGCTGCACAAATTCCCAAACGACACTCACTTCGCATCGACGCGAGACACAGCCTCGCGCGCTTTCACGATCGCATTGACCTTGCCGTTGATGCCGCCATTGCGGAGCGTGAGGACCACCAGCACAATTAGCAAGATCGTATCGAGCGATTCCGACCGACTCTTGCCGAGTAGACTGACGACCAGATCAATCAACGCGTCATCGCCGGTAGTCGCCGCCGCGGGCTCTGACTCGGGTTCCGGCGCGGGCGCTGGCTCGGGCTGCACGTCTGGCATCGGGGGAGGCACCACGTCAACGTCGATAGCCGGCGGCACGACGAAAGGCGGGGGCTCGACCGTGGGCGTGGGCTCGGGCACAACCGTGGGCTGAGGTAGGATATTGGGCCGATTAGGGAATAAGCGCGGGAAAAGCGCCCCCGCCTCGGGCTCCGTGTACCGTCGAATTCCTGCTCGCAGGGTATCGGCCAGCTTCTCGGCATCGCCGTTGTATCCGTCGATCTGGAGCACCACAGTGGCGGGATTGCCAAACTGCTCGTTGCGCGGGGGCTGTACGATGATCGTTGGCGTGGTCTTCACCTTTATGCCGCGCCACCTCCATGCCTGCGTTTGGTCCTGCACGTTGAACACGTGGTAATGTGCCCACGATTCCGCGGGGGTCTGCGCGTTCACGAACGGTCGAAGATGCGGGCTCGTGGCGAAGTCGTGCTTCAAGCTCTGGCACGCCGGACAATTCGGCTGCCCGATGACACTGATGAACCACTTATGAGAGTCATCAGCCGGCGGGCCGATCGCCTCGACGTAGCTGCCGCGGCGCGCGATCTCGTCGATTGCCTGCGGTGACACGTTCTGTGCCGCCGCAAACGTCGCAAGGAAACCAATTAGCGCCGCTACGATAGTGACGCACAACAATTCCAAAAGGAAGCGTTTCATGTTTACCTCCACCATTGAGTGTAGATAGGGGGTTCAGGGGGCGCAGGCGTGTCTAAGATCACACACCACAAACCGCTGCTCCTATGTTTACGCACGAACTGTTCGTGCGTGTATCTGTGAATCTCGTGCGGGGTTTGGTTGTCGCACACGAGCCAATAACCCGGGCCGCGCCCGTACTCCGTCTGGAAGTGCGCGAACCCGAAGTACACGCCCGCGTGCCGCCCGGTCCTAGCCGCCCACTCCAGCCACTCCACCGTCGTCTCGCCCGTGACATTGTACGCCGGGATGCGCCGCGCACGAGCATACGCGCCGACACGACTCGGGGTAGAGCCGCCGCGCTCTGCGGGGCCATACGGCGTGTCCCATAGCAGCGTGCTGGCCTGCGGCATGTTGGCCCACACGCCGAGCATGCCGAGCGTACACTGCACGCACGAGCCGTCCGTGTTGAAGTACCACTGCCGCACCTCGGGCGGAAGCTTCATGCTCGTATCGGCCCGCAGGGCGCCAGCGACAAACAGCGCTAGCGCGACTGTGAAGCCAAGGTAGATCAGTGCGCGACGAATCATTGGCACAGTTTCCCTTGCAGGGCGGCGATGCCCAGCGCTACCATCCAGAAGGACATGGAAACGCCAAACACGCACAGAACACCAACGATAATTTTCTGGAGCGTTGCGTCAGACATGCTACTAGTCCCCTATAGCTTCGTAGGTGAACCCGACCATGAATGCGAACGCCACCGCGTATGCAGCGATAGACGCCCAAAAGGCCACGCCCGCACCGCGGAATGTTTGCTCGCTCAACCAACTGGTAAAAAATGGGAGACCGGCGAACATCGCCGTGATCTGGAAAGCGTTGAACACGCGCATGTTTACCTCTCATTGATGGGTCGTGTCGTGTCGTACCGCAAGATCACGTCGAAAATGCCCTTGGCAGCGATGAGCAACGCGACCGTGCCAGGGTAGCCCGAAATGAACTCGTCGGCCGCGAGGAAGCCGAGCACGCCAATGATGGTTGTAAGGAGGCCGGCGCGCACGGTGCGCGACTTCAAGCCCTGTTTGATTTTGTCGATCATTTCTTTACCTTGTCAAGTAAACGAGCGGTACGGGTGTCTTCCACCAGTGTAACCTCCCCCGGCGGGGAATGCAAGCCCTTTTCCGTGAATGGCGGGAGGGCATCCGGGTAGCGCGCAACCACGGCCGCGGCCAGCCTGTTCGCGTCTTTGACCGTGAACTTGGACTTGGGCGGGCGGTCGTCGATGCACCGATCCTGTAGGATCGCGTCCAGCAATACGGTCAATGTGGCGATCGCCTTCGCGACATGGTGAACATCCGAATCGGGGTCAATGTTGATCCCCTCCTCAAAGTCGTCCAGGTGGCGCTTCGCAGCATCGAGGTAGATCATGCACTGCACGTCCGCCGCCCGGTAATTGTGCCGGCCGTATTTGCGCGCACCCTCCTGCATTGCCACAGCCACCAGCATGAGCGGCGCCTTGGGGATGCACGACATGGATACCTTCTTGATCCCGACTGCATCCTTGGGGTTGGGGTCTTTCTTGCTGTAATCAGACATTAGCGACAATTTCCTCCATCGAATAGTAAACCGGGATGCCTGCTTCCTGCGCCCACGCAACCTCCATATCCGCACCCGTAGACTCGCCCGGGAGCCGCAAGATTGCGTCCGCAGACAGTACCCACGGATGGTCCGAGTCGAGCCAGTCCGCGTGGGTCAACGAATTGTCATACGCAAACGGCAACTGCATCGTCGTCATAGGGTTAAGCGGCGCGTAACCCGCCAGCAACAGCATGTGCTGTGCCCTGTGCGCCTGATACAGGCTGTATGAACGATCGCCCCTCGTGATAGGGCCGCTAATGTAAATCTTTTTTCTCACTTCACCCTCCGATCAGTTCGAGGTCCACGGCGGCGCGCTCAGCCATCGCGGCAATCTGCACCAACTCGGCGAGCACTTCGAGGTCCGACAATTCCCCGCGCAATTCTCTGACGATCGTGGCGCGCTCGCATAGCTCGTCAAACGTATCGTAAACGTCGCGGAAGGGGTTCGCGCGCCGGTCACTTTCCCGTTCCCCCGCGACTCGTTCTTGAAACTTCGACATGATTACACCTTCAACAGTTTCGCGAGGGGTTGCAAGTAAGAAACGCCACCAATGATCGGCACGGTAAACGCGAGGAACCCGCGATCGTCACAAATCTGCACGGCGTATCCGTGCATCCAGTCCGTGGTTTTCGTGAGCGCGTACAGGGGGCGAAGCTTGCACAGGCAGCCCGTGTTGACCGCCACGATCGGCCCGCCCAGCTTCTCGGCGTAGGTTGTGCTAAGGCGGTGCGTGTGGCCAAAAAAGATGCTTTGCCCCGTGCGGTCCAGGTGACGGAATGACGCATACTTACCGCAGAACGCTTCGCCGTGCTGCGCCACGGCGTACGGATCGACCTTGATCGTGCCGCTTACGGACAGGTCGTCGTAGTAGCGGTGCCGCTCGACGTACCGAATGCCGCGCTTGTTCAGCCCGAGCACGGATTCCGTGCCTAGTAGGCGGCGCAGGTAGTCAGCGTTGCGCCCGTTGCCTAACACCTGATCGCATATCCAGCGGTTGATTCTGTTCTCGTGGTTGCCCTCGATGTAGTCAAACCGCCGCGGGTTGGCGCGCGTCTGCACTTCGTCGAGGACCATGTTGCCGGCGGCAACGTCTTCCTCATACGTCACGTCCAGTTCCGCCACCACGCCGAGCGTCTTGTGCTGCGAAAGGAATCCACCGCAGTCGATGCAGTCGCCGATGCACACCACCTCCTGCGGCTTCAGAATCGACACATCCTCGAAGAATGCGGCGAGCGCCGCATCATCTTTGTGCTCGCCGTGAACATCCCCGAAGAATAGGCGGATGAACGACTTCTGCCCTTTGCGCCGACCACTGACTTTGGGCGCTCGCTTCCGGCCGACGGCGCGGATGCGGTCGATCGTCTCGGCCTGCCGCTCGATGATCTGCTGAAGCTGCTTGATCTCAGCCGATACGCCGGACTTACTGCTCGCCATCAAGTCATCAATCTTCTTGCTCACGTTCAACCTTTCTGTAGTGGCGTCGGATAGTTTCGGGGGGCGCGTCGAGGAACTCCGCGATCTTCTGATACGACGGACGGCGCTCCCCCGCCCGAACACGTCGGACGATCTCGCGCAGCACATCCCAGTGCTCCGGCCCGTACGGGTCTTCTGTCCCGTCGAATAGCTCGTCAACCTTGCGCATCGGGAATGATCTCCGCGGCTTGCTCGATCTCGATGGAAAGGCGAACGCGAGCGCGCCCCATCACGTCGTTAATGGTGAGCGGGTACAGGCGCTCCTGCCATATACCCTTGGTGCCATGCTTGTGCAGCAACTTGCCGAACTGCTTGGCAACGGCATCCTGAATTTGGTCACGCTGCGGACCCTCCGGCAGCGGCTCGAACCTAAGACTTGGCATGAGCAATCAACGCCTTGAAAAATTCATTTTGGATTCGGAATTTGCCTTCCAGTCGTTCCTTTATAATACCATCGACCGTGCCTTCGCACAATAGGCGATGCACTCGAACTTGGCGGTTTTTCTGCCCCTGGCGGTAGATTCTCCGGACCGCCTGATCGTAAACTTCGGGACTGTCCCCGATGCCAAACCACGCAATGTCGGCGCAGGGGCCGGATTGTAGGTTGAGCCCGTGGCTTGCGGCCTGCGGCTGGACCAGGAACAGCCGAATGTCGCCCGCATTCCACCGCCTCAGTAGGCCCTCAACCTCGCTCGGTTTGGTCTTGCCCGAGAGAATCTCCGCTTTGGGGTGCCGCTTCTTGATTCGCACTGCGTCGTGCTTGAACTGGAAGAAGGTCAGCAACGGCTTGCCGGCCAACTCCTCAATCAATTCGTCGTGCATGTCCAGCTTGGCCGTGTGCCACTCGTGGACATTCCGCTGCTCGTCGTACACTGCGCCGTTCGCCGCCTGCTTCATCTTCATGTACGCGCTCGCGGCGTTCATGGCGAGAATGTCGCCGCTCTCCAACTGCGCCAGTAAGTCGCGCTTGAGCCGCGCATACTCGCGCTTCGCATCCTCGGGCATGCGGCAGTACATATTGTGTGTGACCAACTCGGGCATGTCGAGGTAATCCTCAGCGCCCGCCCGGATCACCAACGGAGACACGGCACGGTATAGCTCCTCTTCCATTTCCGGACGGAACATCCATTGCCGTCCCATCCAACCGCCCTTAGTGCAAAATCTCGAACGAAACACCGTCAGATTTTTCCCCAGAGTCAGTCCATCATCTAGGATGTAAATCTGCGCAAAAATATCCGACAAGGAGTTGGCCGCAGGCGTGCCGGTAAGGATGATTCGTTTCTTCATCGTCGGTAATAATTTCCGCAAGTTGGGCATGCGCGATCCGCGCCGGTTCACTTTGCGCTGCGGATTCTTCTTGCGCTTGCCCTTGCTCCCCGTCCAGTTCTTGAACGCTGTACTCTCGTCCACCACCAGGGAATCCCATCTGCCCGCATAGG
>Ga0075324_1000142_pt1 | contig 11737 bp, 9 predicted proteins | sample MayberryNW_TuleC_FD_120045 | JGI IMG/M metagenome (GOLD analysis project Ga0075324, IMG submission 120045) | Natural and restored wetland microbial communities from the San Francisco Bay, California, USA, that impact long-term carbon... | ecosystem: Environmental > Terrestrial > Soil > Wetlands ...
AGCGCCAGCACGCCCCGCTCGCCGGCGCCGGAGAGAGCCTCGCTCGAGCGCACGGCGGCCCGTACCCGTTCTATCGCCTCGTTAGACATATCTCGTATTTTGCGCCGTCCCGGGGTGGCGAAGCCGCCGCCGCGCGCCGATACGCCCGGTTATGGACACCGCGTCCGTCCACCGGGAGCGAGCCCGGCGTGCGCTCTGTGCGCTCGCCGTGCTGGCGCTGCTCGTCGCAGCGGCGCTCGTTTCGCCCCGAGTCGAGCGCGGTCACGCCGAGGACGCGCAGGCCGAAACGGTGCCCGGAGAGCTCGTGGTGAGCTTCACTCCCACTGCCAAGGAATTCCACGAGGAGCGCGCGATCGCCCGCACCGGCGGCGAGGTGGAGCAGCGCCTCGAGTCGAGCGACAGCGTCGTGCTCTCGGTGGAGCCGGACCGGACCGACCATGTCATCCGGCGCCTCAGCCGGGAGCGGTTCGTCGCGCACGTCGAGCCCAGCTTCGTCGTCCGCGCCGCGCGGCTGCCGAACGACCGCGACTTCAACGAGCAGTGGGGTCTGCGCAACCTGGGCCACTTCGGCGGCAGGACGGGCGCGGACATCGGCGCCGCGTCGGCCTGGGACGTCACGACCGGCGGCGGCTCGCCGGTGGCCGTCGTGGACACGGGCGTGTCGTTCAAGCACCCGGACCTCGCGCCCAACGCGTGGGTGAACACGGCTGACCCGGTGAACGGCAAGGACGACGACGGCAATGGCTTCAAGGACGACGTGAGCGGGGCCGACTTCCTGAACGGCGACTCCACCCCGGACGACGACGGCGGGCACGGCACCCACGTCGCAGGCATCATCGGCGCCCAGGGCAACAACTCCACCGGCATCACGGGCGTGAACTGGGAGGCGCAGGTGATGGGCCTCAAGTTCCTCGACGGGAACGGCGAGGGCAACACCGCCGACGCCGCCAACGCGATCGACTACGCAGTCGACCGGGGCGCCCGCGTTATCAATGCGAGCTGGGGCGGCCCCGCGTTCAGCCACGCGCTCTACTCGGCTGTCCGCCGCGCCCACGAGCACGGCGTCCTGTTCGTGGCTGCGGCCGGCAACGACGGAATCAACGCCGACTCGTCCCCGGACTACCCTGCGGCCTTCGACCTGCCCAACGTGATCTCGGTCGCGGCCACCGACCGCGCCGACCGGCTGGTCGAGTTCTCGAACTACGGCGCGAAGTCGGTCGACCTCGCCGCCCCGGGGGACGACATCTATTCCACCGTGCCGTCCGTCTCGGACCCGAGCGGGTACGCCGCGTTCAGCGGCACGTCGATGGCCGCCCCGTTCGTCGCGGGCGCCGCCGCGCTCTACCTGACGAAGAACCCGCAGGCCACAGTCGAGCAGGTGCGGGCGGCACTGCTCGGCAGCGTCGAGCGGCTGCCGACCCTGGCCGGCAAGACCGTGACCGGCGGACGCCTGAACGTCGCCGGCGCGCTCGGGGCCACCGCGCCCCCGACGCGGCCGGCCAAGGACACCACCCCGCCGGCCGCCTTCGCCCTGATCCGCCCGCGCAACCGGCTGAAGACGCGCAAGCGCGGGCTGCGCTTCAGGTGGCAGCGCTCGCGCGACTCGAGCGGGATCCGCTTCTACCGCCTGTACGTGAACGGCAGGCGCGTCCGCACCCTGCGCGACAAGGACGGGCCCGGCGGGCGCGACCCGAAGCCCCGCACCCGGTTCCGGCTGCGCGGCGGCAAGCACCGCTGGTTCGTGCGCGCGTACGACTACGCCGGCAACAAGCGCACCAGCCGGGCATTCAAGCGCTCCCGCAGCTCGCGGAAGTCGAGCGTGCTGTACGTGCACAAGCGCACGTCGAAGCGCAAGCGATAGAACATCGAGGGGGCTCCGCCCCGCCTGCTGGTGAGCCCGCCTAACGGCGGGCTCCAAGCTAATTTGGCGCACGCGCCAGGTACAGCGCCGTGGGCTCGCTGAAGCCCTTCAGCTGGACGTCGCCGATCGGCTCGAAGACCAGGTCGGTCCGAGCCCCGACCGCCCCCACGACGGGCTCGGTCACCAGCACCTCGCCGGCCTGCGCGCGCGCCACGACCCGCGCGGCCAGGTTCACGTTGCGCCCGAAGTAGTCGCCGTCCCGGTAGAGCGTGTGGCCGAAGTGCACCGCCACGCGGGGCCGGGAGCGCGGCTCGAACCCCTCCTGGAACCCGATCGCCCAGTCCGTCAGCGCGACGGGATCGTTGCCCACGATCATCACCCCGTCGCCGATGTTCTTCACGACCCGGGCGCTGCCCGGCAGGGACTCCTCGATCGAGCTGACGAACGTCTCCACCAGATCCACCGCCTCCTGCTCCCCGGCCTCCTCGGTGAACCGCACGAACCCCACCAGGTCCGCGAACACGATCGCCACGCGCAGCTGCCCCAGCGCCTCGCGCTCGTCGCCCAGCTCGGACTCCATGTTGGCGATCACGTCCTGCTCGACGAAGTGGCGCAGGAAGTTGCGGTGGAGGTAGACCATCAGCGGCGTGGTCTGCGGAAGAAGCTCCTCGATCAGGCCCCCCAGCTCCTCGGCCATCTCCATCGAGGGGACGTTGTCGCGGATCAGCGGCTCGTGCACGTACAGACGGAACAGCCTCGCCTCGGCGTCCGCGAGCTGGCGCAGCGACTGCCCGTACACGTTCAGGACCTGCAGGAACGCCACCAGCGGGAACCCCGCCTCCAGCACCGCGGCCATGTAGCGCAGCGCCTCGACGTCCTCTTCGCGGAGATGGCCGAGCATCCAGGCCGGGAAGCCCATCGCGCGCCACAGACGCTCGATCAGCGCCTCCTCGAGGCCGGTCTCGGCCGTCACCGCGGAGAGCTCGTACGTGCCGCCGCTGGGCGGAAAGAGCTCGTCCACGTAGCCGAACGCCAGCCGCCCGTCCTCCCCCGCCTTCCTGATCTCCTCGAGCGAGTGGCCCTGCTCACGCAGCCGGGCGACGATCCGGGCGTGCGCGGCGGCGGCCCGGGTCCAGCGGCCGCGGTAGTCCGGGATCACGCCGGCCGCGCCCCAGCGCCGCAGCGTGCCGGTCGAGACGCCGGCCTGGCGGGCGGCTTCGACCAGCGTTATCTCAGCCGATCCGGGCACGGCTCGGGACGCTACTAGCAGGCGGGCGGCGGACTCAGCCGAGCGGCTGCGGCGGCGCGATGCGGGCGGTCACCCGCACCTCGTTCAGCCCGGTGTCCGGGCGGTCGAGCCGCAGGAAGCTGCGGGCCGCGTGGATCTCGCGGCAGAACGGGCAGCGCATCACCGTCGTGATGCCGATCGGCCCGGCCGCCACCACGGGCACGTCGCAGGACGGGCAGGCCAGCGAGCCGTGCGCGAGCGTCTTGACCGCCTCGCGCGTGTCCTTGCGCGGCAGGTAGATCTCGTTGGACTGGAGGCCGTGAAGCTCGTCGCGGTCGCCGGGCTCTCGGAGGATGCTCATCCCAGCGGATTCTAGCCCGCCCTAGGGGTCGATCAGCACGCCCGGGTTCAGGACGGCGGCGGGGTCGAGCGCCGCCTTCGCGGCCCGCAGCGCCTCGGCGAACACGGGCGGGCGCTGGCGGTCGTACCAGGGGCGGTGGTCGCGCCCGACGGCGTGGTGGTGGGTGATCGTGCCGCCGCCCGCGACGACCGCCTCAGAGGCGGCGGCCTTGATCTCGTCCCACTGCTCGAGCTCGGAGCCACGGAGGGCGGGCGCGAGGACGGTGAAGTAGGGCGCCGGCCCGTCCGGATAGACGTGGGTGAAGCGACACATCACCCTTCCTGTGCCACATGTCTCGCGCAGGGCCGCCTCGGTCGCCCCGGTCACCGAGGCGTGCAGCTCCGCGAACCGGTCCCAGGTGATCGCGGTCTCGAACGTCTCGCTGATCACGCCGCACGCGACGAACGTGTCGCGCAGGTACGGCGCGCGCAGGAACACGTCCCGCCACGTGCCGACCGAGTCCTTGCCGTTCCCGCCGCCGCCGCGGCGCGAGACGCGGCCGCCGTGGTCGCCGGCCAGCTCGACCGCGGCGTCCATCCACGGCTCCACCGGATGGTGGGCCGACTCGAAGCCGAGCACCAGCAGCGCCCCTTCCGCCGAGGCGCCGGTCAGCGCCGCCTCGCCCGGGTCGAGCAGCCGGCAGTTGGCGGGGTTGAGGCCGCTCTGCGAGAGCGCCCGCACCGCCTCCGCACCCGCCGCGAAGTCGCCGAACGTGACCGCCGCCGACGCCTTGTGGGTGGGGCGCTCCTGCAGGCGCACCCACGCCTCGGTGATCACGCCCAGGATCCCTTCCGAGCCGAGCAGCATCCGGTCCGGGCTCGGGCCCGCACCCGACCCCGGCAGCCGCCTCGTCTCGATCGTCCCCGACGGCGTGACCGCGGTGATCGACTCGACCAGGTCGTCGATGTGGGTGAGGAGGGTGGCGAAGTGGCCGCCGGCCCTGGTCGCGATCCAGCCGCCCAGGGTCGAGAGCTGAAACGACTGCGGGAAGTGGCGCAGCGTGAGGTTGTGCGCGCGCAACTGGTCCTCGAGCACGGGGCCGCTCGCGCCGGCCTGGATCAGCGCCGCGCGTGAGACGGAGTCGACCTCGAGCACGCGGTCGAGCGCGCGGAGGTCGATCGTGACCGCCCCGGCGTACCCGTCGCCGACCGCCGCCTCCACGCCACCCACGACGCTGGTCCCGCCGCCGTACGGGATCGCCGCGGCGCCGCGGCTCGCGCACCATTCGAGCAGCGCCTCCACTTCGCCCGCGTCGCGCGGGTAGGCGACCAGGTCGGGGGCGTGGTCGAAGCGTCCCCGGAAGGCGCGCACCACGTCGCGGTACGCCTTGCCGTAGGCATGCGACGCGCGGTCGTAGGTCTCGGCGGAGCAGATCTCGGCCAGCGCGGCGGGCGCCTCGAGGCGCGGGCGCGGCAGCTCGACCGCCGCCAGCGGGACCGGCTCCTCGACATCCCCGGCGCCGAACCCCAGGTGCGCGCGGATTCCCTCCGCCGCGGCCGCGACCTCGGCGGCCGGGGGCTGCTCGTCCTCGTAGCCCCAGCCCCAGTGCTTGCGCCGGCGCTGCGCGGCCTCTACCAGTGAACGCCTCGCATCAGGTGCGCGAACGCGACGCCCTCGGCCGAGACCTCGGCGTCCTCGCGCTTCTCGCCCTTCGCGGCGGCGCTCTCGGGGAAGAGCTTGAACGCCGTGTTCAGGATCACGTCGACCGACTTGGGCGCCAGCGCGTACAGCACCTCGCCGAACGTCCCCAGCCGCGTTGCGACCTTCTTGGGCCGGTAGATCATCGCGCGGGTGATCAGGTCGGCCGCCTCGTCCGGCGACGCGGTCGGAAACGCGTCGTAGATCCCGGTGGGCGCGATCATCGGCGTCTGCACCAGCGGCATGTAGACGGTCGTGATGTTCACGCCGTCGTCCACGATCTCGGACGCGATCGAGCGCGAGAACGCGTCCAGCGCGCTCTTGCTCGCGACGTACGCCGAGAACCGCGGCGTGTTGGTCTGGGCGCCGATCGAAGACACGTTGATGATGTGGCCCGTCTTGCGCGCCCGCATCCCGGGCAGGAACGCGAGGATCAGCTTCAGCGCGCCGAAGTAGTTCAGCTGCATCGTGCGCTGGAAGTCGTGGAACCGGTCGTACGAGTTGCCGACCGAGCGCCGGATCGAGCGGCCCGCGTTGTTCACCAGCACGTCGACGCGCCCGTGCGCGGCGAGGATCTCCGCGGCGACGCGCTCCACGTCGTCGATCTCCGCGAGGTTCGCCGGGTGCACCGCCGCGGTCCCGCCCATGGCCTCGATCTCGGCCCTCGTCTCCTGCAGCTTGTCCTCCGAGCGTGCGACGAGCACCGCGATCCCGCCCGCCTCGCCGACCTTCAGGGCGAGCTCGCGGCCGATGCCGCTCGAGGCGCCCGTGATCACGATCACCTTGCCCTCGATCGTGCCTCGCAGCGAGCGGTCCTTGAAGAGGTCCGGGTCGAGGTTGCGCTCCCAGTAGTCCCAGAGCCGGTCGGCATAGGCGTCGAGCGCCGGGACCTGGATTCCCGAGCCCTCGAGCGCCACCTGCGCCTCGCGCGCGTCGTACTCGCTCGGGTAGTCGATGTAGGACAGCACCTCGCGTGGGATGCCGAAGTCCCCCAGCACCTGGTCGGTGATGCGCTTCACCGGCGGCAGCTGGGCGATCATGCTCCGGGCCTGCTTCGGGACGACGTTCGTCATCTGGCGGTCGATGCGCATGGTCGCCTCGGGCGCGTGCGCGGCGCGCGCGAACACGTTGATCACCTGGCCCGCCGTCTTCGGCTTCGGGTCCGTGAGGTGGAACGCCTTCCCGTCGAGGCCGTCCTGGTGCGCGATGTGGTCCATCGCGGCGGCCACGAAGTCGACCGGCACGAGATTGATCGGCCCGCCCTCGAGCCCGACCGTCGGCATCCACTGCGGCAGCAGGGCGCGCACCCGCTGGATCACCTTGAAGAAATAGTAGGGGCCGTCGACCTTGTCCATCTCGCCCGTCTGCGAGTTGCCGACGACGATCCCGGGCCGGTAGACCCGCCACGGGACCTGAAGCTCTTCGCGCACGATCTTCTCGGACTCGAACTTCGTGCGGGGGTACGGGTCCTTCAGCTCCTGGCCCTCGTCGAACATGTCCTCGCGGAAGAGACCCCGGTAGCGCCCCGAGACGGCGATCGAGCTGGTGTGGTGGAAGCGGCCGGCGCCGAGCGCATTCGCCAGCGCGACGGCGTTGCGCGTGCCGTCGACGTTCGCGCGGCGGTTGCTCTCCTCGTCGGCGGACATGTCGTAGATCGCGGCGAGGTGGAAGAAGTGATCGACGCCGGCGAGGCGGCCGCGGTCCTCGTCCGAGACGCCCAGCTCGGGCGCCGTCAGGTCGCCCACGACCGGCACGATGCGGCCCTGGTCCGGCCCCCAGCGCGACAGCAGCTCCTCCAGCCGCGCACGCGAGCCCTCTCGCACCAGCAGGTTGATGGTCCCGTCCCGCTCGAGCAGGCGCTCGACGAGGTGGCGGCCGACGAAGCCGGTGGCTCCCGTGACGAAGTAGCTGCTGCTCATTCCTCTCCCTCTCTAGACCCGCAGCTTGCGGGCGAAAACCTATCGCGGCTTGTGTCCAGGCGAGCGCCGCAGGCGCGAAGCACGTGACTTTAGGTGCGGCGAAGCCGCGGATATCACAGGAAGGCGGACCCCCGCGCGAGCAGGTTGTCGTACACCGCCGACTGGATGGTCTCGCGCACGTGCTCGGACAGCTCGAAGACCAGTGCGCGATCGTCGGCGGCCTCGGGGCCGTACTCGCTCAGGTCGATCGGCTCGCAGAACTCGATCCGCCATTTCGACGGGAGCGGCACCGTGCCCAGGAGGCCGAGCCACGGGAACGTCGGCGTGAGCGGGAAGTACGGAGCGCCGGTGAGCCGTGCGAGGAGCCGCGACTCGCCGAGTTTGGGATAGATCTCCTCGGAGCCGACGACCGCCACGGGGATGATCGGCGAACCCGTGCGCAGGGCGAGCTCGACGTACCCGCCGCGCCCGAATCGCTGCAGCCGGTACCGGTCCGAGAACGCCTTGCCGGCGCCCTTGCTCCCCTCCGGGAAGACCATCACCAGATGGCCCTGCTCGAGCAGCCGCATCGCGTTGTAGGGCGACGCCACCACACCGCCCACGCGGCGCAGGAACGCGCTCACCCACGGCAGGCGAAAGCCCCAGTCCAGCACCATGAAGCGGGGATGGCGGGGAAGCGGATGGTTCCTGAGGATCGCGACGCTCATCATCGTGGCGTCCCACGGGACCACTCCGGCGTGGTTCGCCACGAGCAGGGCGCGGTCGTGGGCCGGCACGTGCTGGACGCCCGCCGCCGTCACCCGCCACCAGCGCTCGTACATCAGCTCGAAGAGCGGATAGACGATCTCGACGAACTCCTCGTCGAAGCCCCACTCGTCCTGGGAGTACTCGCCGCGCAGCCGCCGCGCCGCCCGCTCCAGGACGTCGCGGGCCGAGTCGGGCAGCGCGCCGGCGGCGCCCTCGAGCGCAGCCGGGAGGTCGGCGCCGTGGGCGATCGCGCCGCGCAGGGAGGCGATGAAGTCGAACGCGACCGCGGGCGGTGCCCCTGGCGGCGGTGGTGCGAGCGGTGCCGCGGCGGCGGGCTGAGCGCCCGGGCTTCCCGGCGGGCCGGGCGGCATCGGCTCGGGCGCGACCGCGCGCTCGCTGGCCGTGTCGAGGCGCAGCCGGCGCGCGCGCTGGCGCTGGGCCGTGGGGCGGTCCTGCGTCATGCGCGCGACCTGGAGCGCCGGCGCGACCCGTTCCGCGCCGCCGCGTTGCCGATCGCGGCCGCGCGCAGGTCCGGCAGCACGCGCCGGCCGTGCAACTCCTCGACGAAGTCCTCGACGGCTTCGAGCGTGGATCGGGGGCGAAAGCCGATCTCCTCCTCGAGCCGGGTGGTGTCGATCGTCAGTCCGTTGCGCAGCCACGGCACCGCCTCGGGAGGAAGGCGCCCGAGGCCCAGGCGCCCGCCGAGCCCGAGCGCGGTGGAGAAAAGTGGCGCCGGGACGGGCAAGGGGATCTTGCCGGCCAGCCGCAGCAGCCGGCTGAGCGAGACGCTCCCCGGCCCGGCGACGTTGACCGGGCCGCGCACCGGACGCATCACCGCGGCCTCCAGCGCGCCCACCGCGTCCTCGGAGTGGATGAACTGCAGCAGCGGGTCGAAGCCGAGTTGCGTCGGCACCACCGGCTGTTGCAGGTAACGGGTGAGCGGCGAGTCGATCGCGGTGCCGAGGGTGGGCTGGAAGCGCAGCGTCGTGACGGAGACGTGGCTGAAGCGGCGCGAGAAGTTCTCGAAGTAGCTCTCGAGCTCACCGATGTCGCGCTGGAACCTGGTCCGGAACGGGAAGCGGCCCGCCATGTCCTCGGTGAAGAACTCCGGGGCGTTCGGCTCCGCTCCGTAGATGGCGGCCGACCCTCGCACGACGATCGTGCGGACCTCCTCGGTGCGCTCGCACGCCGCCAGCAGCTGCAGCGAGCCGATCACGTTGATGTCGTGCAGCTGCTCGGGCGCCTTCCCGGGCTCGGGCACGAGCAGCACGTCGCAGTGGACCACGGTGTCGACCCGGGTCTGGGGCAGCAGCTTCGAGATCAGGGGGTTGCGGATGTCCGCACGGATGAATTCGGTGCGGGCGAGGTCCGCGGCGGGGGGACGTACGTCGAGACCGGCGAGGTACTCGACCTCGGGAGAGCGCTCGAGACAGCGGGCGAGCTCGGTTCCCCAAAACCCGGCGACGCCGGTGATGAGGACCCTGCGGCCCATCAGCCGGAGCGGGTCTTCGACGAGCCCGAGCGCTTGGCGGCCGTGCCGCGCCTGGCCGGCGCGCGCTTGGGCTTCGCGGCCGTACTTCGCTTGGCCGGCGCGCGCTTGGGCTTCGCGGCGGTCCCCGTCTTCTTGCGCTTCGTGGCGGTGCTCGTGCGCTTCGCGACGGTCCCCGTCTTCTTACGCTTCGTGGCGGTGCTCCTGCGCTTCGTGGCGCGTTTCGGCTTGGCCGCGGAGCCTGGCGCCCGCTTCGGCAGCTGGGCCTCGAGCTGGGCCTCGAGCTGGCTCACCCGGTCGGCGAGCCGCTCGGTCGCGGCTCGGAGCTCGAGCACGGCCTCCCGGACGCGGTCCGCGGCGCCGGCGGCGGCGCCGGCCGGTCGCTGCCCGGCTTCGCGCACCCCGCGCCCGGCGCGGGCCGCGCTGTGCTCGGCGAGCCGCACAACGTCGTCGACCAGCTCCTGGGCGCGCTCGCGCGTGCCCTCGGCCGACCCGCGTGTGCTCTGAACCGTCCGCTCGACGGCTCGCCGGACGGCATCCGGGAGGGCGCGGGAAGTGCCCTTGGCCGGCTTGCGCGACGGCATCTACCCCTCCGGCACGATCGCCGGGGGCGGCTCGCCGGGCACGCCCTCGCGGACGATGTCTCTGCGCAGGGCACCGACATCCCGGCCGAGCTGCTCGAGGCGCACCTCCATCCGGCCGAGCTGGTCGGAGAGCTTCGAGCCCGAGCGCGCCTCTTCCGCCAGCGTCTCGAGCCGGAGTCCGATCTTGTCGACCGCGTCCTCCACCTCCTCCAGCCGCTGCGAGATCGTCCGCAGGCGCCGGCCGAGCTTCTCCAGCTCGGAGGCGGATGGAAGGTTCAGCGCGTCCATCGCCGTCTGCTGGGCCTGCGCGACCTTCTCGCGCGCGTTGAAGGCCCGGGAGAGCGCGGAGTTGATCACGGGGTTCTCCAGCAGGTCGTCCGCGAGGCGCCCGATCGTGTCCTCGGCCTGGCCCGCGATCTTCTGCCGCAGCCCCTGCTCGCGGCCGGGCTCATCGCTGAGGTGGTCCGTGTCGCTCATCTGATGCCACTCCCGATTGCTTGAAGAGGTGGCCGCGGGCGGATGCCCGGGGCTCGGGCGGCAAACTAGCGCATCCTCGCCCGGCCGGGGAGACGCGGCGGCCGTGACGGCCGGGCGCTTCCACCGGGGCCGCCGTGATCGCGGCCGCATAACCTTCAAGTTGTGCTTGAGGCTTAGACAGGTCGAGGGTTTGGTTTCAGCCCGACGACCCGAAGCGCCGGCCTTCGCCGGGGTTCATTGTCCGCGCACCCGGCAGGGACCGGCTCAAGCGATCCCCGCCGCGGACCGATCAAGTCCTGCATTGGGCGCGCCCCTGCATCACCCCGGGAGCGCGCTCTTTCCTGTCAAGGACGCGACGCGCGAGGCCGATTCACAACTATCATGTCGACGTGGGAGGCATCGAGACCTGAGCAGAGGCACGAGGCCACTGCCGCGGTTCACGCAACGCGCCTGCATGCAGGCGACGGTTCAGCGTTGCAAAGGCGCGGGGCAGTAGGTAGCTTGATGCCTTCTTGCGGTAGGGTCCCGGCGCCTGAGGACGGTGCGGGAGTTTCCCGCACCACGAGGCGAGATTCACGAGGGATGACGAGGAAGATCCTCTTCGGCGCAGCGACCCTGGCCCTGCTTGTGGCCGGCTTCGGCGTCGCCTCGTTCCCCGCCCTGGCGGAGCTGCGGATCATCACGATCACGCTCGAGGGCGGCCAGGAGGTGGTGACCACCGTGGACGTGCCGCCGGGCACGCCGCCCGAGGCGATCCAGCTTCCGGAGCTCAGCGCCCCGGTGAAGAAGGTCGAGGACGGGGGCCCGCCGAAGCCGAAGGACCCGGCCGGCGAGGCGGACGAGAAGCAGCCGAAGGACAAGCCCAAGAAGGACGAGGATTCCTCTCCGGGTGAGTTCCTGGAGGAGGACGAGCCCGCGCAGCCCGAGCGCAAGAAGCGCAAGAAGGCAAAGCCCGGCGACATCCGCACCCCGGACGGCGCGCCGACCCGCGACAACCCGACGCTCACGCTCGGCCTTCCCGGCCCCGCTCCGGTCGGCGTCCCCAACTTCGTCATCAGCAAGTTCCGCATCCCGCCGTTCCTCCTGCCGATCTACCAGGCCGCGGGCACGCAGTACGGGATCCGCTGGGAGGTGCTGGCGGCCATCAACGAGATCGAGACCGACTACGGACGCAACCTCAACGTGTCGTCCGCCGGCGCGCTCGGATGGATGCAGTTCATTCCTTCGTCGTGGCGCATGTACGGAGTCGACGCGAACAAGGACGGCGAGAAGGACCCGTACAACCCCGTCGACGCGATCTTCGCCGCCGGCCGCTACCTGAAGGCGGCGGGTGGCGAGCGCAACCTGCGCCGCGCCATCTTCGCCTACAACCACGCCGACTGGTACGTCGACTC
>Ga0075324_1000154_pt1 | contig 10810 bp, 8 predicted proteins | sample MayberryNW_TuleC_FD_120045 | JGI IMG/M metagenome (GOLD analysis project Ga0075324, IMG submission 120045) | Natural and restored wetland microbial communities from the San Francisco Bay, California, USA, that impact long-term carbon... | ecosystem: Environmental > Terrestrial > Soil > Wetlands ...
CTTCAGGTCTCCGTTGGTGTGGTCGCGATAGGCAACAACAGGATATCCATCACCGTCGAGCTCGAGCGCTGCGTCCCAACCGACGAAGCCCCCGGTGTCCGGAAAGGTGATGCTGTTCAGGCCCGTGCCTCTGGCTTGGTCCGCGCTGGATGCGGCGAGCACAATAGCTAAGACAGCGAGCACTGCCACCACTACTTTCGTCGCCATCGAGCCCTTCTCAACTAAGCTGCTCTTCATGCGATCCTCCACATAGGCGTCGTGCGTAGGGGCACCAACATACGATGCAGGCTCTTCCTTGACTGTTGCCTATGTCACACCGTCCTCGCGTGACATGTGGAGATTAGGGTGCAGGCGTTCCCCGCGCGTTCCCCAGATTCACGCCCGGGCGCGACCTACCGCCTAGCCGTGGGCGGCGGCCTGGACCTGGGGGCGCGACGGAGCACTGCTTCCGACTGCCACCAGCCGTCACATTTTACGCGTTAGGCAATGCTTGTCAAGGAGCGTTGCTCCGCGTGGGTGGTACGTGGAGCAGATCTTCGGCGTAGCTGACCCAGCCGGGCATGCCGAGGCGGCGAAACGACTCGATGGCCGCGGCCAGCAGCAACGCAACCGGCTCGTCACCGGCAGTCGCCCCGGCGCGTATGTGCATCTCGGCCTCGTTCAGGCCAGTGACGGCCAGGAGCGGGCGCGCCTCCTGTTCACCGAGGACATCCCGCGCCTGCATGAACCACCCGGCCGCGGCTTCGCGGTCCCCACGCACGGCGCACAGGCGAGCCATCGAGAGCCGCCCGTCCTGCATCGGAAAGCGGAAGTCGGGCTCCACGACCTTCTCGATCAGGTTCCGCTCGATCAAGTCGACGTGGTCGGTCCGTTCGAGGATCCACAACACGTACGCGGCCAGGTTCGCCATCAGCGTGTAGTTCGGCGCCCAGCCCGGCGCGCGCTCCAGCGCCGGCAGCAGGCTCTCGAGCAGGCCCAGCGCTTCGTCCTCGTCGCCGAGCCACGCGTAGCCGACCGCGGCGACCGCGCGGATCGGGGCGATGGCATAACTCAGGTTCGCGGCCGGCTGCTCCAGCAGGGGCTTGGCCGTCTTCAGCGGCTCCGCCGTCTCCATCTCGGTCGTAAACTGCAATTCGAGCTTCGTGCTGAAGAGCTGCAACGTCTGCGGCGACATCCCGGCCAGGCGGTCAGCCAGCGCGGCGGCACGATTGTACGCGGTCCACGCCGCGTCGAACTCACCGAGCGCCGTGTGACAGCGCGCCAGCAGCGACCAGTCCCGCACCGCGCGCGCGATGCGCCCGCGCTGCTCGTCTCGTGGCGCCTCCCCGTTCAGCAGGTCCACGCTCCTGCGATACTCCCCGGCCAGGTACGTCAACGACAGCGGTTCGTCCGACGCAATCTCCAGCACTTCGGCGCGACTCGCGAACGGGGTCGACAGGGGCGGTCGGTCGACAAACGGCACGTCCGCGACTGCGGCCGCGACCTCCCGACGCTCCGGCGTATCGAGCGGGATGCCGGGCTGTTCGGGGTCCTGCGACTCGCGCCGCATCAACTCGAGACTCTTAAGCCAGGCCCAGTTCTCGTCGCGCCGGCCGTCGAGGTACTCGAGGCCCTTCGCCGCGAGTTCCCACGCACCCGGTAGGGATCCGGCGCGCGCTATTGTCTTCGCCGCCTCCGCCAGGTAGTCGGCCGCAGCGTCCTCGTTCGTCGTCGCCACAGCATCCGCGGCCTCCTTGATCGCGGTCATCGCCGCGGTGAAATCGAGCGCCCACGCTAGCGCCAGCCCCAGGCGGCACAGGGGGTCCAGCCGGCCTTCGCCGTCCGGCGTCATCTCGAGCGCCATCCGGAGGAATGTCGCGAGATCATCATAGGCATACGCACGTTCGGCCTGGTCCGCCGCGCGCATTGCGTAGCGCGCGCCGCGTTCAGCGCCGGGCAGCGCCGCGCTCTGGTGGTACTGGTATGCCAGCTCCCCGGCGTGAGCGTCCTCGTCCCCCTCGTACGCCCGCTCCATCGACTCGGCGATCGTGCGATGCAGCCGAACCTGCCGCGACGGGTTCATCTCGCGATAGAGCGTGTCGCGGATCAGCGCGTGACTGAACGCGTAGTGGTCGGGAGTTGCAACTGGGCGAAGGAGCTGTGCGTTGAGCGCTTCGTCGATCGCGTCAAGACCGCTCATCTCGGACAGCTCGCAGACACGCGTCGTCAGTTCGAACGGAATGGTTCCCCGGAACGCCGCGGCTGTCGTCAGCAGCCGGTTTGCCTCGGCGGACAGGAGCGAGAGGCGCCGCCCGATCACCTGGCGCACGCTCTCCGGAATCCCGAGCTTCCTTATTTGATCGGCCTCGGCCCACTCGCCATCTTGAAAGAGCTTTCCGGCCTCGACAAGATGAAGCAACACTTCACGCAAGAAGTACGGGTTCCCGTATGTCTCACCCGCGACCGCCGACACGAGCGGCTCGGGCGGCGGCTCGTCTGAAAGAGCGCCGAGGAGTTCCCGCACGCACCCACTTTCGAGTCCTCGGAGCACGATTCGTTGGTAGTCTGTTTCACGCCGCAGGGCGGCGAGCGCATCGGCAAGGGGATGTTGGCGATCGAGCTCGACGTCTCGATACGTGCCGAGGACCAGCAGCCGGTTCTGAGCGACGAGACGCGCAACATGGCGGAGGAGCGCGATGCTGTCACCGTCAGCCCAATGCAGGTCATCTAGCACAAGAACTGTCGGACCGTTCGCCGCGAGCGTCCGCAAGAACTGCGCTACCGCATCGAACAGGCGCACGCGCTCTTCTTCCGGGCGCAGTGGCTCAGGTTCGGCGAGCTCAGGAAGGTGGTTCCGCAATGCCGGAACGATGCTGCCAATGGATGGCGCACCAGCTCCAAACGTCCGGCGAAGTTCATCGGCACCCGTTGCCTGGGCATACCCCTGAAACGCTTCCGCGAACGGTCCGTACGGGGGCGTCCAGTCTCCCTCGTAGCACTGCCCGAACAACAGCGTCGCGCCCTCAGCGTGGACGGTCTCCATCAGTTCCTGCACCAGCCGGCTCTTGCCGATCCCGGGCTCGCCCGCGACGAACACTAGGCCACCCTCGCCCTCCTTTGCGCTATTGAACGCCGCCTCCAGCTCGGCCAGCTCGCTCGTGCGACCGGTGAAGGGCGGACGGTCCAGCAGAACCGCCGGACGGTCGACTTCGTACGGCACCCGGTACAGCGATGTCGAGCCATCGAGAGCGTCGGCCTCGTCGAACGCGAATGCTTGCCGGCCCAACAGCAACTCAGTGACGAAGGAGCTACAGAGGATGTCGCCACCGCTGCCGCTGTTGCAGATGCGGTCGGCCAGGTCGACTGTCTCGCCGAAGTAGTCGCCGTCGCGGCGCTCGACCTCTCCGAAGTGCAGCCCGATGCGGATCTCGAGGCGGTACCCGGAGATGGGACGATGGGCCGCTTGCTGGAGCCGGACCGCGCAGCGCACGGCGTCGGCGGTGGAGTGAAAGGCAGCTAGCATCCCATCGCCAAGCCATTTCGCGTCGCGGCCACCATTCGACGCGATGATGTCCTGCAGGAGCTTCTGGTGCGAGCTGAAGATGCGCTGGCCACGCTCATCGCCGACCTCCTGCAGGAGCACCGTCGAGCCAACGAGGTCCGACACGAGGACTGTCGCGAGCTGTGTGTGCGTTTCCGTCATCGCGGTCGGATTGTAGGGCGAGCCGACGGCGCCTGCAAACGTGCGCGCGTCCTCCCGTCTGAACCACTGGTAGAATTGCGCACGCCATGACCGAGTCATCGTCGCCGGTTGTCATCCTCTTCGCGACAGTCGAGGAAGGACAGACACAACTGTCAACAATGGAGACGCTCGTCACAGAACACAACGGCGATCTGGTAAAGCGCCTGGCGGATGGAGTTATGGCCGTCTTTCGCGCTCCCGCCGATGCCGTATCATGCGTGCTCGCGTTCCGCGACAAGGCGGACGCCAACGGTAGCCCTGCGCCAGCCGGCCTGCGCGCCGGCCTTGCCCTCGGCGAAGCGTACTCCGAGGGGGACGACTACTTTGGCACGCCCGTCGTCATCGCCCGCCGTCTCTGCGACGCCGCGAGCGCCGGACAGGTCCTTTGCACCGGCCTGATCGCGCAACTCGCGGCCGCCAGTAGGACAGCGACCTTCCAAGACATCGGCGAACTCGACCTTAAGGGCCTGGCTGCACCCGTCCGCGCGAGCGCCGTGCTCCCGCCGGACACGTCAACCTGACGTCGTGCGCAAGCGCTGGTCCGCTGGCGGATCGGTCGTCCTCGCCGCCTTCGCGGCGGCGTTCTTCTCGGTCGCTCTGGGCCCGCTTCCGCTTCGTCGACTAAGGCCCGTCCTTCGGGCATTGCACCAGCCGCGCGCCGCGGCTAGACTGCGACTCACGTTCTCGGGGCCCCGCGACAGTGGTACGAGCATGGCCTTTCCGCTTCTGGTCGTTGCGTTCCTCGGCGTCGCCGGCGCGGCCGGCGCCGCGCTGGCTCACGGGCGCGCGCCCATCTGGGCGGTCGCGCTCGTGGCGGGTGTGCCCGCGCTCTTCCTCCACGTCGCCTACTTCGGGTTCTTCCAGGCCGACGACGCGTTCATCTCCTACCGCTACGCGGCCAACTGGGCGGACGGCCATGGCCCGGTGTGGAACGCCGGCGACCGCGTGGACGGCTATACGAACTTCCTCTGGACCGGCCTGCTTGCGGGCGCGGCCAAGCTCGGCCTCCAGCCACCGACGATGGCCTCGTGGGGCGGGTTCGCCGCCGCGACCGCCGCGCTCGGCGCCACGCTCGCGCTCGCGAGCCGCTGGCCCGAACGGCGCCCGGAGGGCGCGCTGCGCTGGCACCCGCTGCTCGCGGTGCTGCTGCTCGCCGCGAACGGCAGCTTCGCGGTCTGGGCGTTCGCCGGGCTCGAAACGCCCCTGTTTACCGCCCTCATCACGCTCGGCGCCTACCTCCACCTGCGCGAGGACGCGGGGGAAATCCGTCTCCCGTGGTCGAGCTTGGCCTTCCTCGCCGCCGCGCTCACGCGTCCGGAGGGACTGCTCATCTTCGGTGTCACGGCCGCCTTCAAGCTGTACGGATGGTCGCGCGACGGATGGTCACGCGACAGGATGGAGTTCCTCCTCGGCTGGGCGGCCCTGTTCGCGCTGCCCTACGCGTTCTACTTCGGCTGGCACTGGTCGTATTACGGGCATCCGTTCCCGAACACGTTCTATGCCAAGGTCGGCGGCGGGATGGACCAGTACGAGCGCGGGCTCACGTTCCTGGTCAACGTCGGCCGCGAGTACGGCGTGCTCCTCGCTCTCTTCCTGCCGGTGCCGCTCCTGGCGTGGGCCGACCGGCGCCGCGAGTCGGCCTACCTGCTGACGCTGCTCCTGGCCTGGGCCGGCTATCTCCTCTACATCGGCGGCGACAGTCTCGCGCTGCTCCGGCTGTTCGTGCCCGTCCTGCCGGTCTTCTACCTGCTGGCGAGCGCGGGCGCCCTGTGGGTGGGTCGCGCGCTCTGGGTCCAGGCCGACCGCGCGACGGGCCGCCGCCCTGAGCGGCGTCGCGCTGGCGATGATCCTCGCGGTGACGCTCTACGCGTCCGCCTCCAACCATTCGCTGGCGGGGGAGCGACAGGGGATCCAGGACCAGGAGGTCATGGGGCGCTGGTTGAGCCAGCACGTGGCCCGCGATTACACCGTGGCCGTCGTCTCGGCCGGAACGCTGCCGTACTACTCGGCGCTGCCTGCCATCGACATGCAGGGGCTCAACGACCGGCACATCGCCCATCGCGACGTCGAGCTCGGCGTCCTCGGCGCAGGCCACGAGAAGTACGACTCGGCCTACGTGCTGCGGCGCGCGCCGCAGCTGATCGTCCTCATTCCCGAGCTGCAGCCAGCGCCGCGCTGCCGCCCCGACGACTATCAGCCCATGGCGACGTCGCTGGTCCCGGCCATCAGCGACCTCCTCGCGCGGCCGGAGCTCTTCGCGCGATACCGCCCGGACAGCTTGGAGCTGGAGCCGGCCCGCTGGTTCAACGTCCTGGTGCGGAACGACATTGTGCTCCCCGGGTCCGCGTGCCAGGGAGGGCCTGTCATCTTCGCCGATTCGGGGTTCGGGAGCTAAATCGCATGAGCGAGCACGCGACGCGGCCCGCCCTGGCTGACTGGTGGCGAGGAAACCGGAGCGGGCCGTCCGCAGGTCGTTCTCGGTAGGAGGTCAATCCGTGGAGTGACGGCTCTGCGGAACACATACTGCCGTCGCGCGCCGACCGCGTCTATGACGCGGCTCACAGATGCCGGTCGTCTCGAATCTGAGAAGGACGGCTCACCACCCACGCCACCGCCCAACCCGCCAGGAGGCAGAACACAGGCAGCAGCGGATAGTGGAAGCGCGGGTCGCCCCAGAACGCCACGTACCCCAGCGTCACGACGGCGACCGTCAGCACGAGCAGCAGCGGCGCGCTCCCGCCCTCGCGCCACCAGCGCAGCATCGCGACGCCGCCGAGCAGCAGGACCGCGTAGTAGTACGCGTCGGCAAGTGTGTTCAACGTCGTGCGGAGGCCATCGGGCAGGAACGACTCGCGGCCGCCGTCCTCAGCGCGCTTGATGCCGATGCGATCGCCCTGGTAGAGCAAGCGGATCTTCGCGCCGAGCAGCTCGACCTCCTCAACGGGGTTGGTGAGCGCGAACTCCAGCCCCTCGCGCAGGCCGCGACGGTTCGCGTCGGCCTCGCCTCCGGGCTCGTCGCGCGGCTTGCTGCGCTCGAGCAGCGGCTCAATGTCGTCGAAGCCGCCCGTGGCTCCCTCGTGGTGGCCGCGCCAGAAGTTCATCCCTGTACTGCTGCTCAGCGCGATCACACCCTCGAGCTGCGCGGTGTTGCGCACTGTCCACGGCAGGACGAGTAGCACGAGCAGCAGCGCGCCGACCCCGGCGAACCGCAACGCGGGCCGCCAGTCGCGCAGCGACCAGCCCCAGTAGACCGCGGCGACGAGCAGCAGCGAAGCGCCGGTCTCGCGGACGTACGCGGTTGCGGTGATCACTAGCCCCGTCGCGGCCGCCCACGCGAGCCGCTCGTTCGCGGGCCGCCGCGGCAGCGCGGCGATCGCGACGAGCGCGAGCATGAACAGTAACGTGAACAGCACCTCCGACCAGAGGATGCCCGTGAAGAAGATCAAACCCGGCATGAGCGCCGCGACCAGCGCGCCCGCGATCGCTGTCGGCCGGTCGAACAGCTGCCGGCCGAGCACGTACACCAGCCCGACCGTCGCCGCGCCCACGACGCACTGCACGACCTTCGCCGCCGTGACGCTCGCGCCGAAGACGGCGTACACGCCGGCCAGGAACGCCGGATAGCCGGGCGGCCACGTGCCGGTCGGGACGCCCGTGAACGGATTGTCGTAGTCGAAGTGATCGCGGATACCGATCGCGAGGAAGTGGTACAGCAGCGAGTCGTCGAAGCGGCCGTCGGTCGGGTGCGCCTCGCAGTAGAGCGCCCACGCCAGCCGCGCGCCGAACGCCAGCACCACGATGCCCGCCACGACCCACAGCTCCGGCCGGCGGACCCACGTACGAACGGCCATGAACGACACGTACCGCTACCGCGGCGTAGGCACAACTAGGCGTCGAGCGGCTGTAGCGGGGAGACCTTCGAGCCTCCGCCTATGTTCGGGGGGCGCAGCAAGCAGCGCCCTTAAACGTGGAGCGCTACGCCATCTGGTTCGTCCACTCCGCCAGGTCGAAGTAGTCCCGCCAGGCCGCGATCTTGCCGCCGCGCAGCTCGAACGTGCCCATCACGCGCAGCGACACCGGCTTGTCGCCGAGGAACTTGTCGACGCGCTCGGTCAGCACCGAATCGCCCGACGCGGCGATCTTCTCGACGATCCACTCCGCGCCCGTGAAGGGCGTCATGAACCCCTGGATCATGCTCTGGATCGCGTCCTTGCCCTGCACCGCCTGGATCGGCATGTTGTGGTAGACCGCATCGTCCGTGAAGAAGACCGCGATCGTCTTCAGGTCGAAGTTCGACCAGGCGTCGCAGAACCGCTGAATGGTCGCGATGTTCTCCTGCTCGCTCATCGCTCTAGCCGATCGTCGCGGCGGCGTTCGAGATCACGGGCTCGCCGCGCTCGGCCGTCGTCGCCTGCACGAGCACCTTGCCGTCGCCGTCGTTCCAGATCTGCGTCACTTTCTTTTTTCCTGAGACGGCGACCCCCGAGAAGCGCACCTCGAACGATTTGAACTTCGCGGGGTCGCCGCCGCAGACCGAGTGCAAGACCGCGCGCCCGACGAAGCCAAACGTGCAGAGGCCGTGGATGATCGGCCTGTCGAAGCCGCCCAGCTTGGCGAACTCGGGGTCGATGTGGAGCGGGTTGCGGTCGCCCGAGAGGCGATAGAGCGCGGCCTGGTCCGGCGATGTCTTGTACTCGACCGTGTGGTCGGGCGCGCGCTCCGGCGGCACGTTCTTGCCGGACGCGCTCGGCCCGCGGTCCCCGCCGAACCCGCCCTCGCCGCGGAGGAAGATGCCCGACGTGTTCGTGAACAGGTGCTCGCCGGCCTCGTTCTTCGTCTCGACCTCGAGCGACACAAGCGCGCCGGATCCCTTGTCGTAGATGCCGGTGATCTTGCCCTGCGTCGTCAGCTTGCCGGTAGTCGGGATCGGCGCGTTGAGCGTGATGCTCTGCTCGCCGTGGAGCAGCATCATCGGGTTGAACTGCAGGTACTTGCCGATGCCGCCGAGCGCCGGGAACGCCGGAATCACCGCGAACGTCGGCAGCGTCTTCAGATTCTTCTCGAAGACGAAGTCGAGCTCGCCGCCCGCGGGGTCCGCGCCGGCCCCCACGCCGAGCGCATAGAGCATGACGTCGCGATCCGTGTACTCGAACGTCGTCGCGTCGAGCGTCTTGCCGACGGCAGATGTATCGATGGCCATATCGTGTCTCCTCTCAGGTTGCGTAGCGTGCCAGAGGATTCTAGCAAGGCCCGCGACGGGAGAGTAGTGCCCCGGCGCTGACGGCTGACCGCCGACCCGCTATACTCCGCACTGTTATGAACAACTTCACAGGAAGACTCGCTGTCGTCACCGGCGCGGGCACCGGCATGGGCCGGGAGCTCGCGCTGCAGCTCGCCACTGAGGGATGCCACGTCGCGTTCTGCGACGTCATCGTCGAGAACCTGCGCGAGACCGAGCACCTCTGCAAGGAGTCCGCGCCCGAGGGCACGCGCGTGAGCGCCCACGAATGCGACGTCGCCGACGAATCGCAGGTGCTCGCCTTCCGCGACGCCGTCCTCGAAGCGCACGCCACCGACCACGTCAACCTGCTCTTCAACAACGCGGGCGTCGGCGGAGGCGCCAGCTTCCTCAACAGCGAGCGCGAGGAGTGGGACCGCACGTTCGCCATCTGCTGGGGCGGCGTCTACAACTGCAGCCGCGCCTTCCTCCCGCTGCTCGTCGCGAGCGACGAAGGCTACATCGTGAACACCAGCAGCGTGAACGGCTTCTGGGCCAGCCTCGGTCCCGGCATCCCGCACACCGCCTACAGCGCGGCCAAGTTCGCGGTGAAGGGCTTCACCGAAGCCCTCATCACCGACCTCCGCGTCAACGCACCGCACGTCAAGGCCGCCGTCGTCATGCCCGGCCACATCGGCACGTCGATCGCGATCAACAGCCGCATTATCCACGCCGGCCGCACGATCGACGACATGACCGCCGACGAACTCGCCCAGATGCGCACCCAGATGGCGCTCATGGGCCGCCCGGTCGAAGGTGCCAGCGACGACGAGGTCAGGGCGGCGATCCGCCAGCGCGCCGAAGAGTTCCGCGACAACGCGCCGCTCACCGCCGCCCAGGCCGCGACGATCATCCTCGACGCCGTCCGCAACGACGAATGGCGCGTCCTCGTGGGCGAGGACGCCAAGGCCATGGACGAGCGCGTCCGCGCCAACCCCGAAGGCGCCTACGAGATGTCGTTCTTCGGCCGGTAGCCGCGGCCACTCCCTTTCACTCTGAGCAGAGCCGGCCGGAAGGCGGGCGCCCCGAAGAGTCTACTCAGCAGACGAGCTCGAGTTCGATGTGCGCGGCGAAATGCTGCCAGTCATGAGTGACGGTGTGCCGACTAGGGGCTAGTCTCTTCGGCCGCGTGCCGCGACCTCAGAGTGACAATGGGGTGCCGGCGGTGAGGGCCGACTAGTTCGGGCTGAGCGCCATCGTCGGCGTGGGGTCGAGGCGGATTGCGGGGCCCATTGTGGTGGTGAGCGCGATGCTCTTGACGAAGTTGCCCTTCGCGTCCTCGGGCTTCGCTTTCACGATCTCCTGCATGAGCGTCGCGAGGTTCTCCATCAGCTTCGCTTCGTCGAAGCTCACTTTGCCGATCGGCGCGTGGACAATCGACGTGCGGTCGAGGCGGAACTCCACCTTGCCCTGCATCGCGTCCTGCACCGCCTTCGCGATGCCGTCCGCGTCGACGACCGTGCCCGTGCGCGGGTTGGGCATCAGGCCGCGCGGGCCCAGGACGCGGCCGAGCTTGCCGACCTTCCCCATCAGCTCGCGCTGCGCGAGCGCGACGTCGAAGTCGGTCCAGCCACCCTCGACCTTCGCGATGAGCTCGTCGCCACCGACGTGCTCCGCGCCGGCCTCTTCCGCCACGCGCGCGCCGTCGCCCTCGGCGAACACCAGCACGCGCACCGTCTTGCCAAGCCCGTGCGGGAGCAGCGCCGTCCCGCGAAGCTGCTGCTCCGCGTGGCGCGGGTCGAGCCCCGTGCGGATGTGCAACTCGACCGTCTCGTCGAACTTCGCGAACGACGTCTCCTTCGCGAGCTTGA
>Ga0075324_1000159_pt1 | contig 10583 bp, 14 predicted proteins | sample MayberryNW_TuleC_FD_120045 | JGI IMG/M metagenome (GOLD analysis project Ga0075324, IMG submission 120045) | Natural and restored wetland microbial communities from the San Francisco Bay, California, USA, that impact long-term carbon... | ecosystem: Environmental > Terrestrial > Soil > Wetlands ...
GGTTTTGAAGACCAGCGACACCACCGGGCATCTTCCTTCTCCACAAGCTCATCAAGCACTTCGTTAGAGCCTGCCTTAGTCGAGCTATTGTGTCTACCACCTGTGCTGTCATTTTCAATGTGTCGCAGGATCATTCTTTATATTTTCCGGCATACGCCACGATTCTTTGCCCACGCCACGGTCACGTTCACGTCTCGTGCCGCCGCGCTTCGTCCCATCTGTGGATCCGAGCTGATCCGTTGAACTCTTGACCGTTGACGCTTGACCACTGTTCCTCATGCTTCATCCTTGCGCCTTCGTCTTTTCGCGCTTTTCCTCCCAGTGGTCCGAAACGTTGAACTTTGAACATTGAACTTTGAACCGCGCCCCAGGCGAATTCTCTTGCCCGAAACCCGCCGAATCCATAAAGGGTCGCCGGGCTTTGGCCGATCGCTACGACTCGGTCCCCGCGCCGGCATCGAATCATTTTTGGCCTGTCCTCAAAGATCACCTGGAAAGTTGCGGCGGATGCTCATTTCGACCTTTCGAGAATTTTCGAAACGTGGAATTATCACAAAGACGGCTTTTTCAGCACGAGCGCAGGTCTTTTCTCACCAGCAATCCGTTTATTCAGACGTTGAGCTGTTGAACCGAACATTGAACCTGCCGTTATACGGAAGCGGCGACCACGATCACGATTTTCACGCCTTTTTCGGCACACTATGGCTACCTTTTTCTCCCGTCTTCACACTCATGCAGAGCGACCGACACGCACCTCCGAAGTCTGCGCTTGCGATTAATCGGACGGATCACATAAGATCCGCTGACGTTAAACCCTCCGTGGAGTCAACCCAAATGACTATGACATTTCCGAGTGAGCGCATTGAACGATCCATCTTGCTTTCTTCGTGGTCACAAGATCTTGCTCGATGTCCATCTTGCAGCACTCTACGGTGTTACGACTAAGTGGCTCAACGAACAGGTCAAGCGTAATAGATCGCGCTTTCCCGCAGATTTTATGTTCCAGTTGACAACCGAGGAAACCGCGTCTTTGAGGTCGCAGTCTGCGACCTCAAACAGGGGCCGAGGCGGGAGACGCTACCGGCCCTATGCCTTCACCGAGCAGGGCGTAGCGATTTGTCTAGGTGCTCAACAGCGAACGTGCGATACAGGTGAATATCGAGATTATGCGCACGTTTGTTCGGCTGCGGCAGATGCTGGCTCGAACGCGCAGTTGGCTCGCAAATTGGCCGACTTGGAGAAGAAATACGAGGCACAGTTCAAGGTTGTGTTCGATGCCATTCGCCAGCTCATGGCAGCGCCTGAGCCGAAAAAGAGGAAAATTGGTTTTCTGGTCGAAGAAAAAGCAGCCGCCTACGGACGGCGGTAGCCGCCGCTGATTTCGACGTTTCGAGAATTCTCGAAACGTCGAAGTTCCGCCAGGAACGAGGGATTGACACGGCAGGCCTCCGATCCACGACACATCCTTTCTCCGAACACGGATCACGAGCCACGAACACGGCTCCTTTGTCCTTCAAGAATTTCCTTGTCAGATCCGAAACATCTAGCACAGAAGCGGGTGGCGGGTCTAACCAAGCCAAGTTCTTGATTTAACAATATAAGGTTGCATAAAAGGCATCGTAAAAGTGCTTAGAAGGCCAGTTTTTAAGCCGAAAAGTGTCCTCTAAGAAAAACGATGCCGCGAGCAAACCGTCATTTTCCTCCCCGGTTATGTTTGCATATCACTCACCGCTGTCACCAGAAGCAGTTCCTACTAAAGTTTCCTCGCGACCGTGGCCGGTATTTGCATTGGGTGTTTGAGGCAAAGAAGCGGTTCGGTCTCTCCGTACTGAACTATATGGTGACATCTAACCACGTCATCTTTTGGTGAACGACACAGGCTCGAACGTGATTGCGGAGAGTATGCAGCTCATCGCCGTCCGCACCGCACAGGAGTACAACCAGCGCAAGAACCGACATGGGCGTTTTGGGAAGATCGTTATCACGCCACCGCCATTGAAGCCGACGAGTATCTGCATCGCTGTCTCGTATACATTGACGTGAACATGGTTCGCGCAGGTGTGTGGTAAGCCATCCACGAGAATGTTGAGATACAGAAGCGTCCCAAGCGATACGCGATAATCGATTTCCGAGAATTGACCGCGTTGTGCGGCTTTGCCGATCTGGGAGATTTTCAAAGAGCACACCGCGAGTGGGTCGAACAGACGATCTCAGGGGTCGCGGTAACACGCACCGGCACGATCTTGGAGGATGCCGCCAAATCCTGGCCTAGGTTTGCCCAGGCGCTAAATGACGTCTACACCGTTGGCTCACTGATTTGCTTTAAGTATGGAATAATTTCAGGGCAGAGGTGCGCGGCGCAGTCCATCAGTGCTTTTGCGGTGTCGGTGTCACACAATATCTGCACCTGCTTGCCGGCGCCATCTTCGCCGTCATCGATCACGCCGTTTCTGAGCCACGCATATTCCCGGCTCTCAGATGGGCATCTGCCCAGCCAAAGATCGTAGAATTTTAGCGGTATGGAGATTCTCGTTTCCATCATAGAAACCTCCGGGTTGCGAAGGCCAATGCCTTGGTACGGCACCGGCGCAAGGAAAAAAGAAACGTCAGCCCTGAATTGTCCGAAGAAAACCGACGACTAGGCCAATGCAGGTCAATCCTATGATTGCGTAAATGACAACCTTAAGCCAAAGGGGAAAGTCTTCCACGGTTTTCCTCCTTATCGGTGGCCCATGACAAGAACATCACTGCGCTCCATGAGCTCCGACTTGTTCTTTTGCCTTGCAAGCCGGCTGGCTTAGCGACAAGGCCTTCAGGTAGTGTGACCCGAAGCTACGAAGAGCGACGCTTGGCGACTATGAATTGCTCTATTCTCTGAATGCCCGTCCGGCGAGACGGTTAAGGGCGCAGGACAGAAGGTTCAAATGCGGAAGGCTTTGTGTAGCTTATACACCTTGAGGTTCTTCTTAGGCGTTTTCGCTTCTTGCTCGCATGGTCGGAAGCCGACGTTGTCCCCTGAGGTAGGTGTAATAAGGCCAGGTGCCGCGTTTACTATGTGGCGGCTACCGTTTTCGACGATGTTGTTCGCGCTTTGCGCGGCGCGTCCGAAGCCGGGAAACCCGGATTTCCCGCTGGTATGGATCTTGGGCGAGGCTCCAAGATTCAGATCCTCGAGGACGTCGACTGCCGAGAGAACAGCCCAGGAGGTCACTAGCAGGATTGCCAGGGTCCTACGAAACATGGGCCGGAGTATTTTACACAAACCCAGGTTTGTCAAGAAGGATGGCTGTGCTTGGGAAGCCGTTACATCATTTCAAAAAGGCATCATGACGCCAAGGTAGAACATCGGAGAGTCAAATCCCACGTTTCGTTCCTCCCCTTTTATGCGCGCGTTGGAGACATGGAACCAGCGAAACCCTGTTATCGGCATGATCCGCTCGCTTAGACTGTAAGTCATGCCAAGACCAGCCTCAAGAGTGAAATTGAAATGAGTGCCAGAATCGCCCATGCGCTTGTCACTGTAAATTATGCCCGCACCACCATCCACATAAACTGACCAGTTGTCTCCTTGTAGGTAATGCCATCGCGGGAGTAAGCCCACGGCGCCGGCACCAGTGTCATTGGTCTGATCAATAAAGTAACCGGCTCCTTCTAGATTTATGGAAACACTGTCGATCATGTAATATCCAAGCCCAAGATGTCCGGCGTAGACTCTGCGCGAGGTTTTACCCACCGCCGCTGAGCCGTAGCTGACAAGAGTCCATTTTCCGGCTGTGAATGGATTTTTGTCGGCCGTGGGAACACCGAAACTGACTCCTCTGCGGCCAGGATTTTGGGGCTGGTCCGCGTTCGTCTCCTCGGCCCACGACGGCACGCCGGTCAAGAATGTTGCTGCAACTACAATCCCGAGATTTCGGACGAACCATCCGGACAAGATCAGAAGGGCTTTCATGCAAATCTCAATTGTCTCATTTCAGCATTACGAGCACCTTATCGATTCGCTTGCCGTCCATATCAACGATTTCGAAACGAAGGCCGTTCCACTCAAATGTTTCAGATACTGACGGGACCTGGCCCATTTGGGTAAAGAGGAAGCCCCCTAAAGTTTGGAAGCTGTCTTTTTTCGCTCCCGGCAGAGTTTCAATGTGAAACAATTCCCTGAACTCATCCACCGACAGCATCCCATCGAGCAACCAGGAACCATCTTTCCGTTGCACGGCTTTAGGTTCGGTCGGCATTGTTCCGAGTGGCATATCGCCGGCAATCGCTTCGAGCAGATCATGGTGGGTGAGTAAGCCCTCAATGCCACCGTATTCGTCGACGACCAAAACAATGTGGCTACTAGACTTCTTGATATGATCCAAGACCTGGAACGCGGTCATGCTCCTTGGAACGAAATCGGGCGGCTGCATGGTTGACTTGAGATCGAAGCTTTTCGACGATAAGAACGCCGTCAACAAGTCTTTTGCGTGTGCTATACCCAAGACGTTGTCCAAGCTGCCGTCGCACACAGGGAATCTGGAGCGGCCGCTTCCGGAGATTTTTTCCCCGAGTCGCTCAACCGTGTTATTCACATCGAGCCAAATAATCTGTGTCCGCGGCGTCATTAAGCCGCGTGCGCTCTTATCGCCGAGCTCAAACACGGCTTCGACCATTTCCTGCTCTGTTTCTTCGAATACGCCTGCCTCGGTCCCTTGTCGTAGCAAAGTCGTAATCTCTTCTTCGGTCACCAAAGTTCGTTCCTCGAACCGTTTGCCGACAAGCCTGAACACGAGATCGGTCGAGAAAGTAAAAAGATGAACGAGCGGAGAGCCGACCGTGAGCAATAAACGCATGAGCGGCGCCATAAACATGGCGATCGATTCGGGATGGCCTAGGGCGAGGCGTTTCGGCACCAGCTCGCCGATAATCACGGAGAAATAGGTTATGCTCACGACCACAATTCCGAGCGCGACGGAGCGACTGTACGGGGCAATAGGCGGGACCTGCTGTAGCTGCAAGGCGAGTGACTCGGTGACGGCTCCGCCGCCGAAGGCGCCGGCGAGAATGCCAACCAATGTAATTCCTATTTGAACGGTCGATAGGAAGCGGTTGGGATGATTGGCTAGATCCAATGCCGCTCGCGCTCGGGCAACACGGTTGTTCGCCAACTCTTGCAAACGAGATTTGCGAGCCGTCACCACCGCGATTTCCGACATCGCGAAGATTCCATTGGCGATCAAGAGCAGGAATATGACCGAAATTTCGAAAATTACGGTTGACAAGAGCGGCTCCTATTTATGAGATAATCACTTTCGAAGCAGGCAAAACGCGCATAAAAGCGCGACAATAATAATGAGGATCATGAGCGCATCAACGAAGAGGTAATTCATAGTGGCAAGTCACGCTTGTGCTCGCAACGCGACTTCCTAGACTGGAATACCTCACGAGCAGTACCGCCGAATGGTGAACGCCGGGTTTTGTGACTAGATGTACAGAACGACGCAGCCTGGTCAGTCTGCCGTCCAACTAAGGAATATCGACACGATTACGTAGACCCCCGTTGCGGCGAGAATTAGCCAAATCAGTAATTTGAACCAAATCGGAAGATCTTCCATCAGCAGGTTCCCTTTCCAACACAGCTTGGCCTATTGCCAGTTACGCGAGCTAAATTCAGCCGCGCATGAAAACGGGACGTGGAACCTGGAGGCTAGATCAAAAAGACGTGATGAAGCTTGTGGAGTTGGAAATGTTTTTGAAATTGGAAAACCGGCTCATAATCAAAACCAGTTTCAGCAATGCTGATAAGCACAACAGTGGTGTCTTGGATGCGGTTAGCTGATTCGACGATGTTGTTGGCGAGCGGTCCCCACCCACCCCGCTTTGAACTGGAGCCTTCATGATCCGGCGCCGTTGAAACAGCAGTTTGGCCGGGTGCCTCGTCGAGATCCTCGACGACGTCAAAGCCGGAGAGACTGACCCAGCCGAGAATGAGCAGAACCGCTAAAAGCCTTCTGCACATGCGGCGGATCATCCATCGAATGACGAGGCTTGTCAAGGGTGGTCTTTGTCCGGTTATGACCCAACCCAACACGACGATTACGGGAAATGCCATGATCTCATCGCTCTATCGATCGAGGGTGGACTTACAAGCAAGCCACGGTTAGTCTCATAACGTTCATGGTGCCGGACTGCACACATCAAAACATTATTCGGAGCAGGGAAGTCGCGGTTTGATCGCTCATACAGCAATATGCGCCAATTCAAACATAAGGAGAAGCGATTTGGCGCTTCGGCGGAAACTTCCTGTTCGCTTTCGCTGCTGGCGCTGCGATTTCGTTACTGCACCCCTGATCACGTGAACCAGCCACGAGACAGGAGTCTGGTTTCTGTGCCAACGGATTGCGCCTCTCACTCGCCGTTCTAGGTCTTCTCTGGAAGAGCCTAGCGGGTCTGGTAGGTAGGCGTTATAAAAACTGGCTTCTTGCTCTTGCGAGGAGAGACGCGCGAAGTTGCCGAGAAAAACGGCCAAATCAAACGCTTGTGCCCAACGCACAAAAGGTTGTTTAGCTAGACGCAACGCATAAGGGATATCAATGATAATTATTTGCGGAGTATTAGGCGTCCTGCGCACCAAGATATTTCTCGGTTTTGCGGTAAACAAAAAAAAGTGTTCCTGGTGGAGCGTGCGAAATGTTTGTCCAAGAGGGTTATAAATCGACCAGTTTTGCTCTGCCTGTGTCTTGCCGATTTTGTCCCCCCCTTTAATCCATTCTTCCAAAGTGTAACTGCTTTCGACATAGCGTGTAATGATGAAACACGAGCGAATGAAGCCAAATAAAGTTCGCCTCACGCCGAAAGCGACAGGTTCCGCTGCAGCAATGCCAGGCCTTTGAACCTCTAAAAGGCTCCTAAATTCATTTTCTGCTTTGGAGTGCCTCAGCCAGGTCCGCACTCTCGGCAGTTAAAGGATAGTAATATTCCTTGACGACGAACCGAGCCATATTTCCGTCTAAATTTCCGTCTACCCCCCGGCGCACCGGCGCTTTAAAAGCACAACCAAGGTTCGGGGCTCGGATTTAAGACATGCACCTCGATCACCGACGAAAGAGCCGTAACTGTCGAACTCGGCTCGCGGGAAAACATTAGCGAACTGTTCTCGGACAGTAAACCAATCTAAAAATCGCCATGCCGTAAAAGTCAAATTTTTGATCATTAAATATCTCTCCTCGTGAGTTACTTAAGTTCACGCGGCAGGTATGAGTTCACTGATTTTCATTCGCAGCTCATGAAAGGTGAATGGCTTAACGATAAAAGTATTGCATCCCGCTTCTATGCATGCCCTGAGATCGGCGGGACTAGACCGCGCGGTTGCGGCCAAAATAGGTATTTCTTTAGTTTCGGCCCTAGCCCGGAGCATCCGTGTCGCGTCTAAACCGTTTATATTGGGCATCATGATATCCATCAGAATCAGCTCGGGTTTTTCCACTATCGCCTTTTCAAACCCCTCTTTTCCGTCTCTCGCCGAAATCGCCTCGAACCCCATTAGCTCGACCTGCCAAATCAGGAGTTCATGCATATCGCTGTGATCTTCAACGACAAGAATTTTCATTGGGCAATCATATTTTGGATGCCGGTCGCTCTTTCGATCATCGCCTCAACCTCAGTTATTAATGTTGAATATATGCGGAGCGGAACGCGTCAGTCGCGCGTTCCACTGCGACACTAGAAAAATGCGCAAGCCTCAGCCAAGCATGCCGCTGTAAAGCGCCACGCCGATTACGTACAGAACGGGTGCCGCCGATTATTAGTCAGACCAGCACCTTCAGCCACATAGGAAATCTTCCATAACAGCTTCTTTTCGAAACCAGTTTGGCCTGGGCCGAACTTTTCAGAACGCCATGAAGCGGCCGCGAGCAACAAAACGCTACGTGCGGCGGCGAATGAGATCGAGGAAAAGAAACCTTGAGGCTAGATCAAGAAAACACGATAGAGCTTATGGAGTTGAAAATGTCTGCGCAAAACAGGAGTCGGGTCAAAGTCGAAGAAGGTTGGTGCGAAGCTAACGTGCGGAGAGTTAATCTGCTGTATGCGGTGGGCCGACTCGACCATGTTGTTGGCGAGCGGTCCCCACCCACCCCGCTTTGAACTGGAGCCTTCATGATCCGGCGCCGTTGAGACAGCAGTTTGGCCGGGTGCCTCGTCGAGATCCTCGACGACGTCAAAGCCGGAGAGACTGACCCAGCCGAGAATGAGCAGAACCGCTAAAAGCTTTCTGCACATGCGGCGGATAATCCATCGAATGACGAGGCTTGTCAAGGATGAATCGTCTCGGCAAGCAGAGCCACAGACGAAGCGGGTGGCGGGTCGCCCATTAGCAGGCAGGTCAAGAGAGCACAGACGTTCCTCTGAGAATTTTTCTTATTCCCTTTTCAACCCTCGCGTGTGTGATCCCTGATTGACGCGCCCCTGTTTTCAATCAGTTCGTGTCGGATCCCCGTAGGTCACCCATCAGATTCAAGGCTTGGGATCTGTCCTCTAAACGGGCAGCGATCTCTCGCCCCTGGCAATTTTCATTTGCCCCAGAAAACTGTCGGTAGCACGCAGCGCCGCCTAGCTCCGGGTCGAACGGAGGCGAGACCTTAATTTGACGAGGTAAGATAGAGTGTTTTTTTGAAGCTGAAAACCTACGTCTAAGGAAATTCGAATAACCAATAGGCGTGAGGCAACGCCTTAGATAAGGAAACGCAATTGGTCAAATCATTCTCGTATTGAAAGGCTCCGCTGCATTGGCATAGTGTGTCTTATCCCAGGAATAAGGCGAGCTAAGCCCAATGAAAGACCAATATTTGGGTGACATTAACGATTATCGAAAGTACGGATTACTTCGGTCTATTATCGCCGCCAGCGGGCTTCGTGTCATGGTTGCCTGCATGCTTACACCTGATGATAGAGTAGTGATGGAAAGTTTATCTCGTATCTTGAGAATCCGCGGACGGGAGAAGAATCGTGTTCGAGGCGAAGGTATTCGGCAGTCGTCATGACCAGGAATCGTTTGCCGGCATGAAAACTCTGATCGCGTCTTTGATCCTATGGAGTGCCTGTGCATGGGGCACGAGCATTGACGCAGCCGAACCGCAGCCGAACTGGCAATCGGAATGGGAGAAGACGGTTCAGGACGCGAAGAAGGAAGGAAAGCTTTCACTCTATATCTTGCAGGGCGAAGGCGAACTCAGCGCAGTCGCGGAGCAGTTTCAGAAAAAGTATCCCGAGATCAGCGTCGTGACGACTCCCGGGCGGGGCAATACGCTCGCGCCGCGCATCATGGCGGAACGGCGCGCGGGCAAGTATCTCGTCGATGTTTATATGGCCGGAGTGACGACAGCCTATGAGGTATTTTATCGCGCCAAAATCTTGGACAGCGTGCGCGCGGCGCTGATACTGCCCGAGGTCATCGATGAGTCGAAGTGGTGGCGTGGCCAGCATCAGTACGTCGACCCGGAAAATCGATATATTTTCGTCTATCTGGGCAACGTCGCCGAATATGTTTCGTACCACACCAAATCGGTGGAGCCGGGCGAGATCCGCTCCTATCGGGATTTTCTCCAGCCGAAGTGGAAAGGTAAAATTCTTTCGCGCGACCCGAAAATTTCCGGCAGTCAACGCATCGGCCTGCGCATGATTTACCACACGCCGGAGTTGGGCGCGGAATTCATTCGGCGCCTGTACGGCGAAATGGATGTTACGATCACGCAGGAAATCCGTCAGGCGACGGATTGGCTCGGCGCCGGCAAGTTCGCCATTTGCTTTTTCTGTTCGGAAATTCTGAAGGCGAAGGGTCAGGGGGTGCCCGTGGACGAATTTCCCACGGCACAGTGGAAAGAAGTCCGGGCCATTTCGGCGGGTAACAAGGGCTCCGTCGCATTGTTGAGCCGGCCCCCCCATCCGAACGCGGCGCGCGTGTTCGTCAACTGGTTGCTGTCGCGCGAGGGCCAGATTGCACTTCAGCGCGCCACCAATACGCCGACCAATTCCGAGGAGTCGTTGCGCATCGATATCCCGAAAGACATGGTGCGTAGCGAAGTGCGCCGCATCGACGGAGTCAAGTATTGGTTGGCGGAGAAGCCGGAGTTTATGGACATGGCGCCGATCTACGAAATAGTCGCGAAGGCTTTAGCGCAGGCAAAGAGCGGTAAGTAAAGGGGACTCGATGCGTCGCAGAGGGGGTCGACCCGCTAGCATGAGTCGGATGCAGACGCTTGGCATGCAGGGAGGGAGCACGAATGCGGTGCGGTTTTAAGATTTTTGATTCGGACACCCACCTCAATCCCTCAGCCGAAACGCTGGAGCCCTACTTCGAGCCGCCATCCGCGAGCGAAGGACCCGTGGGGGTCGCCCGAAGTAACCGCTTGATTTAACGGCACGAGTTCGCATAAAAAGCCCCGTTTGACACCTTAGGAACCGATTTTTTGCGGTGAAAAGGGGCTTTTAAGAATGCCGCGAGTGAACCGCAACTACGAGAACAGCCGTTCAAAGTTCAGATGCGCCGGTAAAAGCCGGCAAGGTGTTGTGAGTGAAAGTCTTATACAGTGAAGGAATAGCGA
>Ga0075324_1000162_pt1 | contig 10425 bp, 9 predicted proteins | sample MayberryNW_TuleC_FD_120045 | JGI IMG/M metagenome (GOLD analysis project Ga0075324, IMG submission 120045) | Natural and restored wetland microbial communities from the San Francisco Bay, California, USA, that impact long-term carbon... | ecosystem: Environmental > Terrestrial > Soil > Wetlands ...
AGGGCCTTCTACTGATGGCTACTTAGCCGTAGCTTGGTATGCTGGTCAAAGCCGCTGGCACCGATGAGAAGCCGAAGAGATAAAAGATCAAATCTAGAGACCCTCATCTCGTGTAAGTTCCAACGTTTTCCGTATAGTCTGATCGTTTTTTGGCTCATCGATCCTTCTAGGTGAGCGAGCTAACGGGAAATCGCTTCGTTTTTAGATTGTTCCAAAAGATTTTTGTGTTTTTAACAATCGCGGGTCTAGAATAAGGCCTTCCTTAGAGTTTAATCTTGGGAATAAGGAGATGGCCAAATGCGTAACGGCAAAATCCGGATCGGCATTATGGGCTTGGGACAGATCGGCCGCCACCTCTATCACCTTGCGCTGGAAAATGACGACATCGAGATTGTTGCGGTGGCCGATATTGGCAGGCCAGAAATCATCGAGTACTTGCTCAAAAGCGACGGTATGGCGGAGCCATCTTGCAAGCTTCAAGACAACTATCTGATCAATGACAAGTTTCGCACCAGAATGCTCCAGCTTGCGCGACCAGAGGAAGTTCCGTGGGATATTCTCGGAGTCCACTGCGTGGTCGATGCGACAGGCCGATATCGGCATCGCCGGAACATGGAAGCTCATCTACGCGGCGGTGCAAAACGGGTCGTATTGGCTTCGCTGCCGGCCGAGCCGATCGATAGAGTCGTCATACCGGGCATCAATGAGAGCGATGCAGCCAGCGCCGACAAGATCATTTCGGCAGGTTCTGCGACAACCAACGCATTTGCATTGTTACTACAATCGCTGGATCACAACCTGGGCGTCGACTGCGCGTCGATGACCACGGTTCATGCCTACAGCAGCGATCAGTCGCTGCAGGATTATGCCCACGAGGACTTTCGTCGCAGCCGGTCGGCGGCCGAAAATATTATCCCCAACAATAATGAGTCGTCGCGATGGGTGGAATTTGTGCTGCCAAAGTTTGCTGGGAAGTTGAGCGGTTACGCCCTCAACGTGCCGGTCCAACGGGGATCGTTGCTCGATCTTAACTGTGTTATGCGGGACGGGGACATCACGGTCAAACAAGTGAACGACACCATGCGCGCCGCCGCCGCTGATCACCCGAGGTTGATCGCCGTGACCGATGATCCGATTGTTTCTTCTGACGTCATCGGCTGCCGGCAATCCTTGCTGTTCGATTCACGCGCGACCATCAAGGCGGGAAAAAGAATAGTCAAAGTGTTGGCGTGGTACGAGAGCCTCGGTCATGCGTGCCGCGTGCTCGAGGTGGTGCGGCACTATAGCAGGCTCGATGGCATCGGAGGTGGGCAATGAGAGTCGCCATCAACGGATTCGGGAGAATCGGCCGTTCGGTGTTTCGTATTCTCGACAAGCGGGCCGACGCCGAACTGATTGCGATTAACGATGTCTTTGACCACGACGCGCTCAGATACTTGCTCAACTATGACACGGTCATGGGGCGTTTCGACGGCGTTTTGCGGCTCGAAGGTGATGAGTTGGTGACGTCACACGGTCGCACCCGGATGCTTCGTGAAAAGGACCCGCTTAAGCTGCCGTGGCGTGAGCTGGACATCGACGTCGTCATCGAATCGACCGGAATCTTCACCGGCCGGGAACAGCTCGGTCAACATCTGGAGGCGGGCGCCAAACGAACCGTGCTGACCGTTCCCGCGAAGGACGAGATCGATTACACGGTCGTGCTCGGTGTTAACGACGATGGGCTCAAGCCGGAGCACAGGATTATCTCGAACGCGAGCTGCACTACGAATTGTCTCGCGCCGCTGGCAAAGGTGCTGCATGATTCGTTCGGCATCGTTGAAGGCGTCATCAACACCGTGCACGCCTATACTAACGATCAGCGTCTCGCCGACGTGCCGCACTCGGATTGGCGGCGCAGCCGAGCCGCAGCGGAGAATATCATTCCGACTTCCACAGGGGCGGCGAAGGCAGTCGGCGAGGTCTTGCCTGAACTGAAAGGGCGACTCGACGGCATTGCCGCACGTGTCCCGGTGCCCGATGGTTCCGTCGTCGATCTATTTGTCGAGTTGGAGAAAAACGTGAGCGCCGATGATGTTCATGCGGCGATCAAGTTGGCAGCGGACTCGAAACGGATGAAAGGTATTTTGCAATTGATGGAATCGCCTGTGGTATCGTCGGACGTTATCGGGAATTCGCACTCTTCCATTTTTGACCCGGCGTTTACCAGCGTCACCGGCGCCAGATATCTGAAATGCCTGAGTTGGTACGACAACGAATGGGGATATTCCAATCGAGTCTGCGATTTGCTCGGTTTGATCGCTCGCTGGGGATAACCTTTTTCAGGTGGCTGAAGAAGTCAGGAAGTCCTCTCCACTCTCCCCCTTCGAGGGCTAGAAACCTAAAAGACAGGTACCCCGGTGGCCTCCTGGGTAATTGGATTCATCTCCTCGGCAGGTTACGGCGGTATCTTGCTGCTGATGTTCATCGAGAACGTCTTTCCGCCTATTCCTTCTGAATTGATCATGCCGCTCGCTGGCTTCATGGTTGCTCAAGATAAGCTCAACTTTATTGGCACGACCTTGGCGGGGATGGCGGGTTCCGTTCTAGGTGCGTTGCCGCTTTACTTTGCCGGAAAAAAACTCGGCGAGGAGCGCGTCAAGCGCTTAGCCGACCGGCACGGCCGTTGGCTGACGATATCCAGGCAGGACATTGAGCGTGCGTCGCGATGGTTTCACCGGCACGGCGGCGCCGCAGTGTTTCTGTGTCGCCTCATTCCCGGTGTGCGTTCGTTCATCTCAGTTCCAGCCGGAATTGTCGGGATGAACTTCCTGCAGTTTCTGGCGTATACCTCGATAGGAACTGCTCTTTGGGCGGCGTTGCTGGCCTATTTGGGATACCTGCTTGGCAGCAACTTTACGAAGGTCGGCGAATACCTCGATCCTGCTTCCTGGATCGTGCTCGGCGCAATCGGCGTTCTTTATATCGTGCGCGTTGTCAGGCACAAGGGAGCGCAAGGGGCCCAGAACGCGCGGCTTTAGCGCCAACCGAACGGCTGCTTGTGCCGAGCTTCTTGATCCGGAGAATCGCGAGCTGTTGTAATCTCACTCGTCGTCCGGATTGGGACGCACTGCGGCGCGCAAAGATTTCTTTTCTCCCTGACGACGTTTGTCGGCGAGCAGGCGTAGCTTGGCGCGCCGGGAGCGCTTGCGCTTCTGACGGCGGATCCTGGCGATTTTTTGCTCTTGCTCAGCGGCGGCGCCTCTGCGCATCGATTCGACCTTGTCGAGCAAGAGTCGTCGCGCCAGATAGCGGTTGAGCGCCTGCGAGCGCTCTTTTTGGCACCTGACTCGCAATCCCGTCGGCCGATGATGGAGCACGACGCAGCTCGAAACCTTGTTGACGTTTTGCCCCCCAGCGCCCGAAGAACGGATGAATTGCTCGTCGATGTCATTTTCGCGAACGCCCAGCGCCTGCATGCGCTCGAGCAGTTGTTTTTCTTTCGACGATGAAACCGGAAAAACCGCCATGATGAAAGCTAGTGATCGTCTTTGATCTTGAACTTGTCCGCGCGCAGGGTCTGGTAGATCTGCTGGATATGCTCGGCGCCGGTGGTTTCGAGGATTAACTCCACCTCGGTTTCGCCGATCGCCATGGCGCCGAAGCCGCGGCTATGCGTGATCTGTAAAATATTGGCGCCCAAATCGGCGACGCGCTGGGCGAGCCGCGCCAGGCTGCCGGGCCGGTCCGAGATGACGATCGAGAAGCGGCCCAGCCGGCCGTCCTGAATCAGACCGCTTTCGATGATGCGCGAGATGAGATTCATGTCAATGTTGCCGCCGGAGACCACGAGCCCGACGTTTTTATTCGTTAGCGAAACCTTCTTGTTGAGCAATGCCGCAAGCGGTACGGCGGCTGCGCCTTCGGCTACTGTTTTTTCGATTTCGAGCAACATCAAAACCGCGTTTGCGATCTCGCCCTCGCTCACCGTGACAATTTCATCGACGTATTTTTTTACCAACTCGAACGGTGTGGCACCGACCGCGCGCACGGCGATGCCGTCGGCGATCGTCGTCGCCGGCGGAAGCTCCGCCGGCGCGCCTTTCTCCAGGGCGGTTTTCATCGATGGCAGCGCTTCGGCTTGCACGCCGATGATGCGGATCGTGGGCTTGAGGGTTTTGAGCACCAGGGCGACACCGGCGATCAAGCCGCCGCCGCCCACCGGCACAACTACCGCGTCGAGATCCGAATTCTGCTCGTAAAGCTCCAGTCCGATGGTGCCCTGGCCGGCTACGACCCAGGGGTCGTCGAAGGCGGAAATAAACACAAGTGCCTTTTCGCGGCTGAGTCTGATCGCTTCGGTGTAAGCGGCGTCATAATCGACGCCGTGGAGCATGCTCTCGGCGCCATACTGGCGCACCCGGCTGACTTTGATCAGCGGCGCCGGATGGGGCATAACGATGGTCGCGGCGATGTTCAAGCGCCGGCTATGAAAGGCCACGGCCATGCCGTGATTGCCTGCGCTCGCGGCGATCACGCCGCGCTTAGCCTCGTCGGGCGTGAGGGTGAGCAGGCGGTTGAGTGCTCCACGCTCCTTGAATGAACCGGTCATCTGCAAGTTTTCAAGCTTGAAGAAAACCCGGTTAGCCGTCATCCGGCTCATGGTCTCCGAATACGGAAACGGCGAGAGATAAATCTGCTCTTTAATGCGCTCCCGCGCCTCCTCGACCTCGTCGACGGTAATCATTTTCATTACAATTAGAATGAAAGGGGCGCCGCGCGCAAGGTTGGCAGGCAAGGGTATTTGTTCGTTGATTTTGCCTGGGGCCGTCGCGACTCAAGACTCATCAGCTGAGTTCACGACGTTCGCTTGGATGAAGTCTGCTGCCTTACCCTTTGTAGCCGAGATCCGCGAATCACGCAGGATTAACGGATACAAACGAATCGGGATTGAAAGTTCGAATCGGATCTTTTTCACGCCAGCGCTTTCCCGAGGCGCACGAATAGCGTAAACAGACAAAATAAGGCCGTGCGCGGCAATTTGGCAGCTTTCAACAAGCGGTCGCAAAACCATTGAGCGACGGTAAATTCGATCTGGCGATAAGGGGATTCCGTCTATGAAAGTAATTCGGACGTTGATGATGCTTTTTGCTGCGCTGATCTTGACGCCGGTACAGTCTGACGCGGCGCAGCAGCACTTTCAAGGAAAAACCGTGACGCTTCAGGTAGGCTCCGGCGCCGGCGGGCGGCAAGACCGCATCGCGCGCACGCTTGCCAAGTACATGACGAAGTACATCCCTGGTCATCCCGTGTTTGTGATCCAGAATAAACCGGGCGGGCAGGGTATCCCGGCGATGTTGACTTTGAGCAAGGGTGCCACTGACGGAAGTTTCCTGTCGATGGTCATTTCCTCGTATCTGGAAGCACCTTACTTCGGCGCGCCGGGAGCCACTTATGATCCACGCGCATTCGTTTACGCCGGCGCGCCCAGCACGGGCAAGCAGCGCAACGTGTTGTTTGTTCATCGCCGCGCTGGAATCAAATCTCTCGACGATCTGAAAAAACAGGATATCACCCTCGGGGCCATACGGGTTGGGCATCGAAGTTACTTGTATGCGCGCTTAATCGCCGAAGTGTTGGGACTGAAAGTTCGCTGGGTGGTGGGCTACGATACTCCGGAGCTGTACGTTGCGATGGAGCGCGGCGAAGTGCAAGGTCGAGTCAACGATGCGGCTTCGCTCATGGCGGAGCGGTCCGAGTGGATCGCCAACCGCGAAATCCTGCCGCTTGTGGCGATGACGCTGCCGGCTAAGCTGCCGCCGGTCAAGCATCCGATCTTCGAAAGGGTCCCATCGATCATGCAGTTCGCCACGACCGACGTTCAGAGAAATATTATCCGGAAAATCAATTCCACCGACAGTTTGGGGGCGGCGGTGGCGCTGCCGCCGGGGACTCCCGAGGCAATTCGGAAGATCGTCGAAGACGCGCTGGTACAGACGGGCAGCGATCCCGAATTCAAGAAAGAGTGGGAAGGAGTCGTTTTAGAAGGAAACGCCTTTGAGCAAATGTTTACCGGTAAGGAAGTCCTGGAAGACGTGAAAACCTACACCGACTGGCGGCCCGAAATCATGAGCATGTACAAACGACTGGCCCACGAAGCGCCGAAACAGTGACCGTTTCACGGATTTGTTCACGATCGACAATGGAAAACTACTGTACTGCGGGGATTTCGTTTGCCGCGCAAGGCACCGTAAAGTGGATCGTTGTGCCGTGTCCTAACCTGCTCTCGACCCAGATTCGCCCGCCGTGCGCATCGACAATTCCCTTGCAGATCGCCAATCCGAGCCCCGCGCCGGTTCGGGAGGCGCGATCCGGGCGCCAGTAACGATCGAATATGTGAGGTAAATCCGCGACGGGAATTCCGCTCCCCGAATCCTCGACCGAAATCTGCACGGACGATTCGGCATTGAGCGCGCGGACCGAAATGCGGCCGCCTGGCGCGGTAAATTTGAGCGCATTACCGAGCAGGTTGGAGAGGACCTGAACAAGCCGTTCACGGTCCGCATGCAACGGCCGGAGATCTGCGGCGATGGCGCTGCTTAAGGTGATGTCTTGGGCACGCGCCTGGGGCTCGAGCAGTTTCAGGGTCTCGTCGATAAGCGCGCGAAGCTCGACACGTGCTCGCCGGATCCCGAAGCTGCCGGCCTCGATCCGCGATACGTCGAGTACATCGGAGATGAGGCGGTCCATCGACTTGACTGAAGTTTTGATCCCATCATTATAACCCTTCAAATCGGTGATCAGGCGGGCATTGGCGGCAGCCGTGCCGCTCTCCGCAAGGTCGTCCAGCGTTTCGGCGATTAACACCGCCGACGTCAGAATGGTGTTCATCGGGTTGCGCAGATCGTGCGCCACGATCGCTATAACCTCGTCGCGCGCACGGGAGGCGCGCTCGGCCTCCGTCCTTGCCTGTTGCTCCAGCGCCAGCGCGCGCTCGCGCTCGGCCTCGGCGACCTTCCACTCGGTGATATCGGTGTTGGTTCCCAACCAGCTTTTGATGGCGCCGTCTTCGCCGCGGATGGGCAGCGCTCGGGACAAGAACCAGCGGTAGGTTCCATCGCGGCCGCGCAGCGGGTGGGTGTCTTGCCATGCTTCGCCTCTGGCGAAGCAGCGCTCCATCCCATGGATGACCCGGTCGGCGTGATCGGGATGATGCAGCTTCCGCCAACCGAAGCCCGCCACTTCGTCCAAACTGGTTCCCGTGTAGTCGTACCATCGATCGTTGAACCAGTTGCGTGAGCCGCTTGGGTCGGCCATCCAGGCGAGCTGGGGGATCGTGTTGGCCAACGTGCGAAAACGCGCCTCCTCGGCTCGCAGTTCCTCTTCGGCGCGGCGACGCGCTACCTCGGCGCGTAACAGCTCCATGCTGTGGCGCAGGCTCGATGCCAGCCTCTCGGCTGTGAGCGACGCCTTCGGGAGGTAGTCCGCCGCCCCCGCTTTCATCAATTCGACCGCGATGTCTTCATCGCCGCGGCCGGTGAAGATCACTACGGGCATATTCGCTTCCAGCTCGCGGATTTTCTGAAAGAGCGCCAGGCCGTTCACGCCGGGGATGTAGTAGTCGAGCAGCACGCAATCGTAATCGCTTGAACCAATGCGGCGCAGCGTTTCCTCCGCGGAAGCGGCCTCGTCGGCCACGGTCGCGATGCCGCATTGCTGCAAAAAGCGACGCACGGCGCGGCGGTCCAATTCGTCGTCCTCGACCACCAGAATCCGCAGTGGGCGCTTAATTGTCGGCCATTCTGTCGCAGCTTCACCGCTCATAGCATTTCGGGGGATCAAGGCATTTCGACCAGCGTCCAATATTTATTGAGGGTCACCATCAGTTCGGAAAACTCACCGAACGTGACCGGTTTTACCAGATAACCGGCAACGTTCAAGTTGTACGCCTCGATCTTGTCGCGTTCGTTGTTCGAAGTCGTCAGGACGACCACGGGGGTGGCCGCGAGGTTGGCATCCTTTCGGAGCTCGTTCAGAAACTCGATGCCGTTCATTTTTGGCATGTTGAGATCGAGCAGAACCAGCCGCCGGCCTTGTGGAACTTCGCCGTTGCGCAATTTTTCCAGAGCTTCAAGACCGTCTCCGGCGACGAAAAGAGGGTTCGTGATGTGATTTTTCTCGAACGCGCGCTTGACATTCATCACGTCGACCTGGTCGTCCTCGACGAGCAAAATGTTCAGAGGCTGATTGATCATGCGCCCGGCTCCTTTAAGAACTTTTTCGGCCAGATGAATCGAAATATCGCTCCCTGTCCCGGAGAAGACTCCAACGAAACGAAGCCGTCGCGGGTCTCGACGATTTTACGGACGACCGCGAGACCGATTCCAGTGCCTTCGACCTTATCGCGTGGCGCGAGCGTCTGAAAGATGCCCCAAATTCGCTCGTGATATTCCGGTTCGATGCCCGGGCCGTTATCGCTGACCGAGAACTCAAATGCATCCCCGGCATCACGCCAATCAATGCGGATCACGGCATCGGGACGCGCGGCCCGCGTGTATTTCACCGCGTTGCCAATGAGGTTTAAGAACACTTGCTGCAGGGGCACGCGTTCCGTATTGAGTGTCGGCATTTTGGGCGGCACCTGAATCGTCACTCCGGATGGCGGCGCCAGCAGCTCGATCACTTCGCGCACCAACGTGCCGGTGTCGACCGCTTCCGGCGACTTCAGCACGCGGCCGGCGCGAGAGTAAGCCAGGATACCGTCGATGAGTGCTTCCATACGGTGCACGCGCCCCTGCAGCAGACGCATGTGTTCGATCGATTCAGCGCCGAGTCGCTCGGCGGTATCATCCTGAATCCACTGCGCCAGGTTAGCGATTCCGCGCAGCGGCGCCTTCAAATCATGCGAAGCGACATACGCAAACTGATCGAGCTCGCGGTAGGCTTCGGTCGCCGCTGTAGCGGCGCGCTCCGCCGCCTCACGCGCTGCCCTGGCATCAGAAAGCGCCCCCTGAAGTTCGTCGTTTTTTTGATAAAGCGTCTCGGCGGCGACCCGTAATTCCTCGGTTTGGGCTTCGAGCTCGACTGCTTGTTCCTGAAGTTGCTCGTTGAGATTCGCGAGCTCATCGGCGCGGCGCGCGGCTTCAGCGTGGGCCGCCTCTTCTGCAGCGAGCCGGAGCGCCTGGGCCTCGGCCTCGCGACGCGCGGTCAGATCCCGCGTAACTTTGGCAAAACCAATCAGCAGTCCATCGGTGCTGTGCAGAGCCGTAATGACTACACTGGCCCAGAAGCGCGAACCGTCTTTGCGCACGCGCCAGTTTTCGTCCTCGAAGTGGCCCTCGCGCGCCGCCACTTCCAATTCACGCTGCGGAAAACCGTTAGCAGCCACATCCGGTGGGTAGAAGAGCATGAACGAACGGCCGATGATCTCATCGGCGGCGTATCCCTTGATTCGCTCCGCGCCTTTGTTCCAGCTCGAAACCCGGCCTTCGGGATCGAGCATCAGAATTGCGTAATCCTGGACGCTCTGGACGAGAAGACGGAAACGCTCCTCGCTTTGCCGCAGCGCCTCCTCGGCGCTGCGCCGCTCGGTCACGTCCCGGGTTACTTTGGTGAAACCGGTCACCTGTCCCTGATTATCCCGAACCGCGCTGATCACGACGTTTGCCCAAAACCGTGATCCGTCTTTGCGCAGCCGCCATCCTTCGTCTTCGACGCGTCCTTCGCGAGCAGCGACCTCCAACTCCCAAGCCGGTTTTCCCGCGGCGACGTCATCCGGTGGGTAGAAGGAAGAAAAATGCCGGCCGATGATCTCATCCGCCGTATAACCTTTGATGCGCTGCGCGCCGGGGTTCCAGCTCGAAACGTAACCTTCGGGATCGAGGGCAAAGATGGCGTAATCTGAGACGCTTTCCACCAAGCGGCGATATAAATCAGAGGTGTTTTGCGGGTTCATCATTGACGTCGCGCGGTCCGCCTCCCGGTCACATTTTGCAAGCCCAGTTTCGACGATGGGAGATTCGGGCTATTTCTGCTCGGCGAGAGTCTGGCGCAACCGGTCGAAGACTGCGACTCAGCCAGAATGGCCGCCGCCTGTGCAAACCGTACCCGCTAGCAGTCGCACTCACCGATGTCAACATAATCGGACCTCGTGCCGTTGTAACTGCCTGCCAACCCTCACTCAGAATATCGTGAAGGATTTGTTCAGGGAAGAACCATGTGTAAGGTCCTGAAAGGCGCTGCTGAGCAAGGACGGCGCGCCAATATCCGTCCTTGATTTCAGACGCCGCCCGATGGGCCGGGGCGGGAGCCAGCAAACAAAATCCGGCTTTGGCGGTTTCTTTGTCTCCGTTTCACCGTAATAATCGACGAGAGAGGCATTGAGCGAACAGAGCTTTCGGAAAGTCGAGATTCCCATGGCAAAGCCACAGACAATCACGGCGGACG
>Ga0075324_1000165_pt1 | contig 10378 bp, 14 predicted proteins | sample MayberryNW_TuleC_FD_120045 | JGI IMG/M metagenome (GOLD analysis project Ga0075324, IMG submission 120045) | Natural and restored wetland microbial communities from the San Francisco Bay, California, USA, that impact long-term carbon... | ecosystem: Environmental > Terrestrial > Soil > Wetlands ...
TATCTTCGAGATGATGACGTAAGGGTAAAGCAGGGTAAGGACATTCCGTGAGATAAGAGGTAATCCTGAACTGAAAAAGGTAGAAAAGAAGTATCCTGTAATTACGCTGATAATCAAGAGATCTGTATATCCAGAATTTCTGATAGAATTATACGAAAGACAGCGGCGTAGAAGAAAAACACGAGCCAAAGTCCCTGCTTAACTTCCACCCTGGTTTCCGGATTTTCGCATGGACTGACTAGACTTTAATGTTCCAGAAGAGAACATTGATTGATTGATTGGGCTAACGCCTTATGTTAAGTTGTTACTACTACTACCACTACTACATTCGACATCATTCTAACATATATCAGCTGAGTATATTTGGTCATAAATATGCAATGTGTATATATGACTTCCGGTTCGCTTACATCTAACAAAGGAAACGCATCGCATTACTCAAAGATATTCATACCTGTAGCAGCATAGAACCTCAAATAATACAATCCTCTCTTAGTTATCTTGTACCTTCCAGTCGATTCGTTATAGCTTAATAGATCCATATCCATGATTTTATTGAAATGCATTTCTAATTTTTCCTTCGATGTATAATTATCACTAAGTAAAATTGATAGCTGATTTATATTAATCCCTTCTTGATCATTGTAATTGGCGGCAGATAACAAAGTTAAAAAAATGTCATTTTCGGGATGTTTGTGTCTTTGTTCTGCGAACATTCCGATCAGCCATCATACGGTTATGTCTTTTATTTCGTAGCATTGAAGCATATAACTTCATTGTCTAGCCTTACGGAGCCCGTATTGTCGGCATATCTTTTTACCGCTTCAGTAACAGCATCCCAAATCTCTTCTTTCCTCTTTGGAGATTGATCGGCTAAAAGCGCATGTGCTGGAGCTAATATTGCTTGATGAAAGCGAGTATATTCTTCTGGCGCACCATAAGTGAAAATTACATTCGCTCTTTCAACTGCAATGTCTTTGAATCCCGTTTCGGATAAAGCAGATTCAGTAATACTCTTGTCCGCTAAACTAAACGGTCCAGGTATGCCGCTAGGTGCTGGTGGTTTTTGGGTTTCTTTAAGAACAGTACTCATGACTAAGGAAAGGAAAGGAACCTTATCTGGTGAAGCCCAAACTGCCGCTGCTAAGCGACCGCCATCTACCAATGATCTGTGAATGTTGGATAAGCCAGCCTTCAGGTCTGGTAGATATATCAATCCCCATCTGCAGAGTGCTGCATCAAACTTTGAAGTTGGAAGGTCAATTGTTTCAGCATCGCCCTCTTTGAATTCAATGATTTTTTGCAGGCCAAGAGAAGCAGCTCTTTGCTTTGCTATGGACAACATTTGAGGTGCTATGTCTGTAGCCAATACACGACCACTGCCGTCACCAGCATTGCTGACTTTTTTTGCTGCTGTGATAGCCGGTTCTCCAATTCCCGTTGCGATATCAAGGACTTTCGAGCTAGATCCCACCTTCGCAAGTTCGACTAGATGATCACTTAGCCTCTGAGCATCCTTTTCGAAGGTCTGCCACCATTCTTGCCATCCAACTGCTACGCTGTTCCAGCTTTGACGTTGAGTTTCTTTGTATTGTCTTTGGATTTCGGTCACATCTGATAGTATTTTTTCTTGTGCCATAGTTAGAGTGTATGTTATAAGTACGATAAATCAAGAACGGGAAGACGATACCCGTATTCTACATAAATTAGTAACGGGTTATCACATCCAAACCTTAGCAAGATTAGATCATACGTAGCTAACCTTAATTGAGGCTCCCCGATAAGGAAGATCGAATACACTTGGAAGCTACAGATATAATGATTTTCTGTGAAATAGCATTCAAGGGTCTGGATTATGACTCTTTCACTGATAGGCGAGTTAGCCCACTAGCTATCGGAAGAAAGCTACGATTAGATGAGAAGACGGTTCGTGCAAGAGTAAAGAAGATGGAGGATGCCGGGTTTATCAAGTACTATCAGGCAATGCCCAGTCTGGCACTTTTTCAACTCAAGAATATGATCACATATAGATTTGCTACAAAGCATCGAGTCATAGAGCATGTTCAAAAACTATCATTCATTGTGGAAGCAATTGACTATCTGGGACAGATAATATCTCTAAGCATCACCGGCAGTTCCACAGATGGAATAGATCAAGCGGCCTCTGAACTAGCAAATAGATTCGAATTGCACAAGAGGTTCCTTGGGACCGGCATGATAAAAGAACCTGTATCTATGGCGGATAGGTTGGATTGGCAAATTATTCAAAAACTTAGATACGATGCTCTATCGGGAGCTAAAGAGCTCTCTAAGTCGTTATCAATAACGCCAAGGATGGCGGAATATAGGATTAAGAAACTCTTCGAAGAATGAATCAAAGTCGTACTTTAGCTCTTGGTAAGCTAATGGTAACTCGTAGAGCTGATTTAACGCCGAGTATTCCTCCTGCAACTCTGTTACCTCACCATATGGGATGTCCAAGCCGATAGCTACGTCGATCGGTCGCTTTCCGCATTCAAACAACCACAAAGCTTTTGTCGCTTTTGACTTGTTACCGTCAATATCATTATTATCATCATTAGCTTGGCCATCTATTCTTCTAATAATGACTCCAATATCTTTGAAACTCATATGAACGATCTCAGCGATCTGGCGTATTGTTTTATTTTCCTGATGTAACTTAACTACCAGTTCTTCTTTTTCTTTCTTATTGAGAATCACTTGCATGTATTTAATGCCCTGGTGCTGCTAATAGCTTTTCCTATCTGTTATCAGTTGCTATTTCAAAGCTTACCTGATACCGATTGATATAATCTGTATTTTGATTATATTATATCAGAAGTTACCAAGTCAGATGTTTTCCACACCAACATTGGGCCCGCAGTAATATAAAGAGCAATGAGTACTAGAATTTATAGAAATATTGAATTAGCTTCAGAAAAATAGTCTTGTAACTGTTCAACCACTATAGTTATTCTTTCTGTATACATGTGGTCGGCCAATTTCTGGCATATTCAAAATCCATGTATATAATGGCATCAGATAAATCTTTTTGTACATGTCCAGACTTCGAACATTTTGCCACACTCCAATTCCCATGAATTAGCATACTCCTGTGAGAGCTGTTAACTTTTTGTTTAAATGTGTTTTGACATTTCCGTTAGGATTTATGGACCGAATATACCAGAAGCAGACAAAGCTTCATTGACTCTGCATGGCCAAGCATTACAAATATCACCATGAAACAAAGTCCCATTCGACTATTACGCTTAGCTATATGGCAACTCTAAAGTAAAATCCTGCAACCAAAGATAAGAACGGCTTCTTGGAAGATATTAGAAAGTTTCTGATTGAACATGAGCTAGGAAGGAGGATTGCTAGAATGCTCAGAAGAGAACTTGTGTTATGGAGAAAAAGTGTGAGGGAAGGAGGTAGATATGAGTCTAAGGAACCGGTGGCGAGATTTCTTAAATCATATGCCTTATTTATCTAGCGTTGGTTTCATGGCCAGATATATCCTCAGAAGACGACGGTACGATCTCTGCAAATAGGGTATCGAAGGCATCGACAGAGACAAATACTTTCTCTATTTTGCCATAGTATCCCCTCTGACCACCCAAATATTGTTCTTCAAATCTGTCTTCATCCAACAACAGCTTGTAATTAGAAATAGAAGGTGGTGGAGAGTAACCAATGTCATCGTCTTCCATGTCACTGTTTGGACACACTATGTACTATCAGTCCCATACTGTCTTTAATGTTACTGTGTTACACAGTTTATCTGAAGATGGGGATCATTTTTAGTCTTATTATCGTCAGTCATATTTCTCTATTGATTAAAAACATGATTAGCCTATTTAAATGGCTCCACACACATTATCTTTGATCTAAAAATTCACTTTCCCGCATAAATATAAGAACAAATATTCCTGAACCCCAGGCTATCCATGCGACTATCTGAATTGCAGTACTTAAATTAGTAAGATCTGCAATAAACCCTATTCCAATGGTCCCAAAAACAAATCCTAAATCCCTCGAAAATCTATAGACACCTAAAGAAGTAGCCCTCCAACGTGGATTGGCTATATCACTTGTTGCAGCAAGCAGAGTGGGATATACAAAAGCCGTACCCACGCCTAGCAGAACCATTCCTGTGATCAGTCCAGAAAGAATATTTCCAGAGACTAGTACGATCCATATTCCAATAGCCTAAATAATCATCCCGGGATAGATGAGCTTCTTTCTGCCTAGGCTATCACTCAGTGGGCCCGTTGCTAATTGCAAGAGTCCCCATACTCCAGGATGCAGTGCCTTAAGAAATGCAGTGTCATTTACACTTATTCCGAGTGATATAAAATAGATTGTGAATACACCACAGGTTACACCAAATATCAAATTATTTACAAGTCCTGCTTGACTGGCAGCTAACAGAGACTTATTCTTCCAAGACGTCACTAAGAATATCCGTTTAAAGCTAAGCTTACCTTTTCCTTCATATTCCTCCTTTTCTAATACCATATCATTTTTTGATTCTAATACTGTGAATCTTGAAGTATCTCTAATAAAGGCTACAGATATTACTAGGCCTAGTAACGAAAAGACAATCCCCAAATATAGTGGATATGGCTGTAGACCAATCTGCAATATAACCTGTAAAGAAGCCTACCAGAGCAACCGAAACATAACCTGCAAACTCATTTAATCCTAGAGCTAGCCCTCTCCTCTCCTTTCCAACTAGATCAATCTTCATATTTACAGTCATTGACCATGCCAAGCCCTGGTTTACTCCCAGCTGCACATTGGCGAACAAGACCCAGTTCCAATTAGGGGCATAGAGTAAGAGAAAAGGTACTGGTACAGCAAATAGCCATCCCAATATCAAGACCTTTTTTCTATTCCATCTATCTGACAGACCACCGGCAAAGAGATTCAGTACAGCCTTGACAATTCCAAAACTGGCAATAAAGGACAAAATTAGTACGTTGGATTCTAGGCCAAACATCTCTTTTCCTAGAAGCGGAACTACTGTTTATTCTAAGCCAATCATTGGTTCCTACAAATGCATTTACTTATATGAGAAGCACAAACTGATTGATATTTGCCTTTAGACCTAGTCTTATAGCAGAAGTCCTATCCTTGTTCTTCTCGTCGTTGGTTTTCGCTATGATTCAAAATGTCTGAGAGTACCATAAAAAGGTCACATGATTATTACGATGCAAGTAATTGACCAAGTTCTTTCACTACCGTATCTTATGGCAAGATACCACGGTTATACAGTAACCAATGGCCACAGTGTATAGGAGTGACTAAGTGCATAAGGGTTAGGGATTTCCGACAGATTCTGACAGGTCTAGGACACAAATAAATTTTCATATGAATCCCTCTGGGCTCAATCCAAAATCGTTCGAAGCTAAATACATCCCAAAATGGTAACAAAAGTGATAAAACCGGATTTCAGATGATCTTGGACCCTATCATATTACGAGATAACTCATAAAGGCGAACGTCTGCAGGTATTTGCAGAAATTGAGGACGATTTAAGGCCTGTTACATTTGCATAGATCAAATTCCTTTTCATTCAAAATACATAAAATCATGAAAAGTAAAGAGCTGCCTTATATAGTCCTTCACCACATCACGATAGTACTTATGATAAGAATGATAAGATTATCGCTGCTTGTATTGCTGGTTGTCGGAATATCAGGTATTATGGTAACTGGAAGCACACTTAACTCAACGCCTATATTGCCAGTTTATTCTACACCAGCACAAGAATCAAGTGGTGAAGCTGTAGGGGAGCAAGATGAAGCGACTGATGAACCTACAGAGGATGAACCTACGGTTGACCAACCAGTAGATGATGAGCCTGAAATCGAGCCCGAGGCACCAGTAGCAGAACCAGTGAACGAAACAAATCCAATAAGTGTGACTGAGGAGGTGCAAGAGCAAAAGCAACTTGCCCTTGATATCATAAGTTCAAATGGATTAGAAGTAGTAAATGAAACTGCTCCCGGCGTAGATGGGGATGGAGGTAGCAGCACCGGGGATGAAATTGGTACAGCAGAGAAAGAAGTGACATGCGTAAAAAATGCTAAGGGAGATGTATTCTGTTATGAAACGCTTCCAACAATTGAACATTGTTTGAAGCCCATGGTCGAAGAAGATCCACCTCTTTGTATAAAGGGCAACTAATTAGCCCACTAACTTCTTCCAGATTAAGCCCATGATAACACACCATTAAAAGTACTCGCATCCTTGCGAGGAGGAGCATGGCCTAATATTACTTATAGTAGATCGGGCTGAGAGTAAAATATAGGAATGTATTCGACAATGTGTATATCATAACAGAGTGTCTTGTTACTAGATACTTGGAGTTCAATCAATGTTCACTTCGACAACAACAAAGAAAACTAATAATGTATATCTTATCAGTTGCAACCCTGGCCACACTTTTGTTTACAATGACTGTAACACAACAACAACAAGCATTTGCTGCCATTAACCTAAACTCCTCCAAATCCAACATATATCGTGCCACACAAAATGTTCAGTCCAATGAAGGTGGTTCCGTGGAACAAACAAGTACAAACACATGTGATTGTCCGTCCAATGGCGACCAGGAAGCCTCAGGAGACGAAAGCCAGTCGATTACTGTCGAACCAACTCAGTCAATCAGTATTGAATGTAGCGGCACTGATGTAACCTGTAGCGCAAGTCAGGGAAATACCAGACACGATATAAGTATGAATAGCATTCGGAACATGAAATAATATTCACTGGTGCTAAACGCGTTGGGACGTCGTCATACTAAACTAATCACTGCTTTGAGGACTGCAGTAGAGAAAGGGGAAGGGACATTAGACAAGGAAGCAGCTAGCCATGATGATTTGTTCGATACTTTTAGGCTATATCTACAGTTCTGGCACTGATCAGAGTTCATTGCTTTTAATGTGAGTGTATGCAGCGACAAGCTGATAACATCACTTTGAACTGCAGGAAAGACTGTTTAGGTAATCTAGATAAGGAGGCAAAGAGAACACTTACGAGGAATGGTTATCTTATCATTGCAGAAGTAACACGAACACTAAAGAAGTCAGATGAAGACGGAGAAGGTGAAGGCAGACTATACAGATTAAGAGATGTGCTAGAAGAGGAAGGGAGCTCTTTTATTACAGCTTTCAGAATAGGTATTAGGATCTTACGTGAATGTAAGGCAGATAGGACGACTGCTATGGCGTATTGGTCGTCCTACTTTTGTTTTGTTACTATTTCAAAAGAGAGTTCATGAGTGAAAGATTTAGTATATCACTAGAATTTCTAACCTAATCTCCCATAAGATAAATACGACTTATTGGGTGTGCAAAAGTCTCCAATTCCAAATAAATCCAGATATTGCACAATATCTTATGGTTGTCGAGTATGTTTCAATACTTACATTAGTCTTAGTCTTATCTGGTGGAATACCCTTAATGTCGGGCAGTAGCATTAATTATGCCATTGCTAAGTACGCAACTAACACCCAAACTCAAGCAAATAACAATGATTGTAACACTGGTACCAATTGTGCCATTACGTCTCCACAGACTCAAGGTGATGGTACTGCAAACTCACCTGTAAACATTCAGATATCAAAGTTTAATGAGGAGCGAGAGGACGGAGTAGGAGAAGAACCAAATCCTGGAGCCAGAGGATTCCTCGAAGTGAAGAAGATAGTGGTCTGTCCAACAGGTTTTCAATGTCCAAGACCAGGACCTACTTCCCCATATAAAATGAAGGTTGATGTGTCGGGCGATCTAAGTGGAGCGGGGTGGAATCCTAAGTCATTTGATGGATGCTGCGATAGCCCAACAGGAATTACTCAGGTCATAATTAATTTGACACCTGGTGGAACAGCTAACTATATAGTAACAGAGACCGATGCGCCCACTATACCGGGATTAACCCTTGTGAAGGTTCCATCCGCAGGCTGTCAGGGCACAATTCGACAGACTGAGAGAAAAATATGCAATTTCGTTAACGAATACAATAATCCTCTGGATTCCCGGGCCGAAATTTTGGTAAAACAGCTTGTAATCTGTCCACAAGGATTTGTATGTCCACCACCAGAGAGGTTTTCAAATAGGGTAACAGTATTCGGTCAAGTAACTGTGACTCCTAATGGCGTAATTCCTGGATCTGAAGCAGGTACCAAATTCGTTATCAACTTTGATGCTAGTACAACGTCTGTTTCGTATACGTATACAATAGACCAACGAAGACCTGCGCCATTGCCTGACGGATTAACCTTGGTTACTACCCGATCCGGGTGTGAGGGCACAATCTCTCCAAAAGACCAAAAAACATGTATCTTTACTAATGAGTATAGGGTTAGGTAGCCTAATAAGTTTCTAGCAACTCTCTCTTTTCCCTGTCCTGGTTACATTCCTTTACTATAGAAGTATCTTCTGTCCTCTTGTATGGAAAGATGTGTGCTTCAGACGTTTGTTCTGCTTTAGTTAGCTCCATACCGACGTACCTTATGTGTGGAGAATCGAGTCCCGAAAGTTCAACACTCCCACAAATTTTCTCAGTCATTAGAATAATGGTGTTTGTGATGAAATGTATGGAGAGGTATATACCGAGATTGGCCTTTCTCCTAATGTTGCTACTAGATTATGGGTCTGATTGTTTCTGTATATTGAGATATTAATTTTTTCTCCTGTAAATTTACTATTTTCAATGTAGGACAGCAGTTCATGGATATTACTTATGGGAAATCCATCTAGGGCTGTAAGAATAAGAATTTGGATATAGATGTACCTCAAGCGGACGAATTTTTGAACTACGAGTCTGCTATTAATGCTATTCTAATGCAAGAACTAGTATATGTAGTGCCTGTACTCAGCTATAAACGGTCTCTTATGCACTCATTATTTGCCCTCTTATTTCAGCATCTGAATTTTGCTCCAGCCAAATTGTTGCCACTTGCAGTTGCAGCAGTCTCATCTGCTCCAGAATTCATCATAACAGCAGCATCTCCTTCGTCTGCTGTCTGAGAAGATATCATCATCATAGTATCAGGGGTTAGTAGAAATGATACCGCTGCTACTTATACGACACATTAGTAGTAGAGTACAAATTAGAATACTTCTCTTGCAGAGCAAGTCACGTAAAGGGCAACCTTACAATGTCATGGCATAAGATCGAATGCCCAAATCAAGACCAGAACCGATTAGTGACAAAATGCCAACCAGATCTGGGAAGGATATATAGGTACGTTTTTATTCTAGAATTTTATTCTATTCAAATCAGTGTCATCTAAATGAGTGCCAGTATAATTAGTGGTACACGAATAGGGATCATGATATTGATAGCTCTCATGCCAGTGGCATCAGTTTCTACAATTGTATTACAAATTCAACAAGTAAGTGCTTCACCACTTAATTCAAATGCTTCAGCGCAGTCATCTAAAAATGAGTTATCAGATATGGTTTTAGATAAATACAAACAAAGAGTTTTGGAACACTTGTTTAATAATAATACTTATGGTAGTACTATTTCTAATTCCTCTATACCTGTATCAATTGTAGTAGGAGTTATCTCACCAAATGGCACTCAAGTTTCAGGATATGGTAATATTTCCAAAGCCAATCATACAACCGTCGATGGAAATTCAATATTCGACATAGGTTCTCTAACGAAACTATTTATTGGCATTTCATTGATGGATATGGTAAATCAAGGCTTGGTAAAATTGGATGATCCTCTGGAAAAATATCTTCCGGCCAATGTGACAGTTCCCACATATCAAGGACATAAAATAACATTACAGGATCTCATAACTCATACATCTGGTTTACCATATTGGCCTCCAGGCTGGTGCAACCCCACATGCTTTAACAACAACTACACAACTCAAGAGGTATATCAATTCTTATCAAACAGCTCTCTAGCAACGCGACCAGGAGTAAAAGACGAATACTCTAATTTTGGTGTGGGTTTGTTAGGACATGCCTTATCATTGAAGGCAGGCGTGCCTTTAGAACAGCTCGTTAAGGATAGGATATTGAACGTTTTGGGAATGAATAGTACAGGAATTGCAATGAACGCTACCGGTGTATCAATACCTGAAGATATCAAATCAAGATTTGCAAAAGGCCATATAGCAGGAAATGAAAGTGAATTAACATTTTTACCTTTAGAAGTTCAAGGGGCAGGTGCAATGTACTCCACAGTTAATGATCTGTTGAAATTTCTTTCAGCTAACATGGGATTGATAGATACAAAGCTCAATGACGATATGCAAGAAAGCCATGCAATACGACATTCAGTTAGTGAATTCCAACTACCATTTGTAGACCCATCTGGACATAAAACACCTGCTCATGGATATGTTGGA
>Ga0075324_1000175_pt1 | contig 10235 bp, 10 predicted proteins | sample MayberryNW_TuleC_FD_120045 | JGI IMG/M metagenome (GOLD analysis project Ga0075324, IMG submission 120045) | Natural and restored wetland microbial communities from the San Francisco Bay, California, USA, that impact long-term carbon... | ecosystem: Environmental > Terrestrial > Soil > Wetlands ...
CCGTGGTGACAATAACCTGCACCTGGGCCTGAAAAATAACCTTCTCCGTCCTATGCCCGCAATCTCCAGGGCTCGGCCCTCGGTCGCTTTGTTAGTTACTTAATTATGGACTCCTTAATAAACGAATCTCGCCAGGTCGGTAATACCCTATGAAAGGAGCGCTGGCGCTAGCGCCGCGCCGATCCAAGCTATGCCCGAAAATGTAATTAAAATCGGTTTATTTAATCGCGATGCGGCGATCATCGCCGCCGAAGCTAAAGGTTTTCTCAAGCAAGAAAACCTACGTGTCGAAATCAACACCGTGACCGACTCGCCGACGCTATTGCGCAATCTGATCAGCGGCCAATATGATTTGATCTTGAACAACGCGGACAACGTGATCGCGTGGGCCGAGGGCCAAGGCGAAGACCCGCAGAAAAATGATTTCGTCATCTTCCTGGGCGGCAGCCAGGGCGTTGATCAAAAACTCGTAGTCGCCCCCGGGATCAACGGCTACGGCGATCTCAAAGGCAAAATTTTCGCGGTCGACGCGCCGACCACCGGCTATGCCATCGTCGGCGTTTACATTATGAAGAAACACGGTCTGGAATGGCATCGCGACTACGCTTTTAAAGCCTTCGGCAATACCACGGCGCGGGCCGATGCCATGAGCCGGGGCGAAGCGGCCGCGGCAATGATGAGCCTGGCGGACGAGGAAATTCACCAACGCGGCTTCAAAGCGCTCGCCGAGGCTCAGGACTACGTCAAGCACTATGCCCGCGGTCTCGGTGCAACGCGCCGAGAATGGGCGAATAAAAACGAGGATATCGTCGTGCGCTTTGTCCGGGCGATGATCCGCGCTAGCGATTGGTTGCAAACGCCGACCAACAAGGCAGAAGTCATTCAGGTTCTGTCGGGCGCGACCAACAATAACCAAGCCCGCGCCGAATCGATGTATAGGCAAGCGTTAAGTCCCACTCTGGGACTGACACCGCGCAGCCGCATCGACATGGACGGCATCCGCACCGTCCTCGAGCTGCGCGAAATCGCTGGCTTGATGAAAGCGCCCGTGCCGAGGCCGGAAAAATATATCGATGAGCGGTTTTATCAAAAGGCGCTGGCGACCCTCGGCAAATAGCAGCTCGCTGAAACCTCTGATTGCAGCTGCTCAAAAGAACCAGAGGCGAGGCGCATAACGAGTGCAGTGGTGAAGTGATGGAGGATTGGTCTCGAACCCATCACTCTATCGCTCCACTACTCCAGTACCGGCGAGGCGATTGAGCGCCACGCTCAGGGCGATCGGCCTAGGAGCCTTTTTCAGCAGGCTGTCAACGATCGTTGCTATTGGCTGGAACAGTTTATTAAAATAGGGTTCTTGCCGGCAACGTCATTCAAGGTTAGGACGTAATTTCCATGAATATCGCGAGAATATTTTTTGCGTTGGTCGGAATCGCATGGGCATCCGACATCATGCCCGCGCGCGCGAACCCGTACCTCGCCAAAACGGGCGAGCCCATGGTGCCGATCCGCGTCGCCACCTGCGCCATCAGCGGCGGCTTCATTCATCTTCACACGGCGCTCGATCATCGACTGTTCGATAAGTACGGACTTCGACCCGAGTTTCTGCTGGTCCGCGGCGCGGGTGTATCGGCCGCCGCTTTGACCTCCAACGAAATTCAGTTTTTGTATTGCACCGCCGACGCAATCATTCCCAGCCTCGCGGCAGGCGCTGAAGCCAAGATGATCGCTTCACCACTCGTCGGCCTGCCATGGGTGATCATCGCGCGTAAAGACATCCTGCGCGTGGAGGATCTGAAAGGAAAGATTTTTCTCGCGACTCGTCCCGGCGGCACGCCGGACACGCTCATCCGTACATTGATAAAAAAACTCAACCTCACCGATGTCGGCATCCGCCATATCGGGGGGGCCGGACAAACGGAGATCTATAGCGCTATCCAACAAGGTTTGGGGCAGGCAACCATGGTGACGCCGCCGCTCGATGCACGCGCCAAGCGCGACGGCTTCCACGTGATTTACCATCTCGACGATCTGAATCTGCCGGCGATCTACAGCAGCGTATTTACCAACGACAGAACCATCAAAGAGCGCCCCGCGATCGTGCAGAAGTTCGTCGCCGCCATGGCCGAAGCCGTTCATTTTGTCGAGAAAAATCCCGACAAAGCGAAAGCGTCCGTGACCAGAGTTCTGGCGCTAAAAGATCAGGAGTCGGCGCAATCCGCTTACGACGCCTACGCTAAGCAACTGGTAAACCGGCGAGTCACGGTGCCGGCAGCGCGCGTCGGCGAATCCATCGAGAACGCCCGGCAAGCCGGCACGAATGTGCGCCGCAAGCCCGCGGAAACCTACGACAACAGCTTCGCGGAGCATCTGCAGAAAAGCGGCTTTCTCCAAGAGCTGTGGGGCGGCGAAGTGCCCGGCAAGCAGTGGTGAAGCTGGTCCTTGGCGTTTGACATCCCGGCTTTGCTTTCTCGCCCAAACGTTCGTTGCGGCGCGCGCCCACGCCGCGGCGCGCGCTTGTAAATACAACCCCGCCGTTTTATTGAGAACTGAGATCTTTACGCCAATGCTCGAGGAGCCGCGATCTCCATGCTCGACAAGCTAACCGACCAATTTCGCCAACTTCGCCAGACCGATTCTCTGATGTGGCTCATCACCCTGGGACACACATTCACTCACTGGTGCCCGGCGACCTTTTACTTGCTGTTGCCGTTTCTGGTGAAGGAACTGGGACTCACCTATGCCCAAGCGGGTTTTTTGGTCACGATCCGAGTCGCGGCAAACCTGCTCGTCAACATTCCCGCCGGCATGCTGGTCGACATTATCGGCCGTAAAGCGCTGCTCATGGCTTTGGCGTTGATCGCCACCGGGGTACCCTATTTTCTCGTTGGTATTAGCCCGAATTTTTTCTGGGTGGCGCTGTTCATGGCGTTTGTCGGCATTGGCAATTATCTATGGCATCCGGCGGCGATCTCCACGCTATCGGAAAAGTATCCCGACAAGCGCGGCTTCGCCATTGCGATCCACGCGATGGGTCCCAACATCGGCGAAAGCATCGCGCCGCTGCTGGTCGGCATTTTGCTGTTGTCCTTGTCGTGGCGCAGCGTACTGTTTCTCAATTTGATTCCCGGCATCGTCATTGCCGTCATCCTGTGGAAATATCTTTTCGGCAAGCTCGACTCCCGCACCGAACGAAAGAAAGGTCTCTCGGCCCGCCAGTACTTGGCCGGCATGAAACAATTGGCGCAAAATCCCAATATTCTGCTGCTCGTCTTGGTCGCCGGCATGCGCTCGATGACCCAGCAGGGGCTGCACGTATTTCTGCCGATCTATCTGACCAACGAGCTTGGCTTGTCGAGCGCCGTCGCCGGCCTCTATTTGTCGGTCACCCAGACCGCCGGCATGATCGGCACACCGATCGCCGGCAGCATCTCCGACCGCAGCGGCCGAAAGCGCGTCTTGACTGCGGGTTTGTTCTCGACCAGCGTTGTGCTTTTTGTCCTCGCATACTTTCAGCTCGACTGGTTTTTTATTACCGGGCTCGCGTTCCTCGGCTTTTTTCTCTACGCGGTTAGGCCGGTGATCTGGGCCTGGGTACTCGATCTCAGTCCCAAAGAGCTGGGCGGCAGCACGGTGAGTTTTTTTTCCGGTTCCCAATCGCTGTTGAGCTCCCTGTCCCCGGTCATTTGCGGTTTCATCGCCGACCGCTGGGGAATTCTGGCGGCCTTTTACTTTCTTGCGGGTACTGTCTTGATCGCAAACTTCATCGTGCTCGCGATCCGCGAGGAGAACAAACCAGCGCCGGCGCTGGTCGAAGAACCGGCGTAGCGATGGACTGCAAAAATACCTTCAGCCCAGGGTGGCAAGCTGCAGCAATCGGAATCTGCAAAAGACATCGGCAGGACAGGATTCCTCCCGCCATGGCGCAAAGTCGCAAAGTGACACGCCCGGCGTATCATCCCGAACGAAATGTGAGGGATCCAAGAAAGATTTCTCTTCGAAATGACAATCGGGGGCTTCCTTCGCGGCTTTGCGTCCCTTTGGTGTCGCTCAAGATATGCTTTGCGGGAGATATTCCGAGATAAGGAGCAAAACCATGGCTCAAATCAAACACATTGCGATCCGCACCCACAACTTGGAAAAAACCGCTGCGTTCTACAAAGAGGCTTTCGGCCTCGAACAGGTCGGCGCCGCACAGAACGGTATCTATCTGACCGACGGCCGGTTGAATATCGCCATCTTGAGCTTCCGTCCTGTTGTTGAGGGGGAGTCGATGAAGCTCGGTGTCGATCATATTGGGTTCGCGGTCGACGATGTCGATGCCACCGTTGCGCGCATCAAAGAACTCGGTGGAAAATCTTTGAACGATCGCCATGAAGTTGTCCCAACCGATCCGGCCAAGCCGCAATCCTATTTCGAAGTGAAGTGCGTCGGCCCCGAAGACCAGGTGATCGACGTCTCGAATGCAGGCTGGGTCGGCGCGAAATAACGCCGCAACCAAGAACATTTCGCTTTTGCTTTGGCTGCAGCGTTGCCGGGCCGGTCTTACGTGATCGTGGGATCGAAACCTTTTGATGGACGCTCGGACCAGACCCGCTCGAAGCGGTCGAGCAACAGCTCGGGCGCCGCTTCAACGATCATCAGCGCACGGTGTTCCGGTTTGATGAAGTCCTGCGCTACGCCGTGGTCAAGAAACGCGATCAGAGGATCGTAGTAGCGCGACACATTCAGCAGCCCGCAGGGCTTCTCGTGCAGCCCGAGCTGCGCCCAACTCAGCACCTCGAAGAATTCCTCCATGGTGCCGATGCCGCCGGGCATGGCGATGAAGCCGTCGGACAGCTCAGCCATCACTGCCTTGCGCTCATGCATCGAGCCGACGACGCGCAACTCCGAGAGCCCGCGATGCGCCACTTCTTGGCTGACCAGCGCATCCGGGATCACCCCGGTCACATGACCGCCTAGGCCAAGCATGGCGTCGGCGATCACGGCCATCAAGCCGACGTTCCCGCCGCCGTAGACCAAGCCATAGCGCCGGTCAGTCAAAGCGCGGCCGAGGCGCTCCGTCATCGCCCCGTAATCCGGCAAGCCGCCGCGGCGCGACCCGGTAAACACGCAAATGTTTCGTTGGCTCCCGTTCATATGACCTCGCGCCTCCGAGCCGGCCATGCCGATCTCGGTTGGCTCAGCGCCGGGACGTTTTGCCGTTGGCGCCGGCTAATTCGCATCCAACTGGCAAGGCCTCCTGGTCGTCAATGCTCATCCGCTGCGCCGGTAATTTGTCGCGTTGCGCAACCGCGCTGCAACATTTCCAGGCCGTGCTCCGCTTCCGGAGCAATCACCGCGGTCACTCGCATATGGGCCTCCAAACGAGTGAACGCCGTCGGCACCCACTCACGCCCGGCCACGTAACAGCGCACCAGCACGCAGCCGGCGGGCAATCCAAGGTCGCGCACCAGCAGTCCGGCAAACTGCGAGTTGGGCTGGACCTCGAACTCGACCACGATCGGCTGGTGATGTGTCGCGCCGATACCGTCCCGCAGAAGATCGCGCTGCAGGAGCGCCTCATAGATCGGCATATCGCGTAAAACTTCGCCGACCGCATAGGCGCAGAAGCTGGCGACGAGCAAGGGCAGCATTTGCTCATAACTGCCGGTCATTTCGGTAATCAAAAGAATGCCGGTCAGCGGCGCGCGCACGATCGCCGTAAAGTAAGCGGCCATCCCGACCACGGCGAATACCCCGGGCTCTGCAGCCCATGCCGGCAAGAAGTTATGAACTGCATGGCCGGCGCCCAAACCCAACGCCGCGCCGAGAACGAGCAGCGGCGCGAAAATACCGCCCGCAACGCCGGTGGCGTAGCTCGTGATCGTCAAACCAAAGCGGAGCACGAACAAAGTCGGAATTGGCAAAAGATCGATTTGGTTTCTGAGAATGCTTTCCGCCAGATCGTGTCCGCCACCGACCGTCAACGGGTGAAACCAAGCCACGAATCCAACCATGGCGCCAACGCCAGCGCATAGCACAAGACGCCACCGAGCGGTAAACCGCCCCACCAAACTTAACGTTAACAGCAGTGAGCGATTGAAAAAAATACCGAGCAGGCCGGCGACAACGCCGAGCAGCGCAAAAGCGGGCAGCGCGGTAAGCGGTGGCATCGGGTAATTCGGCACGGCAAACACCGGCAGTTGCCCGGATACCGAGCGTGCGACCACATCGGCAGCCGCCGCCGCCACGAACGCGGCACCGAAAACCGCCGGCCGGAAATCGCGTTGGACTTCCTCCAGAACAAAAACCAATCCTGAAAGCGGTGCATTGAATGCCGCCGCCAATCCGGCCCCGGCGCCGGCGGCCGTCAATGTCAAACGATCTCGGGGCGTCGCCTTCATACATCGGGCGATCCCGTCGGCGATCGCTCCGCCCATTTGCACGGTCGGGCCCTCGCGCCCCAAGGCCAAGCCACTGCCGATGGCGAGAACGCCGCTGCTCATTTTCACGGCGAGAACGCGCCGCCAAAACAGGTCGCGGAGCCGGTGCAACACCGCTTTGAGATGCGGAATGCCGCTGCCGCCGGCTTCCGGCGCGTAGCGAAAAACCAGCGCTGCGGCGACCGAGGCACCGGCCGCGGCGAACAGCACCGGGAAAACCCAGCCGAGCACGGGGAGCGCATGGGCGGATTCGACCAGTTGGTTGCGCAGTGCGTCGGCTGCTGCAAGCAATGCTCGAAAGATTACCGCAACGGCGCCGGCGCAGAGCCCGACCACAGCAGCTCTCGGAAACAGCTTGTGCTGCTCGTAACGGACCTCGAGAAACTCTTCGATTTCCGATCGGGCTTCGGCAGGGGCGTCTTTTTCGGACGATAGGGGGCTGGGACCGGGATCGGAGTCCATTCTACTGTCTAGCGAATAGCGACACCAACGTCCAATATATCAAGAAATAGTGGGCGAGAACGCGTCAGCGCCCTCGGTCCAACCACTTCGAGAACCGGGAGCGTATGCCGCAGAAATGCGCCTGCTGGAGAGTCATCGATCGAACGCATCATTGCCACAGTTTCTGAATGAAACCCTCCTTTTCGAGTTCCTCGAAAAAACGCGCATCGATGAACTGTTCGGGCTTAAGATTAGCGACACGCGGATCGGTTTCCCGCATTTGACCCAGGACGGTCTTAAGAGATTCGCGCGAAGGGCGCGGAACGCGCGGAATATTGCGCACGATGTACATCTCATAAAGCTCGTCGAACATCGCCGCGTCGCTGCTGCGCAGATATTTTTGCATGATCTTGATCGATGGGCCACGGTGGGTCTTGGCGAAGTGAACCCCCTCGACGAAACCACGAATAAATTTTCTCACGGTGTTTTCATTACGCTTGATGAAAGATCGCGTCGTGACCGCCGAGGAAGTCGGAAAATTGATGCCGAGCTTGGCGATGTCCACCAGCTCACGGAAGCCCTCCCGCCGCCCGAGAATGGCCAGCTCGGCATTGACCACCGCAGCGTCCAGCGCTCCGGCGCGCAGTGAATTGTAGACATCGGTGACACCGCCGACCTGAATCACGGTGAAATCACGCTGGCGTTTGATCGGCCACTGCTCCTCGACGTAGCGCAGGCCGAAATCCGTCGCGGAGCCGAAGCGCGAGATACCGATCCTTTTGCCCTTGAGATCTTCGGGACGCTTGATCTCGGGACGAGTCATCACGACGAAAGTCATCACGTTCATCGAGCTGGCGACGACGACCAAATCGCCGCCGGCAAGATTGGCGTTGATGACCGCACCGCCGGTGAAAACGCCGATTGGTACTTCGCCCGACTGCACCACCTGGCCCGCGCGCCCGCCGCCCGCGACGTAGACAAGCTCCACGTCGAGTCCATGCTTGCGGAAAATGCCGGCTTCGTAGGGGATCCAGAAGGTCGCTTGCGAACCGCCGAGCGCGCTGTATGCCAGGCGCACTTTTTCCAGCGAAGCTTGGGCCAGAGCCTGCGGCGTGAAAGATGAGAATAATGAACCCGCCAAGAGCGACCAAAAAATAGACCTTTTCATAAATCTCCTTCCGGCAGACTCAAACGAATCTGCCGTTTTTAGCCGCGGCGCGCGACAAGAGCTGCTGCAGGGGCTCTTCCGCAAGCGACTTCAGGCAATGATCGGCGTGGGCCAACGATAGGCATTGCGTAATCGGGTTCGGTACCGCAATACAGAATAGTCCGGCCGCGCGTGCCGCGGCAACGCCGTTGGGCGAATCTTCGAAGGCAATCGCTTCCCGCGGCGCAACGCCGATCGCGTCGAGCACGGCCAGATACGGAGCGGGATCCGGTTTGTGAGCTCCGGTATCTTCGAAGCATTTGGTGACGTGAAAAAATTCCAACAGGTTGAGCCGCTCGAGATGCCCGCGCACGTACTCGCCGGCGGAGCTCGATGCCAGCCCGATCTTCAGACCAATCTCCTTGGCCTCGGCCAGGTAATTCACTACACCCGGTAAGATCGGCTGTTCAAGCACCAGCTGGATGACGCGCGCGCGGCGATCCTTGCGCAGCGCGTCGAGATCGGTCAGCGGCCCGTTTAGTGCTTTGAAGTAAGCATACATATCGAAATAGTTCCGCGGCCGGCCGATCAAATCGGCCCACAGGTCGGGAGCCAACTCATGACCGTGCGCGGCGAACACTTCCTGCCAGGCTTGGTATTCCGGGCTCTCGGTGTCGAGGATCAATCCATCAAAATCGAAAATCAGCGCTTTTATCATGTTCAGGCGACCTACCCCGAGATGAAACCGACCAATCGAGTTTATGGAACAGGAGATATCAGGCCGAGACCGTCACTTCAGCACGCACCGACTGCCGGCGGCGCGCAACCTTCTCGACCAGGTTTCGAAAAGTCGTGTTGTGATCGCATTTTAGGTTGAATGCGACGACGAACAGCGTGATCAGATCTTTGGCGTAGATCTTATCTTCGGCCCAATCGGCAATCTGGCTCAAATTATGTTCAGGCCTTAGCTGCTTGATGCGCATGCCGACCACCTCGGCGAGGCCGGCGGCGAGTTGTTGCGCGATGACGCGCTGTTCAGGCGGAAAATCAAGCCGGATGAACGCGACTTCCAAAGCCCAGTCGACTCCTTTCGGCCTCGAGCGGAAAATCACCCGGCCGCAGGTCATCACTAGGAAGATCACGGCAAGAAGTAGATAAACCGGTGCCATCGTCCCACTCTCGAACTCGCTCAATTGGACCAATTCACCAGGACGGCACGATCGCCCACTTGATTCTTGCGCTCATCCCCACCTGCCCTGCCCACCCGACGGTCATCAGCATAGACACAAGAACCCGGATGCTTGGTCGTTCCCTTAGGGTGTTTACCGTTGAACTCGGACATTACTCGGATCGTTGCGGTCCACAGCATTGCCCAAGAATAAACGATCGTGGCGTATCCGTCCAATCTAGCTATGGGGCCAGACGTCGGGTAACGAAATTTCTCGGCGTTCAGGGCAGGCCTGTTTCGCTTTTAAACCGGCTGTAGGATCTTGTGTAAGACGTGCCGAATTGACGGCTTTTTCGCGGTTAAAGCAGCGGGGTTCGATTGAGCCGACGCGTTATGACTCCGCCATTTGCGGACAACGGGCGTCGATCTTTTGTCGTGTCTCCAATCTATTGTCTGGGCCACGCTCGCGTTTTTAATTTCATAATAGTCTCTCCTTTCGGGGTTGTCGGACGCGGACTGCGGTTCAACCTTTACGTAATGCCGAAGCCAGCCATTCCGTCAACTCGTCCATTTCCTCCGATGCCTCTTGGAGCGCCTGTATCTCGCCGAACTTGAGCGCGGAACCGATCATCTTAATCCGAGCGTTGAACGCTTTCTGGATCTCACGGCTTTCGGCAAGGGTCAGGTTTCCGTCCATGAGGTCGGCAAACAGCGCCTCTTGGCCCGCGTTAACGTCCGCGACCGTGCGAAAATCCTTGCCCCGAAAGGCCAGCATTCGAGCCGTCCGTTTCATTGATCTCCTCTGCCTGGAATACTCCGCTTCTATTGAATTTCGATCAGCGAGTCAATGATACTAATGAGTCCGTTATTTAGAGACCATGTGGCTGGATCACGACCGAAGGCCAAGCCCTTCCGATCGCGGTCAATGGTTTTGTGCCTTGATGGGCCACCGCCCGTGGTGACAATAACCTGCACCTGGGCCTGAAAATAACCTTCTCCGTCCTATGCCCGCAATCTCCAGGCTCGGCCCTCGGTCGCTTTGTTAGTTACTTGATTA
>Ga0075324_1000180_pt1 | contig 10164 bp, 11 predicted proteins | sample MayberryNW_TuleC_FD_120045 | JGI IMG/M metagenome (GOLD analysis project Ga0075324, IMG submission 120045) | Natural and restored wetland microbial communities from the San Francisco Bay, California, USA, that impact long-term carbon... | ecosystem: Environmental > Terrestrial > Soil > Wetlands ...
CCCCCGCCGGCCCCTACGGTGTGCACGTCGACCATCGGCAGCTGCAGCGGGCGTCCGGCGACCTGCTGCTCGGCCGACTGGCGCACGACGCCGCCGTCGATCACGGCGACGTCGCACGAGGTTCCGCCCATGTCGAACGACAGGACCCCGTCGCTGCCCGCCGCCGCGCCGGCCCGCGCTGCTCCCACTGCACCGGCCGCCGGGCCCGAGAGCACCGCCCAGGCGCCGTGGTCCGCCGCCTCGGCGGCGGAGGCGAGCCCGCCGTTCGAGCGCATGATCTCCGGCGCCGGAAGCCCGGCCGCCTCCGCGCGCCGGCAGAGGCGATCGAGGTATCCCGCCAGGAGGGGCGAGAGGTAAGCGTCGATGACGGTGGTCGAGGTGCGCTCGTACTCCCTGAAGACCGGCAACAGGTCGTGGGAGGCGGACACGTGCACGCCCTCCAGGCGCGCGGCCGCAATCTGCGCCACGCGCCGCTCGTGCTCGGGGCGCGCCCAGGAGTGGAGGAGACAGATCGCCACGGACTCGACCTCGGCATCCGCGAGCCGGTCGAGCGTGCCGGCCAGTGCCTGCTCGTCGAGGGGCGTGATCAGCTCGTGCGGGGAGTTGCGCTCGACGGCCCCGAAGCGCAGCTCGGGCGGTACGAGCGGCGCCGGCGGCGCCTCGCACAGGCGGTACAGGTGCGGGCGGTTCTGCCGCGCCAGCTCCAGCACGTCGGTGAAGCCCTCGGTGGCGATCAGCGCGGTGCGCGCGCCGCGCTCTTCGAGCAGGGCGTTGGTCGCGACGGTCATCCCGTGCGCGAAGGCGCCCACGTCCCCGGGCACCAGCCCCGCCCGGTCGAGCGCCAGCGAGACGGCGGCCATCACGCCCTCGGACTGGTCGGACGGGGTGGTCGGGACCTTGGCGGTGAACACCTCGGCCGCCGAGGCGAGCACCGCGTCGGTGAACGTGCCGCCCACGTCCACCCCCAGCGCCCAGCCCTTGGTCACCGGCGGAAAGCTACCGACCGGAGCCGGCCGGGCAAGCGAGCACCGGGACCCGAGGGGGAGGGAACCGGTCCCGGTGCTTTGTCGCTTGAGCCGTGGAGCTGCGGGGAGCGGGCCTAAGCGGCCAGCTCGACCAGCTCCAGCTCCTCGAACGTCTCGGTCAGATGCTGGTGGGAGGGGCAGTAGTCACTGCCCGGGAGCGGCTGGCGCTGACAAGGCCTCGCCTTGCGGGTCATCGCCTGGCAGCGGCGCGGGACGCCCTGCGAGTCGAACGCGTAGTCCGGGACCATCTCGAGAAAACGCTGCGCCATCTGGACGTTGCGCTCGATCGTCACGTACACGCGTGGCAGGTCGGCGATCGAGAAATACGGCCGCACGTCGTTGAACAGCGTGCGGGCCGGGCGGGCGAAGTAGCGCCCGTCCGTCATCAGGCGCTCGATGGCGTTCTCGCACTCGCGCAGCACCAGGACCCGGTTGGGTTCGCGCTGGACGGTCGGGCGCTCTTCGAGGACGTAGGGCGCCAGCTCGCGATAGATGGCACGACTAAAGTGATACATGGGCAACACTTCCGCTTCTCGGAGTAATGGCGAACCTCTCCTCGAGGGTTCGGACCAACGGCACGCGGGGCAGTCTTCCGGGAGCGTGTGAAGTCCCTGCGTACGCTTCGTTAAGCGTGGATTAAGCGCGTCACCGTTGTCTCATTCCCACCGCTCCCGCCGCCCGGTGCCGGCCTCCGCGACGATATGGGCTCCGTCCAGCGCATGGTCGAGGTCCGGGTGGTCCGTGCGCAGGTGGCAGCCGCGGCTCTCGCGGCGCTCCCGGGCGGCGGCGGCGATCAGCCGCGCGAGCGGATAGGGGTCGGCGCCGAGGCGCTCGAGGCCGGCGGCGTCGCGTGCGGGGCCGGCGTCGCGCCACAGCGCGGCGCGCGTCTCTTCGCTCGGCGCGGGCAGGGGGTCGGCGGCGGGGGGCGGCCCGGCAGCCGGGGCGACCGGATCCATGCCCGCAGCCAGGGCGGCCCGGCGGCCGAAGACGAAGCACTCCGAGAGCGAGTTGGAGGCGAGCCGGTTCGCACCGTGGACGCCGGTGCAGGCGCACTCGCCGACCGCGAGCAGGCCGGGCAGCGTGGAGCGCCCGTGGTCGTCGGTGACGATCCCGCCGATCATGTAGTGGGCCGCGGGCGACACGGGCACGAGGTCCCGGGCCGTATCGATCCCGGCCCCGCCGAGCCGTTCGACGATGTTCGGAAAGGCGCGCATGTCCACGGGCCGCAGGTCGAGGAACGCCCGCCGTCCCTCGTGCGCGAGCCGTTCGATGGCGAGCGTCACCTCGTCGCGGGGCGCGAGCTCGTCCACGAAGCGCTCGCCGTCCTCGGTGACCAGCAGGGCCCCGTCTCCGCGGACCGCCTCGGTGACCAGGAAGCCGTCCAGGTCGCCCTCCGCGGCCACCGCGGTGGGGTGGAACTGCATGAACTCGAGGTCCGCCAGCGCGGCCCCGGCCGCGTGCGCGAGCGTCAGGCCGGCGCCGACCGCCCCGCGCGGGTTGGTCGTGCGCAACCAGAGCGCGGCGGCGCCGCCCGTGGCGAGGACGGTCGCCCCCGCCGGGATCGCGGCCGCCTCCGTGATCACGCCGGCGCAGCGGCCGGCGTCCACCCAGAGAGCGCGGGCGGAGGAACGCTCGTGGACGTCGATGCGCTCGTCCGCGCGCACCAGCTCGGAGAGGCGCGCGGTCACGTGCCGGCCGGTGGCGCTGCCACCTGCGTGCACGACCCGGCGGCGGTTGTGCCCGCCCTCGAGCGAGAGCAGCAGCTCTCCGTCCGGGGCGCGGTCGAAGGCGATGCCGAGGGCCTCGAGCTCCCGCACGCGCGCGGGCGCCTCGCGGCAGAGGATCTCCGCCATGCGGAGGCTCGTCGCGCCCCGGCCGGCCGCGACCGTGTCCGCCACGTGCAGGTCGACGCTGTCGCCGGGATCGAGCGCGGCCGCCAGGCCTCCCTGCGCCCAGTAGCTGGCCGACTGCGGCAGCGGCGAGCTCGAGACGACCGCGACGCGGGCGCCCTCACGCGCCGCCACGAGTGCGGTATAGAGGCCGGCCGCGCCGGCTCCGACCACCACGGCATCGACGCGGGCGGTGAGGGGCGGGGAGGTCACCGGGCGGTACGGTATCCGGCCTCGGGGCGCCTCCGGCGTCCCTCGCGCATCCATGACCCGCGGTCTTTACCTGCACCATCCGTCGTCGCTCGAGCACGACACCGGCGACCACCCCGAGAGCCCGCAGCGGATCCGGGCCATCGAGCAGGAGTTGCGCGCGCGCGACTGGCTCGGCCTCGCATTGGAGGAGGCCCCGGCTGCGGAGCGGGCGGTCGTGGAGGCGGTGCACCCGCCCGCCTACGTGGACCGGATCGCCGAGATCAGCGCTCGCGGCGGGGGGATGCTGGACATGGACACGATCGCCTCCGCCCGCTCCTACGACGCCGCGCTGCACGCGGCCGGCGGCGCCGTGAGCGCCGTGAGCGCGCTATTGGCGGGCGCGGCCGAGGTGGCCTTCTGCGCGCTCCGCCCGCCGGGCCATCACGCCGAGTCCGAGCGCGCGATGGGCTTCTGCCTGTTCAACAACGTCGCGGTCGCGGCGCGCTACGCGCTCGACCGCCTGGGGGCGTCGCGCGTGCTGGTGCTGGACTGGGACGTACACCACGGCAACGGCACGAACGACATCTTCCACGGGACGGACGCGGTCCTCTACGCGAGCATCCACCAGTCGCCGCTCTACCCGGGCACGGGCGCGCTCACCGACAACGGCGCCGGCGAGGGGGAGGGGCACACCGTGAACCTGCCCGTCCCACCGGGCGCAGGCCACGACGACTTCGTCGGCCTCGTGCAGCACGTGGTGGTCCCGATCGCGCACGAGTACGTCCCGGACCTGGTGCTGGTCTCGGCCGGATTCGACGCCCACCGCGACGACCCGCTCGCGAACTGCACGCTGACGGAGGACTCCTACGGTGCGATGGCGTCCGCGATGCGGCGGCTCTCCCGGGAGCTCGAGGCACCGCTCGGCTTCGTGCTCGAGGGCGGCTACGACCTCCGCGCGCTGGCCGGGTCGGTGGCCGCCACCATCGAGGCGGCGATGGACGGCGCGTCGCCCCCGACGGCCGAGCCGGGCGCGCTGGTGGCGCGTGCGCGCGCGCACTACCGGGGCTGGTGGCCGTCGCTCGCTCAGGTCTGAAGCGGGAAAAAAGAAGGGCGCCGTGCAAGCACGGCGCCCTTGCCCCCCGCTAGCAAGGCTCCCCAGCGTCTAGCGCTGCCTCCCGGGAGCCTCGTATGTAACGACCGCCGCAAGGGCGGCCGTCGAGGCGCCGTCCGTACACGGCGCGAAGCGATGGCTCTTCGCACAGTGCGTCCGGAGGCGGTGGAACGGCCTCCGGTCCCTGCCGGCCTGACCCGACCTGATGCCCTCGGTCGGGAGTGGCCTTTGATGGACGGCGCGCCCGCTCTGGACACTCTTGCCCGCCGGCGTCGGGACTGCTCGGCGGCGACCTTCGCCCTTCGGGGCCCGCGCGTGGCGCGCGATGCCGGAAGCGCTGGCGCCCGGCCCGAAAAGGCCGATGGCGCCGGTCGAACGGCGATGCCGTTCCGTGGCTGCCAAGACGGATCCTCCTTGTCCCTGCGAATCCCGGGCCTCACGGCCCCGGTCCGGGCCGGCTGGCCCTGGCTCGAATATAGCCGTGCCGGAGCCGCCGTACCAGCTTTTCTTCAGCCTGGCCGGGAAGGCGTTACGCGCCGGTCTGGAGCCGTTTCACCGTGGACGCGATCCTGCCCCCTCCAGGCAAACCGGCAAGGAGGTCAGATCGCGTGCATGCGACATCGGTGTATCTAGAGGCGACCGCGGCGGCCGTGCGCGTCCGCGCGGCGCGGATGTTGGGCGAGCGCGGACAGGGAACGGTCGAGTACGTGGCGCTCGTCACCTTGGTGGCGATCGTGATGGTCGGCGTGATCGCCGCGGTGAAGACGGCGAAGTTCACCGAGGGCCAGCAGCTCGGCAACCTGATCCTGGAGAAGATCGCCGAGGCCGTGAGCAAGGTGAAGTACTGAGTAGCATCGCGGCGGTGAGCGGTGCCGAGACCCCCGCAGCCCGTCGCGACGGGCGCGCGCGAGACGAGCTGCGGCTGGTGCAGATCGAGCCGGGATTCGTGCGCAGCGCGGACGGCTCGGCGCTGATCGCGATGGGCGGCACGCGGGTCATCTGCACCGCATCGCTGGTGCCGGGGGCGCCTGCCTGGCGGGAGGCGTCCGGGGGCGGCTGGCTGACCGCGGAGTACGGGATGCTGCCCGCGTCGACGGGCAGCCGGCGGCCACGCGACGTGTCGCGGGGCCGGCCCGACGGGCGCACCGTCGAGATCCAGCGCCTGATCGGGCGCTCGCTGCGGGCCGTGGTCGACATCGACGCGATGGGCACGCGCACGCTCTACCTGGACTGCGACGTGCTGGAGGCCGACGGCGGCACGCGCTGCGCCGCGATCACCGGTGCGTTCGTGGCCGCCCGCCTGGCGTTCGCACGGCTCGTCGGGCGCGGCGACCTCGAGCGCGAGCCGCTGACCGACTCGATCGCCGCCGTGTCCTGCGGCCTCGTGGGAGGGGCTCCGCTGCTCGATCTCGACTACTCGGAGGACTCCGCTGCGGAAGTGGACATGAACATCGTCATGACGGGGTCCGACGAGCTGGTCGAGGTCCAGGCCACCGCGGAGGGCGTGCCGTTCTCCCGCGCGTCGCTCGACGAGCTGCTGGCGCTGGCCGCGAGCGGCATCGCGGCGCTGCGCGCTGCCCAGGACGAGGCGGTCGCAGCCGGCACAGAGGCTGTTTCGTAACTCGTGCGTGCGGCCGGCGAGCGCCGGATCAAGCGGGGCAAGGACGCAGGGAGGCGGCAATAGCAGCGCTATTGCCCCGACCGAGGACGCAGCATCCGCGCCGATCCGCCGCCGCCGCGGGCGTACGATGCGGGACGCCGTGCGCATCGTGATGGCAAGCCGCAACCAGCACAAGGTGCGGGAGCTGGCCCGTGTGCTTGCCCCCCATGTCCTCGACCCCTTGCCGGAGTCGGTGGCGCTGCCGCCCGAGGACGGAGCGACCTTCGCCGACAACGCGCTGCTGAAGGCGCGCGCCGTGGCCGCCGCCACGGGCGGCCCGGCGCTCGCCGACGACTCGGGCATCGCCGTGGAGGCGCTCGGCGGCGCCCCCGGCGTGTGGTCGGCGCGGTTTGCCGGGGAGGGCGCGACCGACGAGCAGAACCTCCACAAGCTGCTGGCCGAGATGCGCGGGAGGGCCGACCGCCGCGCCGCGTACGTCTGCGTGCTCGCGCTCGTCGGGGCGGACGGGTCCGAGCGGCTCTTCGAAGGCCGCGCCGAGGGCCGGCTCGCGGCGGCCCCGCGCGGCACGGGCGGCTTCGGCTACGACCCCGCGTTCATCCCGGACGACCTGGACGGCCCGGAGCGCACGATGGCGGAGCTCGAGCCCGCGGAGAAGGACGCGATCAGCCACCGCGGGCGCGCAGCGCGCGCGCTCGCGGTCGCGCTGCGGGCGACATGAGCGAAGGCGCGCCGGTGCGGCCGGAGTCGCGCAGCCGGCGCCCGCCGCTGATCGCCCCCGCGGCCGTGGAGGGTCCGACGAAGTTCGGCGTCGCGCGGCTATCGATCGTCTCGAACTCGGTGCTGATCGCGCTCAAGGTCGCGGCGGGGGCGATCACGGGCTCGATCGCGATCATCACGGAGGCGGTCCACTCGAGCATCGACCTGATCGCCTCGGTGGTCGCCTACCTGTCGCTGCGCAAGGCCGACGAGCCGGCCGACGCGGATCACATGTACGGGCACGCGAAGGTGGAGAACATCGCCGCCGCGATCGAGGGCATGCTGATCCTGGTCGGCGCGGGCGTGATCCTGTACGAGTCGGTCCACCGCCTGAGCGCCGGGGGCGGCGGCATCGACCACATCGGGGTCGGCATCGCGGTGATCGGCGTCTCCGCTGTGGTGAACGTGATCGTCTCGACCTACCTCTACCGGCAGGCCGCCGCCCACGACTCGCCCGCCCTCGAAGGCGATGCCGCCCACCTGCGCGCGGACGCCGCCACGTCCTTCGCGGTGCTCGTCGGCCTCGTGCTGATCGAGGTGACCGGCATCGAGGAGCTGGACGCGATCGTCGCCCTGCTGGTCGGATCGGCGATCGTCTATGCCGGGGTCCGGATCCTGAGCCGCTCCACCCGCGTGCTGATCGACGAGGCGCTCCCCGCCGGGGAGCTCGACGTCGTGCGCCGCGAGATCGCGGAGTTCCCCAGTGGCGAGCTGGTTGGCTACCACAAGCTGCGCGGGCGCAGGGCGGGCAGCGCGCGGCACATCGACCTCCACCTCCAGTTCGCGCCGGGGACGTCGCTGGAGCGGGCGCACGAGGTGGCGCACGAGCTGCAAGGCGCCGTGCGCCGCGAGCTGCCGGGCGCCGACCTGCTCATCCACATGGAGCCCTCGCGGCGGCGCAGCCGGCGGACCGAGGACGACGGGCCGGGTGCTGGAGCTACGGAAGCAGGTTGACGGCGGCCGCGAGGCCGACGAACCCGAGCACCGCGCTGTAGCCGTCGTAGCCGTTCACGAGCAGCAGCAGCGCGGCGATCGCACAGATCGCGGTGACGGTGATCCAGGCCGCGCGGGCAAGCGACATACGCGTACATGATTGCGAAGAGGCATGTCGTCGGGGTCCCGGCAGAGGGGGCTATCCTGCGGCCGATGCCGGCCACCGCCCACGACCTGGCGCTCCGATACCTGCTCGAGCTGTCAGCCGACATCCGGGCGGCCCTGCTGATGGACCGCGACGGCGCGCTGCTGGCCGCCGTGGGGTCGCTCCCGTCCGGCGGGCTGCCGGAGCGGGTCCGGCGCGTCGTGGCGGAGGTGGACTCGCTTGCGCCCGCGGGGGAGACCGTCGAGGTGGACGTGTTCGCGACGCGCGGGGCGCTGTTCGTGCTGGCCGAGGACTCGCGCGTGATGGTGTGCACGACCAACCGCACCGTGAACCCCGGGCTCATCTTCTACGACATGCACGCGGTGCTGCGCGACATCGACCGCGCCGCCGCCGCGGAGGAGCGCCGCGAGGCGGCGGGGACCAACAAGTGAGCCGCCCGCGCCAGCGGGGCCTGCTGGGCGGCTACGCGGAGGAGGTGGCGGCCGCGATGCGCCGCCGCCGCGACGTGCGCCGCCCGCGCGTGCGGATCCGCGTCGCGCACGGCGAGGCGCGGGTACTCGACGAGGACTCCCGGGCGGCCGGGCGCCTGCTCGCGCTCGCCCGCGAGATGCTGGACGAGCGGGAGGAGGCCCCGCGTGACTAACGGGACCCTGCTCGAGCCCGCGCTCTGCGAGCGGCTGCTCGGACGCGCGCTGCGGCGCGGCGGCGACTTCGCCGACCTCTACGTGGAGCGGCGCTCGAGCTTCGCGCTGGCGCTCGACGATCAACGCCTCGAGCGGGCGCAGAGCGGGCGCGAGACCGGCGCCTCGCTGCGCGTGGTCGCGGGTGACTCGACCTACTTCGCCCACGTCGACGGGCTTGCCGAGCACGACCTCGAGCGGCTCGCAGACGAGGTCTCGGCCGCGGTGCGCGGCGGGGCCGCGACTCCACGGCCCCTGCGCGCCGCCGTGCCTGCGCCCGGGCAGCAGATAGAGACGTTGCCGGGATCAGTGCCGGCTGCGCGCAAGGCGGAGCTCCTGCGCGAGTGCGACGAGCGGGCGCGCGGCGCGGGCGACGCGGTGGCCCAGGTGGCCGCCTCCTACAACGAGGCGCGGCGCGAGGTCCAGGTCGCCAACTCCGACGGGCTGCTCGCGAGCGACGACCGCACGCGGGTGCGCCTCGGCGCGCAGGTGGTGGCGCGGCGCGAGCACCGGGTCGAGTCGGGGACGGAATCGCTGGCCGGCCACGTCGGGTTCGAGCTCTTCGATGGCGACCCGGCGGCGGTGGCCGACGAGGCCGCGCGCCGGGCGCTCACGATGCTCGAGGCCCGGCCGGCGCCGGCCGGGCGGATGCCGGTCGTGGTCGGCAACGGCTTCGGCGGCGTGCTGTTCCACGAGGCCACGGGGCACGGGCTCGAGTCCGACGCCGTGCAGAAGCGGGCGTCCGTGTACGCGGGGCGCGTCGGCGACCAGCTTGCGCCCACGATCGTCACCGCCTACGACGACGGCACGATGCCCCATGAGTGGGGCACGGACGCGATCGACGACGAGGGCACGCCCTGCCAGGCGACGCGCGTGATCGACGAGGGCCGGCTGTGTGTCTTCCTCTACGACCTGCTGCGCGCCGGGCGCGAGGGCCGGGAGTCCACAGGCAACGGCCGCCGGCAGAGCTTCCGCCACCTGCCGATCCCGCGGATGACGAACACCTACATCGCCCCGGGTGATGCCACGCGCGACGAGATCATCGCGGGCGTCGACCGGGGCCTGTACGCGGTGTCGTTCGCGGGCGGGCAGGTCGAGCCGGCGACGGGCGACTTCGTGTTCGGGGTTTCGGAGGGCTACCTGATCGAGGGCGGTCGCGTGACGGCGCCGGTGCGCGGGGCGACCCTGATCGGCAACGGCATCGAGGTCCTGTCGCGGATCGACGCGATCGGCGACGACCTCCGGATGAAGAGCGGCTTCTGCGGCAAGGACGGCCAGCAGGTCCCGGTCGGCACGGGCCAGCCGACCGTGCGCATCTCCGAGCTGACGGTCGGCGGCACCGATGTCTGACCTCGAGTCCGCGGCCCGCCTGGCGGTCGAGCAGGCGCTCGCCGCCGGCGGTGAGGAGGCGGACGCGTGGTGCGAGGACTCGATCGAGCGCAGCGTGCGGGTGTACGACGGGGCGGTCGAGAGCCTGACCGAGGCGGGCAGCAAGGGAGCCGGGGTGCGCGTCTTCCGCGAAGGCCGCACGGGCTACGCGTTCGGCTCCGACCTCAGCGAGCAGGGCCTGGGCGCGCTGGCGCGCGCGGCGGCCGAGGCTGCGTCGGTGACGGAGCCCGACGAGCACGCGGGCGTCCCCTCCGCCGCGGAGCCCGTGCAGCCGGCCACGCTCGTGGCGGCGGAGCTCGCGGAGTGGACGATGGAGCGGCGGGTCGAGCTCGCGCTCGCCGTGGAGCGGGCGGCGCGGGGGCGGGACGCGCTGATCTCGAACGTCGAGGACACCGTCTACGC
>Ga0075324_1000183_pt1 | contig 9776 bp, 10 predicted proteins | sample MayberryNW_TuleC_FD_120045 | JGI IMG/M metagenome (GOLD analysis project Ga0075324, IMG submission 120045) | Natural and restored wetland microbial communities from the San Francisco Bay, California, USA, that impact long-term carbon... | ecosystem: Environmental > Terrestrial > Soil > Wetlands ...
CGAATCGCACGGCTGGATCGTCGGCAGCCGGGGCATGACGATGCGAACCAGCGATGGCGGACGCTCCTGGACTAAGTCTACAGTGCCGGGTGATTTCACTTTCAGCGCGGTCAATTTCGTCAACGCTTTGCGCGGCTGGCTTGCCGGCGAGTTCGGCGTAATTTTCCAGACGTTGGACGGCGGTAAAAGTTGGGCGAAGCAAAAAAGCCCGGTCGAAGTTTCTTTTGCCAGCGGCGCAAGCCAGAATTTATTCTCGCTGCTCTTCACAGCCCCGAACGTCGGTTACGCTTTCGGTCTCGACGGAGTCGTGCTCAAGACCGACGACGGCACCCATTGGAAAATCCTTCGGCAGCGCGAAAACAGCAACGGCGCAACCCACCATCTGTTCGCCGCCGCGGCTTTCAACGGCCGCATCTCGGTGGTGGGGGAGAGAGGCACATTGCTGCAATCCGATTCCGGTAATCCGTGGCGTCAAGCCGAGGTTCAGATCCCGCGCCTGAGCTTGAATGACATCGCCATTGCCAAAGACGGCTTCGGCCTCGCGGTCGGCAACCGCGGGCTCGTGCTGCGCACGGAAAACGGCGGCAAGAGTTGGCAGCGGCTCAAGCTCAACTCCCTATTGTCAGGCAATCATCGCCGATGAGATTCCTCGCCACCTTTATTGTTAAACAGCGCGCCGTCATTTTAGGCCTCATCATCGCCGCGACCCTGGGCTTTGCTTACCTTTCGATCAAGATCGAGATGTATACTGCCTTCTCGGATCTATTGCCCGCGGACCATCCGTACATTCGCATCCATGACCGGTTTTGGAAGACTTTTGGCGGCGCCAATGTGGTGCTGCTGTCGGTGGAGGTGTCCGAAGGCGATATTTTTAACGCTCCGGTCTTGGAGAAAATAAAAAAGCTCACTGAGGTGATCGAGCAGACTCCCGGCGCTAACCATTACCAGATCTTTTCCATCGCGCGGCAGAAAGTAAAGGATGTACGCGCCACCGCTTGGGGCATCGAAGTGCAACCTGTGATGTGGCCGAACGTGCCGCGGAGCCCGGACGAAATCGAGCGGCTGCGCGACATCGTCTATGCCAATCCAACCATTGTCGGGCGGCTGGTTTCGGAGGACGGCAAAGCTGCGCTCATCACCGCGGCATTTCACGAAGAGCGCCTGGACTACGCGGCCTTGTTTCGACGCGTTCAACGAGCGATCGACGAAGCGGAGGACACCAACGTTCGCGTGTTCGCCGCCGGCGAGCCGATTCTTTACGGCTGGATCTACCATCATCTGCGCTCGATCGCGCTGATCATCGCTCTCACCTGCCTGGGCATGCTCGCCATTCTGATTCTCTACTACCGTAATCTCAACGGCGTCATGATTCCGCTGCTCTCGGCAGTGATCACGTTCCTCTGGGGAACCGGATTTACCGCTCTGATGGGCTATAACTTCGAGCCTCTGATTCTGGTCGTGCCGTTTTTGATCGCGGCCCGGACGATCAGCCACTCGATCCAGTTTCGCGAGCGCTTTTTCGAGGAACTTGAGCGTTACGGCGACAAAGAAAAAGCCGCCATCGAGTCGGCGGCTGGATTGATTATGCCGGGCAGCATCTCGATATTAACCGATGCCATAGGCTTGACCGTTCTGCTGGTCGCGCCGATGCCGATTCTCACGAAACTCGCTATCGCTGGAAGCTTTTGGGTGCTCAGCAATCTCGTCACGGTGGTTATTCTCGATCCGATTCTTTGCTGCTATTTTCCCACCCCGCGGAAAGTGCCGAAAGGCGGCGAGGGCCATTGGCTCGAAGCGCCGCTTCGCGCTGTCGCTCGTTTTTGCGTCGGTCCGGCGGGCCGGATCATTAGCATCGCCGGTTTCTTAGTAGTGATCGTTTGGAGTTTGTACTGGTACCAGTTTCTCACCGTCGGTGATTCGCGCCCCGGCTCGCCGCTGCTGTGGCCCGACGCCCCCTACAACCAAAGCGTCCGCCACATCAACGAGAAGTTTCAAGGCACCGACCATCTTTATGTCATCGTCGAGGGCAAGACCGAAAGCACCATGAAGGCGCCCCAAGTGCTGGAAAAAATCGAAGCCTTCCAGCGTCACATGCTGCGCTCGCCCCACGTCGGCTCCAGCGACTCGCTGGTCGATCTTACGCGCCAGATCAATACGGTGTTACATTACAACGATCCGCGCTGGGGCCTGCTGCCGCGCTCGAGCGATGAAACCGGCGGTATCCTGATGGTCGCCGAGCACGGCAGCGAACCCGGCGATTTTGACCGCTGGGTGAACTACAATTTCCAGCATGGCCGGGTGACGTTCTTTCTCTATGATCACAAGGGCGATACTCTACGGGAGGTCATCGACCGGGCGGCCGGATTCATCGACAAACACCCGTTGGAAGGGGCAGAGTTCAAGCTCGCCAGCGGCTATGCCGGAGTGCTCGCGGCGGCCAATGAAGTGATCGCCCGCTCCGACAAACTGACTCTCGGTTTGATGCTGCTCGCCCAGTTGGTTTTCTGCGCCATCGGCTTTCGATCCCTCACCGCGGGTCTGCTGTTTGTCGGCGTGGTTTTGATGTCAAATACTTTTGGCATGGCGCTGATGGCGTACTGGAACGTCGGGCTTAACGTCAATACGCTGCCGGTGATAAGCTTGGGCATCGGCTTCGGCGAAGACTACGGGATTTACGTTGTATCCCGAGCAATCGAAGAATATCAGCGGCAGGGTCGCAACGATCTGACGCAAGCTTTGGTCGATGCCGTGGCCACGGCCGGCAAGGCGGTCCTTTACACCGCATTTTTGATCTCGGCGAGCATCGCCTTCTGGGCTTTTTCGCCGCTGCGCTTTCAGTCTGAGATGGGCACCCAGCTGCTGATCATTCTAACGATGAACATGCTTGGCGGTTTGCTGCTGTTGCCCGCATTGATCGCTTTGCTGAAACCCAAATTCGTCACCGGCCAACCAAACTGATGAGCCATTACGCGTACAGTCGAATCCGTCTCTTGCGCAGATCTCTAAGCGGATTCATCGTCATTTTGCTGTTTGCCGCGCCTCCCTGCGCCGCGGCAAGCAAGATTCGCCTGGCCCAACCGGTGATCGCCATGATGTACGCTCCGTTATACTTCGGAGTCCATCAAGGCATCTTCGCTGACGAAGGCGTGGAATTGGAATTCATGACCATGCGCACCGACCTGGCGATCGCCGCACTGGGGACCGGCGACGTCGACTATATCACCCATGGCGGCGCGGCGCTGCGCGCCGCGGCCCAGGGCTTTCCGCTGAAGCTGATTTTTGCCCTGGATCATAAGACCCCGTTCTGGCTGGTCGCGCGGCCGCAAATAAAGGATGTCCGTCAGCTTTCAGGAAAAAAGATAGGAGTCAGTTTTCCCGGTGATACGCCGCAAATCATTCTGAAGCGATATCTGCGACGCCAAGGCATCGATCCCGATCGCGATGTTTCTTACGTTGCCGGACAGTTCTCACCGATCGCTCTGCAAAGTCTTTTGGGCGGCGTCTTGGATGCTGCGGTGCTCGCGCCGCCGTTCAACGTCATGGCCGGTGAAAAGGGTTTGACCCTGCTCACCTTTCTAGGCGAGTCCGTGCCCGACGCCACCTCTTCCAACGGCATCGTCACGACGGAGCGAAAGATCAAGGCAAAGCCGGACGACGTCAAACGCATGGTGCGCGCCTGCCTCAAGTCGCTTTATGCCTTTCGCCGGCAAAAGGCTCTTGCGATCGATTTTCTCGCCGCACATTTCACGATTCCCCAAAAGATCGCGTCCAAGGCCTATCCCAACGCGCTGGAGATACTGACGGCGGACGGCGAAATCAGCGTGGAAAAGGTGCGCCAAATCTTCGGCATGATGCAGGACACGGGCAACAAAGAGCCTGTGACCATTCGTCCGGAGGCGGTGTTGAATTTCTCTTTCTTGCGCGAAGCGCGCAACGAACTCATGCGCGCCGATGACAAGCGCCCCTGAGCCGACCCTGGAACAGTGTCCTGAGTTGGCCTCGTAGTAGGAATAACCCGGGCTGGAGTACCTTGAAAGATCGCGATATTCACTCCGCAATTCGGATCCTCCGCCGCGAGGTGCCCAAGTGGGACACGCCGATCGTAACCTTGATGGCGGAAACCTATGAGAGTCCGTTTCGCGTGCTGATCTCGTGCATCCTGAGCCTGCGGACGCAGGATGCGACCACAGCCAAAGCATCCCACCGTTTATTCGCGGTGGCGGACACGCCGCAAGCAATGTTGCAGCTCACCGCGAAGAAGATCGAAAGGCTGATCTACCCCGTCGGTTTCTACAAAACCAAAGCGAAAAACATTCTCGAGATCTGCCGGACCTTGGTCGATCAATACGACGGTAAAGTTCCAGACAGCATCGACGAGCTATTGCAGCTCAAAGGAGTCGGCCGCAAAACCGCCAACCTAGTGGTGACCCTTGGCTACCAGAAGCCGGGCATCTGCGTCGACACTCACGTCCATCGGATCTCGAATCGCTGGGGTTACATCGCGACCAAAACACCGGAGAAGAGCGAGTTTGCTTTGCGGGGCAAGCTTCCCAAGAAGTACTGGATCGAGTACAACGATCTTCTGGTGAGCTTTGGCCAGCACCTATGCCGACCGATCTCGCCGGTGTGCAGTCAGTGCCCGATCAAGACCTATTGCCGACGAATCGGCGTAACAGTGAGGCGATAGATATGGGACAGAAAACTCCCGCTGGTTACTTCGCCCACGATATCGAGCCGGTTGGCTATCACGATTTGCATAGCAAGCCGGCTTTCAAGTTGGCGATGCAGGAAGCGAACAACCGCTGGTATCTTTATGTCGCCCACCTCTGGCATCGCGGCTGGAGCGTGCTCGATGTGACGGACCCGACGTCCCCGGAATACTGCGCCTATGTTCCCGGCCCCGAAAACACCTGGACGATTCAGATTCAGGTCGCCGAAGGCAAGATGATCACGGGGCTCGAACGGATTGCGCCCGGCTGGGGCGGCGCCGATGGCCGCCCCTTCGCCGAAGGATTCTTCATCTTCGACGTAGGCAGGCCGACCGAGCCGAAGCAGATCGGCCACTTCAAAACCGGCAGCACCGGCTCGCATCGTAATTTTTACGATGGCGGCAATCTGGTTCACGTTGCCGGCGGCGCTCCCGGGCTGATCGGGAAAATTTACCGCATCGTCGACATCGCCGATCCTGGTAACCCGCGTGAGATCGGCCGCTTCTCATTGCCCGAGCAAGCCGACGGCGGCAGCACGAACGGCTTGAAGTTTTCGTGCCACGGTCCGGCACACATCGAAGGCGAGCGCGCCTATCTTTCCTACGGCGACGGCGGCGGCATTATTCTCGACGTTGCGGATTTTTCGCAGCCAAAGATGGTTAGCCAGATCGCCTTTCGCGGCATTACCGCGAGCCAAGGCATTCATACCTATCTGCCGCTGCCCCGTCGCAAGATCGCGCTGATTAATGACGAGGCGATCCGGGAGAATGGCGATGAGAACTTGAATATGGCCGGCATCGTCGACATCAGCGACGAAAAGCGCCCACGCATGCTGTCGCTCTTCCCGCTGCCCGAGCCGGCGCCGGAAAGCGAGCTAAAGAATTTTTATGAAAAAGCCGGCCGCTTTGGACCACACAATCATCACCACTCCAATCACCAGGCGTGTCTCGAAGACCGCGACGATATTGCCTATCTAACTTATTTCAACGCCGGTTTGCGCGTCTACGATATCCGTGATGCGCGCACGCCCAAAGAGTTCGCTTACTTTGTTCCCGCTGACCCTGCGGTGAGAATCGGTCCCAAGCCGAGCCGGTTAGTGGCTCAGTCCGAAGACGTGCTGGTCGACCGACGCGGCTGCATCTACTTGAGCGATAAAAACCACGGCATCCACATCCTGCGACTGCGACAGCTGTGGCCCTACCAGCCGGTGTAAACTGCGGTCGATCAGCTTGAAGTATTGTGCGATTGGAATGGGCGGTTGAACGTCTATAACGCTTCTGAAGCTACGGCTTCATCGACTCGGGAAAGTACTTCGACGGCGCCCAGACGTTGACCGCGAAATTTTTGCAGCCAAGAATACGCAACTCGCGCATGATGCGGATATAGTCCTGCGAGTCGATAAAGTCACGCCAGTTGTCCAGGGTTTCGAAGTCGATGGTGATCGCCACGTGGGGCGTCACCTCCAGGGGATTGCGATAATTGCGGATCTCGATCACGCCCGTGTGCGCCAGCGTGGTCGGCAGCCAATCGTTCCTCGCCTTGTTCGAATAGATCGTTAGATTGGCCTTCTGATCCGGCAGATCCCATTGGATGACGAAGTGCACCATCGCCGTGTCCTCCGGTTATTGAATGCTTCGCACTAAGCCGCCGTCGATCGCGATCGTCGTTCCAGTGATGTAGCTGGCCCGGTCCGAACCGAGAAACACGATCAAGTCGGCGGTCTCTTCGGCCGTGCCGTACCGGCCCAAGGGCACCTCTTCGGCCATTTCTCGATTGATCTCTGCAACCGGCCTGCCCACGCGGTCGGCGCGCGCCTGGTTGAGCTTCTGCGCCCGCTCCGTGTCGATGCGCCCCGGGCACACGTTGTTGAAAAGGATGTTGTCTCGCGCCAGCTCGCGCGAAAGAGTTTTCGCCAGGCCAATGACCGCGCTGCGCACGGCATTGGACAGCACCAATCCGGCGATCGGCTCCTTCACCGAGTAGGACGTAATATTGACCACCCTGCCGCCGCCCACTTTGCGCATGTGCGGCACCGCTTCGCGCGTCATGCGCATGGTGCTCATGAAACTCAGGTTGAAGGCGTTCTGCCAATCCTCGTCGCTGAACTTCATAAAATCGCCCGGTGGCGGTCCGCCCGCATTGTTGACGATGACGTCCAGACGTCCGAAATGCTTCGCGCTGTCGTTGACGAACCCTTTGATATCATCCGCCTTGCTCATGTCGGCGGTTATCGCCAGCACGTCGCCGCCAGTTTCCTTGCGGATTGCCGCCGCTGCGTCGTTCAGGGCCGCTTCGCCGCGCGCGCAGATCGCTACCTTCGCGCCCTCGCGCGCGAAACCTAAGGCCGATGCCCGTCCCATCCCCTGGCTGGCGCCCGCGACCAAAGCAACCTTGCCCTTCAATCCTAAATCCATTCTTGTTGTCCCCCTGGAAGCTTACGTCTGCCGGATACTAGCAAAGGCCCGACGGAGCGTCAAAAAGAAACGAGGCCGGAGATCAGAAGTCGGAGGTCAACAGACCCAGACATCAGATCTCAAAAATCCAGGTTCAGCGAGACGAGACCTCGATGGGCGAATAAACGAAACAAAACGAGATCGGAGATCAAAAGTCAACGGTCAACAGACCCTCAGCGCGTGAGAAAGGGCCCAGGATTTTTGATCATGGCGCCAAGCATCCTGCCAATCTGTTGGCAGACGGCACTCAGTTCCGCGTGGCATTCCAGAGTGATATATTTACAATCTTTTGCAAAATCTAGAGACGAATCAGTCTCGCTGTTCTCACCATCACAATCGGTCAACTTGCTCACAAAGTGGGCCTCATACCTGCGCTTTGACCATGCTTCACGGAGGTTTAGGCAAACCGAGCGCGACGATCGTCTAATTTGGCCGGTTAGAGCGAAACGCTCTTCATCGGGGAAGGTCTTGCTGAGTTGGAAGATTGTCATAGCTAGTTGATAGGCCTTCTTGTACACATCCAAGTCTTTAGCTGAATTCAATTGCATCGGCCTTTTAAAGTTTACCTCCTCATCGGATGACCTCCGATCTCTGACTTCTGACCTCCGGTCTGTGATCGTTAGTCTTACTTCTGCGACCAGTAGATATTGTCGCGGAACTTCGGTTCGAGACGTTTGATATAGAGGCAAAGCATGCCATGGACTCCGAGTTGCCGGAGTTTGCGCGGATCGCCGGCGCGCAGCGCGTCTTTCTCCTCGGCCGTGAGATCATATTCGCCCATCACTTGTTCAAAGTCTTCAAATGATCGCTGGTAGACCGAATCCTTCATCTTGAGATCGAACATCAAACGGCTCAGATCGTAACAGCTCACGACGTCCTCCGCTGGATTCAGTTTGAGTTATTCCGAATGGAACAGGAAGTCTAAGTTATTAAGGAGTCCATAATTAAGTAACTAACAAAGCGACCGAAGGCCAAGCCCTTCCGATCGCGGTCAATGGTTTTGTGCCTTGATGGGCCACCGCCCCGTCCTCTCCGTGGTGACAATAACCTGCACCTGGGCCTGAGAATAAACTTCTCCGTCCTATGCCCGCAATCTCCAGGGCTCGGCCCTCGGTCGCTTTGTTAGTTACTTAATTATGGACTCCTTAATAAGCTGAACCACACCGCGCAGTGACAAAGACATTGCCTCGATCAGAGGTCATGGGCTCAGCGGCTTGGCACACTGGAAAAATCTTCCGGCAAGGATGACGCCGGCCAAAATTTCTGTTACATCTTTTCACTTAAGGAGATTTTCCGTGCTGCTGACTCAACTTTTGGCGTTTACTTTCGCGGTTTTTATTGTGAGCGCTCCAGCGGGCGCCCAACTCGGACCAATGGACGGTGCGGACTTAGCGCCCACGGATTTGAACCGGGTCAAAGTCGGCCAATCAGCGCCGGATTTTACCCTTGAAGCTGCCGATGGCAAGTCCATCAATTTATCGGATTTCCGAGGCAAGAAAACCGTGGTTTTGGTTTTCTACCGCGGCTACTGGTGACCCTTCTGCGTAGAACAGCTCGGGAAGCTGAAAAGTTTGTTGACTAAGGAGCAGAAGGAGAGAGTCCAGATCCTCGCGGTCAGCACCGATACTCACGAGGAGTCGAGAAAATTCGGCGACATGCTCCGCAAGCGTTTTGACGGCGAGTTCGACTTTCCTTTGCTCGAAGACAAAGACCACAAAGTGATCAATCGCTATGGAGTTTTTAATCCCGACGGCCGGGCATGGCCGCACCCGTCGACCTTCATCATCGATTCCAAAGGAGTGGTTCGCTGGAAATTTATCGAGGTCGACTATAAAAAGCGGCCGAGCAACGAACAGATTCGCCAGCAGCTCGCCAAGATCAAATAATCGAAGCGCTCAGAATGACGCCGGTCGCGGTCATGGATGCTCCAGGACGTAACCACGCATAAACCGGCAGCACCTCGCGCCGCTCAATCGATCGAATCTGCCAGAGCGTCCTTAGTGATCAGCCAGGCAAGCGAGCCGTTGGCCGAACGAACCTTTGCGGCGGGTAATTCCGCCGTTTCCGACCCACGCAAGATACGCCGTACGACGTCGGCTTTGCTCGCACCGGAAACCAAAAACGTCACCTGAGCGGCGGCGTTGATCACCGGCAGAGTCAGCGTCAAGCGATGGGCTTTCAGTTTTTCGACGTAGTCCGCCACGACGAAGCGTTCTTGCTCGTCCAACGCTGCGCTGCCGGGAAACAGCGAGGCGGTATGGCCGTCCGCGCCGACACCGAGCAGGATCAAATCAAATCGCGGCATCTGTCCCGGCGCCGGCGCAAAGAACTGCTGCAGCTCTTGTTCATAGGCGGCGGCGGCCGCGCGCGGCTCTTTTTCGCCCTCCATGCGGTGAATGTTCTCGGCTGGAATGTGAATCTGCGAAATCCAACTTTCGCGGACCATGCCGAAATTGCTCTCGGAGTGATCCGGCGGCACGCAACGTTCATCGCCCCAAAAAAGATGAACACCGCGCCAGTCGATGCGCTCGCGGTACTCGGTAGAGCCGAGCAATTCATACAGCGCCCGCGGCGTCGAACCGCCCGAGAGCGCCACCGCGAAGCGCGCGGCGCC
>Ga0075324_1000187_pt1 | contig 9672 bp, 11 predicted proteins | sample MayberryNW_TuleC_FD_120045 | JGI IMG/M metagenome (GOLD analysis project Ga0075324, IMG submission 120045) | Natural and restored wetland microbial communities from the San Francisco Bay, California, USA, that impact long-term carbon... | ecosystem: Environmental > Terrestrial > Soil > Wetlands ...
CGACTACGCGATCTGGCGCCTGTACGGGACGGAGGTGTGGCCGTCGCTCTACCTCTGGGACCGGCGCGGGGCGCTGTGCCACCACCACTTCGCAGAGGGCGGATACCGTGCCACCGAGCTGGCGATCCAGGCGGCGCTGCGGGAGATCGAACCGGCCGTCCAGCTGCCGGATCCGATGGCGCCGCTGCGGCCCACCGACGTGCCCGACGCGCTCGTCGAGCCCCCCACCCCCCACCGCTATCTCGAGCCCGACCGCTCGGGCCGGGCGGTTGCTGCCGGAGAGCAGCTCTCGATCCGGTACGCGGGCGCCGGCGCGGCGGCGGTGCTCGACGGGCGTGGCGGCGTCGACGTGCTGCTCGACGGCGAATGGCTGCGCACGCTCGAGCTCGACGGCCCGCGGCTCTACGAGATCACCGACACGAACCGCCACGAGCGCCACGAGCTGACACTCGTATTCGACGCGCCGGCGACGGCCTACGCGTTCAGCTTCTCGCCGGGCCCGGCCTGATTTTCCTGCATCTGGAGGCCCGAGGTTTGGACTGTGCCGAGCGCGTGTAGAACGTGATATACCGCACGACGAGCGCCATTTCCCCCGCGGGGCGAGGGCGAACTTCACGAGACTTGAGGGAGATCGCGAAGTGTGCCTGGCGATACCGGGCCAGATAGTCGAAATGGTCGACGAGGCCAATCGGCTCGCGCGGGTTGAGGTTGCCGGCGTTCGGCGCAACGTCAACGTGGGCCTCCTCGACAACGGCGCCGACGGCGGCGTCGCGCCGGGTGACTGGGTCCTGATCCACGTCGGCTTCGCGCTCTCGAAGGTCGACGAGGAAGAGGCGCTCGCCACCCACCGGCTGCTCGAGCAGATGGGGGCCGAGTACGACCAGGAGCTCGAAGAGCTGAAGGCGAGCGCGATCGAATGAGGGACGTGCCCTGATGTCGGACGCTCCCGGCCCCTGCTTCGACCTCGCCGGCCACTGCATCACGTGCGGCGACGAAGGCGTCGAGATGCGGGTCCTGGGGGTGGACGCCGCACGCGGCCTGGCGCTTTGCGAGGACGCACAAGGGAAGCGCGCGACGGTCGAGATCGCCCTGGTCGACGCGGTGGCCGGCGGGAGCGTGCTGGTGCATGCGGGTACGGCCATCGCCACGCTCGGGGAGCGCGCCGCATGAGGTTCGTGGACGAGTTCCGCGACGCCGAGCTGGGCCGGGCGCTGGCGGGGCAGATACTCGCGACGGTGGAGCCCGGCCGCCACTACAAGGTGATGGAGGTCTGCGGCGGCCACACCCACTCGATCTACAAGTACGGGATCGACGACCTCCTGCCCGCCAACGTCGAGCTGGTCCACGGGCCCGGCTGCCCCGTCTGCGTGATCCCCATGGGGCGCGTGGACGACGGCATCGCGCTCGCCACCCGGCCGGGCGTGATCTTCACCTGCTTCGGCGACATGATGCGCGTCCCCGGGTCCGAGGGCACTTTCCTGGACGCGAAGGCCCGGGGCGCCGACGTGCGGATGGTCTACTCGCCGCTCGACGCGCTGCGGATCGCGAAGGAGAACCCCGAGCGCGAGGTGATCTTCTTCGCGATCGGCTTCGAGACGACGGCCCCCTCCACCGCGCTCACCCTGAAGCGGGCGAAGGCCGAGGGGGTCGCGAACTTCTCCTGCGTCTGCAACCACGTCACGATCGTGCCTCCACTCCGCGCGCTGCTCGAGTCCCCGGACCTGCGGCTCGACGGCTTCATCGGCCCGGGGCACGTCTCGACCGTCGTGGGCGCACGCCCGTTCGGGTTCATCCCGGCCGACTACGGCCGCCCGGTGGTGATCGCGGGCTTCGAGCCGCTCGACGTCCTGCAGGCGATCCAGATGATCCTGCGGCAGATCGCCGACGGCCGCTGCGAGGTCGAGAACCAGTACCGGCGGGTCGTGCCGTACGAGGGGAACCTCCGCGCGCTCGAGGTGATGGCGGAGGTGTTCGAGCTGCGGCCGCACTTCGAGTGGCGGGGACTGGGCTTCATCTCCCAGAGCGCGCTGCGGCTCTCGGACGCCTACGCGGACCTCGACGCCGAGCAGCGCTTCGGCGTGCCGGGCGTGCGCATCGCGGACCCGAAGGCGTGCCAGTGCGGCGAGGTCCTGAAGGGGGTCATCAAGCCCTGGGAGTGCAAGGTGTTCGGGACCGCCTGTACGCCCGAGCACGCGATCGGCACCTGCATGGTGTCGCCCGAGGGCGCCTGCGCCGCCTACTACAACTACGGCCGGTTCGCCCGCGAGCGGGAGGTCGTATGAGCGCCGGCAGCGCCCCGGACGCGGTCACCGGCCGCGAGCAGCGCATCCTCGACATCATCGAGACCGCGCGCTCGAAGCGCCCGCGGTTCAAGGACGCCCAGATCACGATGGCGCACGGGGCCGGGGGCAAGGCCACCCAGACGCTGATCGAGGGCCTGCTGGTGCCGGCGTTCGGCTCTTCCACGCTCGCCTCGCTCGGCGACGCGGGCGTCGTCACGATCGCCGGCGCCGCGCTTGCCCTCACCACCGACAGCTTCGTGGTGAAGCCGATCCGGTTCCCGGGCGGATCGATCGGCGAGCTGGCCGTGAACGGGACCGTCAACGACCTCGCCGTCTCGGGCGCGCGCCCGGTCGCGATGAGCCTCTCCCTGGTCCTGGAAGAGGGACTGGCCGCACAGGAGCTGGCCGCCGAAGTGGAGGCGATCGCGGGCGCCGCCCGGACGGCAGGGATCGAGGTGATATCCGGTGACACGAAGGTGGTCGAGCGCGGCCGCTGCGACTCGATGTACGTGTCCACGACGGGACTGGGGCAGCTCGACCCGCGTGCCGCGCTCTCGCCTCAGGGCCTGCGGCCCGGCGACCGCATCCTGGTGTCGGGCCCGGTCGGGAACCACGGCACGGCGATCATGCTGGCCCGCGGGGAGCTGGGGCTCGAGGCCGAGGTCAGCTCCGACACGTGCAGCCTCTGGCCGGCCGTGGATGCGCTGCTCGGCGCCGCCGGGGCCGATCTGCACTGCATGCGTGACGCCACCCGGGGCGGAGTCGCGTCCGTGCTGAACGAGCTGGCGCGGGCCTCGGGTGTCGCGGTCGTGGTGCGGGAGGCCGACGTACCCCTCGACCCCGCCGTCGCCGGGGCCGCCGAGCTGCTCGGCATCGACCCGATGTACATCGCCAACGAGGGGAAGCTGGTCGCGTTCGTGGCGCCCGAGGCCGCCGGGACCGCGCTCGCGGCGCTGCGCGCGGTGCCCGGGTGTGAGCAGGCGAGCGAGATCGGCGAGGTGAAGACGGAGCCGCCGGGCATGGTGCTGGTCGAGACGGGCTTCGGTGGCCGGCGGGTGATGGACCAGCTGGTGGGCGACCCCCTACCGAGGATCTGCTGAAGGAGACGGCGCGTGCACGAGCTCGCGATAGCGCAGTCGATGTTCGAGATCGCACGTCGCCACGCCCGCGGGCTCCGCGTGACCCAGGTGGAGGTGCGCGTCGGGCGCCTGCGCCAGGTGGTTCCCGCCTCGCTCGCGTTCGCGTTCGACGTGATCTCCCAGGGGACCGAGCTCGAAGGGGCGGAGCTCGCGATCGAGCAGGTCCCGGCGGCCGGCGTCTGCCGCGACTGCGGCTCGCACACCGTGCTGCCGGATTTCCCATTGATGTGCTCGGCCTGCGGCGGCCTCGACGTGGACGTCACCGAGGGCGAGGAGTTGCAGGTGGATTCGATTGAACTTGCTGAAGAGGCGTTGACAGGATCGGAGGCATAGCCATGGCTGCTGAAGCACCACCCACCCCTGGAGTCGAGGAGGTCCACATCCTCTGGATCTCGGAGGGGATGAGCTGCGACGGCGACACGGTCAGCATCACCGCCGCCGGGCAGCCGGGCATCGAGGACGTGCTCCTGGGCGCGATCCCGGGACTCCCGAAGGTCCACCTCCACAACAAGGTCCTGTCGCCCACGCTCGGCGGGGAGGAGTTCCTGGCGCCGTTCCGCGCCGCTGTGGAGGGCGAGCTCGACGCGCCCTTCGTGCTCGTGATCGAGGGCTCGATCCCGAACGAGAACATCAACGGCGAGGGCTACTGGACGTCGTTCGGCAACGACCTCGCGACCGGCGAGCCGCTGACGCTCAACTGGTGGATCGACCGGCTCGCGCCGAAGGCGTGGGGCGTGGTGGCGATCGGGACGTGCGCCACGTACGGCGGCATCCACGCGATGGCGGGCAACCCCACCGGGTGCATGGGCCTCGCGGACTACCTGGGGTGGGACTTCCGCTCCGCCGGCGGCCTGCCGATCGTGAACGTGCCCGGCTGCCCGGTGCAGCCCGAGAACTTCATGGAGACCCTCACCTGGCTCCTCTACCAGGCCGCCGGCCTCGCACCGGTGATCCCGCTGGACGACCAGCTGCGCCCGCAGTGGATCTTCGGCAAGACGGTCCACGAGGGCTGCGACCGCGCGGGCTACTACGAGCAGGGCGACTTCGCCTCGGACTACAACTCGCCGAAGTGCCAGGTGAAGATCGGCTGCTGGGGGCCGGTGGTCAACTGCAACGTCCCCAAGCGGGGCTGGATGGCGGGCATCGGGGGATGCCCCAACGTGGGCGGCATCTGCATCGGCTGCACGATGCCCGGGTTCCCCGACAAGTTCATGCCGTTCATGGACCAGCCGCCGGGCGGCGGCCTGTCGTCGTTCCTGAGCGGCGGGATGTACGGGCCGATGATCCGCAAGCTGCGCAGCATCACCAACAAGACCATGAACAAGGAGCCGAAGTGGCGCCACAACGGCCCTGAGCTGACGACCGGTTTCGACCCCCGCTTCCGGCCCTAGGGCGCGGACAGGACGAGAGGAGAGGAGAAGCGATGGCACTGCGCGAGAGGATCAAGCCGGAGGCCGGCAAGGTCGTCGACATGTCCTGGGACCCGATCACCCGGATCGTCGGGAACCTCGGCATCTACACCAAGATCGACTTCGACAACAACGAGGTGCTGTCGTGCAAGAGCACCTCGTCGCTGTTCCGGGGCTACAGCGTGTTCATGAAGGGCAAGGACCCGCGGGACGCGCACTTCATCACGAGCCGCATCTGCGGCATCTGCGGCGACAACCACGCGGTCTGCTCGCAGTACGCGCAGAACATGGCGTACGGGGTGAAGACGCCGCCGCTCGGCGAGTGGATCGTGAACCTCGGGGAGGCGGCCGAGTACATCTTCGACCACATCATCTTCCAGGACAACCTGGTGTTCGTCGACTTCTGCGAGCAGATGGTGAAGGAGACGAACCCCAGCGTGCTGGCGAAGGCCGAGAAGACCGAGGCCCGGCGGGGCGACGTGCACGGCTACCGCACGATCGCGGACATCATGCGCTCCTACAACCCGTTCCACGGGGAGACGTACAAGGAAGCGCTCCACATGAGCAGGATCGGGCGGGAGATGATCTGCCTGATGGAGGGGCGCCACGTGCACCCGTCCACGATCTACCCCGGCGGGGTCGGCACGGTTCCGACCCCGACGCTGTTCACGGACTACCTCAGCCGCCTGCTGCGGTGCATGGACTTCATCAAGAAGGCCGTGGCGATGAACGACGACGTCTTCGACTTCTTCTACGACGCCCTGCCGGGCTACGAGGAGGTCGGGCGGCGGCGCATCCTGCTGGGCTGCTGGGGGGCATTCAACAACCCGCTGCACGTCGACTACGACTACCGCAACATGGACAGCTGGGGCAACGAGATGTTCGTGACCCCGGGCGTCGTGGTCGACGGTGAGCTGGTCACGACGAACCTCGTCGACATCAACCTCGGCATCCGCATCCTGCTGGGCAGCTCCTACTACGACGACTGGGAGAACGAGGAGACGTTCGTTCCCACGGACCCGCTCGGCAACCCGGTCGACAAGAGCCATCCCTGGAACCAGACGACGCTCCCGAAGCCGCAGAAGCGCGACCTCGAGGGCGGCAACTACTCGTGGGTGATGAGCCCGCGCTGGTACGACCAGCGGACCGGCGACTACCTCGCGCTCGACACCGGCGGCGGGGCGCTCGCGCGCCTGTGGTCGACGGCGCTCGCGAACAAGGTGCACACGCCGTACGTGAACGCCACCGGGGACGGGGTCACGATCGACCTGCCCAAGACGCCCAACACCCCCGACACCCGGCTCGAGTGGAAGATCCCGCAGTGGTCGAACGCGATCGAGCGTGACCGCGCGCGGATCTACTTCGTCGCCTACGCGGCCGCGATGGCGATGCACTTCATCGATCAGGGGCTGAACGAGGTGCGGGCCGGCAACCTGAAGGTGTTCGAGGACTTCGACGTCCCCGACGAGGGCATCGGGTGCGGATTCCACGAGGCGGTGCGCGGCGTGCTGTCCCACCACCTCGTGATCCGCGACGGCAAGATCGCGAACTACCACCCGTACCCGCCCACGCCGTGGAACGGCAGCCCCACCGACTCCTACGGGACGCCCGGTCCCTATGAGGACGCGGTCATGGGTCAGCCGATCTTCGAGGAGAACGGCCCCGACGAGTTCCGCGGCATCGACATCATGCGGGCCGTGCGGAGCTTCGACCCCTGCCTGCCGTGCGGCGTCCACATGTACCTGGGCGGCGGCCGCACGCTGAAGCAGGTGCACTCGCCGATGTTCGGCGCGCAGCACGGAGGCTAAGGGTGGACGACCTCGAGGCACGCGAGCTCGTTGCGCGGGTCGAGCAGCTGCTCGACGACGTCGAGGCGATCACGGACCCGGCGGCCCGTGAGGCGGCGACGGAGATGGCGGGCGTGCTGCTCGACCTCTACGGCGAGGGCATCGCGCGGCTGGCCGCGCTCGTGCCGGACCCGGGCGCGCTCGCGCAGGACGAGCTCGTCTCGCACCTGCTGCTGCTGCACGGGATCCATCCCGTGCCGGTCGAGGACCGCGTGCGAGCCGCGCTCGAGGAGGTGCGGCCGTACCTCGACTCGCACGGCGGCGGCGTCGAGCTGCTCGAGGTCGTGGACGGCACCGTGCGCCTGCGCATGCGCGGCAGCTGCAGCGGATGCCCGTCCTCCGCGGTCACGCTGAAGCTCGCGATCGAGGAGGCGATCCGAAAGCACGCGCCCGACGTGGACGAGATCGAGGCGCAGGACGCGGAAGCGGCGCCGGCGTTGATCGAGCTGGCGCCTCCGGCACCCACCGCCGCGAACGGGAATGGCTGGCAGACCGCCGGCTCGCTGCCGCAGCTCCGCGCCGACGGCGCCGTGTTGAAGGACATCGCGGGGGAGCCCGTGCTGTTCATGCGCGTGGACGAGACGTTCTACGCATACCGGCCCGCATGCCCTGGCTGCGCCCGCTCGCTGGAGCACGCGGAGCTGCACGACACGGAGGTGCGGTGCGCCGGCTGCGGCCGCTCGTTCTCGGTCACGCTCGCGGGACGGTGTCTCGACGACCCCGGCCTCAGCCTGAGGCCGCTGCCCCTGCTCGAGGACGGCGCTGGGATCGTGAAGGTGGCGATCGGATGACGGGCCCGCGACTGCGCGCGCTCGCCCAGCGCCGGCGGACCCTGGCCGAGGCGGCCCAGGAGCACTGCGAGCTCTGCGGCGAGCCGATCCCCGCCCACCATCGCCACGTGCTCGACCTGTCTGCGGGCGAGCTGAAATGCGCCTGCCGGCCGTGCGGGCTGCTCTTCGACCGCCGCGGGGCGGGCGGCGGCCATCTGCGCCTGGTGCCCGAGCGCCGCCTGAGGCTGGCGGGCTTCCACCTCGACGACGCGCTCTGGGAGGAGCTGCGCATCCCGGTGGACATGGCCTTCTTCTTCCGCTCGACGCCGGCAGGGCGAGTGGTCGCCTTCTACCCCGGCCCGATGGGCGCGGCCGAGTCGCTCCTCGAGCTCGACGCGTGGGAGGCGATCGAGGAAGCCAACCCGGAGCTGGCGGGCATGGAGCCCGACGTCGAGGCGCTGCTCGTGAACCGCGCGCGGGGCGCTCGCGACCACTGGCTGGTTCCGATCGACGACTGTTACGCGCTGGTGGGCCTGATCCGCACGCGGTGGCGCGGGCTCACGGGCGGAAAGGACGTATGGGAGGAGATCGGGCGCTTCTTCGCGGCGCTCGACCGGCGCTCGCGGCCGGCCGCGGGCAGAGAGGAGACGAAGATCGCATGAGCGGCAGCTATCCGAACATCAAGGTCGGCAAGCCCGACGTGCGCCCCGACGCGCCGTCCCACACGCCCGGAATCCGGATGGGCAACGCGAAGGGCAACTACGAAAAGCAGGCCGGCCACCTGCCGGACGGCAAGGCGACGGCCGAGCGCTCGACCGGTGTGAACGCGTCCAAGCGCGACCCGATCGTCCCGCAGATGCCGAACCTGCCGCCCGCCTAGCCATGGCTACCCCCGCCGCCACGCGCGGGACGCCCGGCACGCAGGCCGTGGAGCTGGACTTCAGCGTACGCGGCGCGGCGCCCGTCGAGCACGCGGCCGCGCCGGCGATCGGCTTCGAGCTGGCGGTGACGAGCCGCGGCGAGGCCCCGGTCCGCTCGGTCGTGCTCGACGTGCAGGTCCAGATCGCGGCGCGCCGGCGCTCCTACGGCGAGCGTGAGCAGGCCCGGCTGGCAGACCTGTTCGGCGCGCCGGCGCGGTGGGCGGACACGCTGCGCACCGTCCCCTGGCTGCGGGCCACGCAGGTCGTCCCCGCGTTCGCCGGCGAGGCCGTCGTCACCCTCCAGGTGCCGTGCACCTACGACTTCGAGGTCGCGGGCTCGAAGTACCTCGCTGCCCTCGAGGACGGCGAGGTCCCGCTCGAGCTGCTGTTCGGCGGGACGATCTTCTACACGGCAACGGGCGGCGCACTGCAGACCGCGATGATCGGCTGGGACCGCGAGGCCACCTACCGGCTGCCGGTGAGCGTGTGGCGCGCGACGATGGACCGGTACTTCCCGCACAGCGCGTGGCTGCGGGTGGACCGCGACACCTTCGACCGCCTCTACGCCTACCGTGCCCGGCACGCGCTGCCGAGCTGGGAGCACGCGCTCGAGCAGCTCCTCCGCGACGCGGAGGACGGGTAGATGGACCGCGTCCGGCGGATCGCGGACGCGGTGCTGTACGAGGGGTACGTGCTGTGGCCGTACCGCCGCTCGGCGCTCAAGAACCAGCGCCGCTGGACGTTCGGGGGCGTCTACCCGCCGGCGCACTCCGCCCTCCACCCCGACGACCGGTGTGTGATCCAGACCGAGTGCCTGGCCCGCGCGGCGCCCGGCGCCCGGCTCGGCGTGCGCGTGCGGTTCCTGCACGTGGTGGAGCGGCGCGTGGCGCGCCTGGGCGCGAACGGGCGCGAGCCGGTGGACGAGCTGACGGTGGACGGTGAGCGGTACGTCCCCTGGGAGGAGGCGACGGAGCGCGAGGTGACCGCGGAGCCGCTCGAGCTCGGTGGGCGGACGCGGGCGCGGGCGGACATCCGGGTGCCGGCCGGAGTAGAGCGCGAGGTCCTGGAGGATGCGCGGGGCCGGCCCGCGGGAATGCTGACGCGCAGCTGGGGCGCGCTGCGCGGGGGCCTGGAGGTGGCGTCGGAGCCGCTCGGCGAGCGCGTCTTCCGGATCACGGCGCGCGTCGCCAACGAGACGCCCTGCGAAGGGGACGACCGCGAGCGGGCGCTGCGCGCGACCCTCTGCTCCACCCACACCATCATCACGATCGAGGGCGGCGAGCTGCTGTCGCTGACCGACCCGCC
>Ga0075324_1000188_pt1 | contig 9657 bp, 7 predicted proteins | sample MayberryNW_TuleC_FD_120045 | JGI IMG/M metagenome (GOLD analysis project Ga0075324, IMG submission 120045) | Natural and restored wetland microbial communities from the San Francisco Bay, California, USA, that impact long-term carbon... | ecosystem: Environmental > Terrestrial > Soil > Wetlands ...
CTCCGGCTCGCGTTATAAAGCAGTGGGATGAAACATCGCGAGAGTGGCGCTCCCATCCGGAACCGCCGGATGCGTTTGCCAGTCTCGTCTAGTCAACTCATCGAGTTTCATGGCACAAGTTTCAACGCCGTTAGTCACGATCGCTATCCCGACCTACAACCGCGCTAGCTCCTATTTGAAGGTGGCATTAACGTCGGCTTTGGCGCAAAGCTACCCCAATCTTGAAGTGGTGGTTGCAGACAATGCCTCGACCGATAGTACGCCGGCTACCCTACAAGGGATCACAGACAGACGGCTTCGTTACATTCGTCACACCGTGAATATGGGGGCCAATCGAAACTACAACTACTGCCTCAGCCAAGCACGCGGCGAATACTTTGTCTTGCTGCACGACGATGACGCCATCGACGAGGATTTCGTCGCGGTTTGCATGCAAGCCGTAGGGGACAATATTCGGCCGGGAATTATCCGCACGGGAGTGCGGGTTATCAATGAACGTGGGGAGACTCGGAGTGAGATCGCTAACTTGGCCGATGGTACCTCCCTTGGGCGGTATTATCGATCGTGGTTCGCCGGGAAAACTAGCTGGTACCTGGTCAACACCCTGTTCCAGACCGCGCGGTTGCGCTCGGCGGGCGGTTTTTGCTCAAGGTATCATTTGTCCGAAGATGGCTTCGCGATTGCTCGGCTAGCCTCCCTTCAAGCTGTTGACGTTCGCGATGTGAAGGCCAGCTTCCGCGTTCATGCGGGTGAACAGACCATCGCAGATCCTGCGGCAGCGGTCCTGTGGGCCCGGGAATATCTCGAGCTTCTGGACTGTATGTGCGGCCTGATAGATGATCCCGAAGAAAGCGCTGCCGTGCGCAATGAGGGTGGACGATTTTTTGCTCGGCTTGCCTACAATAGAGCCGCATTGTTGCGCTCGCGAGCCGCTCGCATACGAGCCTCTTACGAAGTGCTGCGTCTTTTTCGATACCGCTGCTGGCCGACCCATCGTTCAAGGACCCTGCGGTTCATCCGGCAAGCTGCGGTCTCTGCCCGTCGCCGTGCCAAAAAGTCGCTTGGCCGGAACGTTGCTTCCGCTAGCCCGAGCGCACGCTAGATTCTATTTCTTTAGAGATCGGCTGCGCGAGAGATACGCAATATTCAACCATGAACATCGCGTTTATCGTCGACGAATTTCCCAGCATCTCACAAACGTTTGTGATGAATCAGATCACCGGGTTGCTTGATCGCGGTCATGACGTCGATATTTATACCCATGCGATAGGAGCGAATCCCACGCGCCATCGGGATGTGCAAAGTTATCGACTCATGGAGCGGACCTACCATCTGAACTGTCCCAAAAGCCGAACGGACCGAGCGCTCCGCGGAGTAGGACTCTGCATCAGCCAATTTAAGAAAAATAGCCGCGCGGCCCTTGGATCGCTGGACGTGGTGCGCTATGGCAGAACCGCTTCGTCCCTGACCTTGCTGTACAAGACGGCGCCTTTTTTTTTCAGAGAGTACGACATCATCCATTGCCACTTCGGCCACAATGGCCGGTTGGGCGCGATGCTAAAAGAACTGCGGCTACAAAAAAAATTGGTTGTCACGTTCCACGGTTCTGACATTCGCAGAGGAATTAGCGAGGGGAGCTCAATCTACCGAGAGTTGTGGAACCAGGTGGACTGCTTGATTGCAATTTCCGAGTACAATCGTGAGCATCTGCTGCGCTTTGGCGGAGACCCGAAAAAGATCGTTGATCTGCCGGTGGGGATCGACTGTAAGCGGTTCAACTGCAGGCTCTCGCCGGCGCGTGTTGCTTCAAGTCCTGTTCGGCTGCTGAGCGTAGCTCGGCTGGTAAACGAAAAAGGTCTGGAGTTCAGCTTGCACGCTGTGCACGGGCTGAAAAGGGAACGGCCTGGTATCTCGCTTCAGTATGACATTATCGGCGAAGGTTACTTACGGTCAACGTTGCAAGAACTGATCGACGAATTGTCGTTGGGCGATTCAGTGCACCTTCTCGGCGCCAAATCACAGGAAGAAGTCATAGCGGCGCTGTGCTCGAGCGATATTCTGGTGGCTCCCAGCCTGGCCGAAGCACTCCCTGTATCCTTAATGGAGGCCCAGGCAATCGGGTTGCCGGTGGTGGCGACCCGGGTCGGCAGCGTCGATCAGATCGTCCACGACGGCCGCTCGGGTTTTCTCGTGCCGCCAGGCGACGCCGCGGCTTTGCAGCGAACCCTGACCGAACTCATCGAAGATTCCAAACAGCGGGCCGAGATGGGCGTGCACGGAAGGCGCCACGTCGAACAACACTACGACGTCGAGCGGCTGAACGACCGCCTGGTCGACATCTATCGAAACTTGCTCGCGGCGTAAATCAGGCACAGGCAGCACGTGGCAAAGAGCAAAGGGTGAAAAAGCAAAAACTTGCCTTCGATTAACTTTCATTTCCGACGGATCGCTACGCCGAGTAAAGATTCGGATCATCGTCTGGACGATTTCGATGAACAGACAAGTGCGGATTCTGCCGGGACTCGATCCCGGCGGAGAGGACGACAGCACGATCGAGCAGAAGTTTCTCTTCCAGGCCGCGGCCAAAGATCTGTTGCTCGACTGGCTTGAGTTCCGTTTCGTTCGCGACCCCGAACATTACTATGGACCGATTGTCAGCCTTTACTACGACACGCCGGTATTGCGATTTTACGACGAAGTTCGCAATGGCGATTATCTCAAGACCAAGGTTCGGCTGCGCTGGTATCAGACGGTGTTTCCGCCTAACCAGACCCTCGCCGACTGCTTCCTAGAGATCAAACAGAAATTCGGCGTACGCCGTTACAAGCGTCGTCAATCCCTCTCGCTCGAGGCGGGTTGTCTGAAGGGCGATCTTTTCACGCATCCCACAATCCGCGCTGTGCCCGAAAGCATGCCCCGGTTGATCCTGCTCGCGCACGGTATTCTCGTGCCGGTATTGATCGTCGCGTACGAACGATTCCGCTTCATCGATCCGGGCACCGGCTCGCGCATTGCGCTGGACAGCGGCATCACCTGTTCGCAGGCCAATTCCGCGTACCTCTCGGGGATGACGCCGGTCACGTTGCCGATGGGTGTCGTCGAGGTGAAGGGAACGCTCGATATTTTGCCGGATGGCCTGCGGCCGGTGCAGCGGCATTTGAGAAAACAGTCTTTTTCCAAGTACGCGCGTTGTTGTGAATTGCTCATCGGTCCGTCATCGACCAGGAGAGCAGTATGAACGAATTCGTTGGCAAGCTCGGCCGTTTCCTGCGCGAGCCCGGCGTTCAGATTGACGCCGTCGGGTTCATCTTTGCGTTGCTGACTGCATTCGTCGTATCGCTCGCGATCGCAGGTCTTTACCAGATGTTCTATGAGAATCGCGCGACCGGCTCGCAGGTGCATCGAGCTTTTCCGCTGCTCGGCCCTGCGGTGACGGCGATCTTCATCGCGATCCAGTTTTCCCTGCCTCTGTCGCTCGGCCTGCTCGGGGCGCTCTCGATCATCCGCTTTCGGACGCCGATCAAGGAACCGGAGGAATGCGCCTTTATCATGCTCTTGATCTCGGCGGCGGTCATCTGCGCGACCTTCCAATTTGTCTTGCTTTTTGTCCTGCTGGCGGTCGCGACGACCGCGCTGTTGTTACAGTCATTCCTACCACGCTTAATCGGCGGTGCAGGCCGGGACGGCGTCTTGCTCTTGACGCTCAACGGAAACACCAGCGCGAGCGCCAAAGACGTAATTCAGAAGGAAGTGCGCGAGCTGTTGAAGAACGCCAAGCTGGAGAGCGTCTCCTACAGCGAAAATCTGACATCCATGTACTTCACCTTTAAAGGCCTGAGGGCGGAAGGTTTCGATGGTCTTCATTCGGCGCTGCAAAAAGTCGCACCAGTGGAAAAACTCAACGTCGTCTTCAATGCCCACGGAGCGTTGAATTGACGGGGAACGCAAAAGTTCGCCAGAGCGGCAAACTGCTCCAGCTCATCGCGGCTGTGGCGGGGCTCGCGCTCTTGACCGTTTCGTTCTCTGTCTCGCCTCTGCGCCAATCGATCCTCGGGCAACTCTCCACGCTCGGTTCGATGCGCGCCCTGAGGTTTGAAAACCTCGTCGGCTCGGCGGCTTCGAATTGGGGCGCGTCTGCCGGCAAAGCGCTGTTTCGAACGGTCGTGGATGCCGATAGACCCGGCGGATTCTACGATGCTCCGGTGCAAGTCATGCTAACCGCCTCCGTGCCGACAACGCTTTTTTATTCGCTCGACGGCAGCATTTTAACCGAGAATAGTCCCCGCTATGTCGAGCCTGTTTGGATCAAGCAAACCGCGCTCTTGAGCTTTTCCGGGAGATCTGGCGACGGTCGCATGGGACCGGTGGAAAGACGCACCTATCTCATCGGCGAGCGCGACGATATGCCGGTCCTTTCGCTCGCCACTGATCCAGCCTTTTTGTGGAACCGTCACGCCGGCATATACCTCAATCCCTTCAAGCGCGGTAAGAACTGGCGCCGTCCCGCGCAAGCGGAATATTTTGAAGACCGTCACACGCCACCGCTGCGGTTTCCGGTACAAGTGAGCATCCACGGCAACTGGTCCCGCCGCGCCGGAAAAAAGTCGTTCGAGCTCAACTATACGACGCTCGGCCTGTCGCCTGACCGGAACGGCATCCTGGTCTCGGCAGGGGAAAGTGGCGCACAGCGCGCGGCCGTGGTCCGTGCAGCGGCCATGGATCTGTCCTACCGCTTCGGTGATCAATTGTTTCGCGATCTCTACGGCGCTGCCGGCGGCTTGACCTCCCGCGCCGTTCTGGTGCGCTTGCTGCTCAACGGCGAATCCTGGGGACTTTACAACCTGCACGAGAAGATAAACAAGACTTTTTTACGGCGGCTCGAAGGCGAGGGCGGCTACGACCTGGTCGACAGGGCCGGCTACAGCGGGTCGAGGGAAGAGGCCGAGTGGAACCGCCTGCTGGATCTCTTCGCGACACACGACCTGAGTGAGGAGAAGCATTTCGCGCGCGCGCGCCGGCTGATCGACCTGGAGAACTTCACCGACTACTGGCTGTTCAACATTTATGCGGCCAACTACGATTGGCCGCAAAGCAACTACTACGCATTCCGCAAACGCGCGTCGGAGGAGCGCTGGCGCTGGATCTCCTGGGACACCGATGCGGCGTTCGACATCGGCAGGGGGCTCAATCATGACACCCTGACCTGGGCGACGCGCAAGGAACTACGCCATGACCTCAGCTACAGTGGCGATGACATCGACTTCAAGCAATGGCTGGTGTCGACAGCGATCATCCGCGGCCTGCTGGCACATCGGGGCTACCGCGAGCAGTTCGTGCGCCGCTATTGCGAGTTGCACAGGGACTATTTCGAGCCGGACCTGATGCTGACGCGGTTTCAGCGTATTCTCGACCGCATGCAACCCCATCTCGGTGCCGACTGGCAGCGCTGGTCGGGCTCGAAAGAAGCCTATCTCAAAGGAGTAGCGAATGTGCGCCGGTTTATCCGCGAGCGCCCGGCAATCGTCCTCGAACACTTTCGAAAGCGGTTTTCGCCGTCACACTGCTTGGCGCACTAACAAGCATCATCGCCTCCGCAGAATCATGCCGGGTTTGAAGGAGACTCTATGCCGCATGTCAGCGTGATTATTCCCACGTATAACCGCTCTCAATTCCTTGCCGGCGCGCTAACGAGTGTTCTGGGGCAGAGCTACAAGGATCTGGAGATCCTGGTGATAGATGATGGCGGAACAGATGACGCCGCGGCTGTCGTCGCGAGCTTTCACGGCGCGCCCATCCGTTATCTTCGACACGACCGTCGGCGTGGCAGAGCCGCTTCCCGCAATACGGGAATTCTTCAAGCGACCGGCGAATACATCGCTTTTTTGGACGATGACCATGAATGGTATCCGGAGAAGCTCATGCGCCAGATGCAGTGCATGCTGGCGAGTCCGGCCGAAGTGGGAGGCGTCTATACGGGATGTTTTATTATCGAGCGAAGCAGCGCAAAGATTCGCGACCAAGTCGTTCCAGCTGTGCGCGGCGATGTTCATTCGGCGCTTCTCGCCGGCAACTGCATCGGCAGCGCATCATCAATGCTAATGCGTCGTACCTGTATCGAGGAGGCGGGTGGTTTCGATGAGGGGTTTCCAAGTTTTTTTGATTACGATCTCTGGCTGCGAATGGCGCGCAAGTATCAGTTCGAATGCATACGGGAGCCCCTGCTCAAGTATTATTTGGATGGCGACGAGATAGGGAGTAGCTCTGATGCCTTCGCCGGTGGTCTTGAATTGATGTTCAAAAAATATGGTGAATCGCCAGCATTTCGGCGAAAATGCGCCGCCTACTACCTGCGACTGGGGGTGCAGCTCTGCGAAACCAGACAATTCAACGCCGGACGCAAGGCGTTGCTCCGAGCAGCGCGGCTACAGCCCCTGGTGGCAGGGCCCTATCTTTATCTCGTCCTAGCTTTTTTGGGCGGCGATAGTGTTCGCTTAGCACGCCAAGCAAAGACCCGTCTGCTCCCGCGCGTTCCGAGCCGACCGATTGGAATGTTTGCTGAAAATGTCTAGTCGCCCGAGCTCCGGATCGGCGGCACATCAGGATACCTTCCCGTCGGCTCACGACCAATCCTTCAACTCCAGTTTCGAAGAAATCCTCATGCCGAAAGTGAGCGTTATCATTCCGACTTGCAACAGAGCGCAATTCCTGCGGGCGGCGATAGCAAGTGTACTCAACCAGACCTTCCAGGATTTCGAGATCATCGTCGTTGACGATGCCTCTAACGATGACACCCCCAATATGATGGAAAAGCTTTCGGATACGCGGATACGGTACATCCGGCAAGGAAGTAAAAAAGGGCAGGGGGCGACTCGAAATGTCGGGATCCGGGAGGCCAGAGGCGAATACATCGCACTACTCGACGACGATGACGAATGGCTGCCGACGAAACTTCAAAAGCAAGTGGCTTTACTCGATGCACTCCCGAATGAAGTAGGTTTGATTTACACGGGTTTTTTTAGAATCGAGGCCAACAGTAAACGAATCCTTTCTGAAGACATGCCGAAGCAACGAGGAAACGTGCTTCATGCATTGTGTCGAGGAAATTGGATCGGCACGTGCTCGACCGTGTTATTGCGTCGAACTTGTTTCGATACCGCAGGCCTATTTGATGAAGATCTCGCCTCGGGCGCGGATTATGATATGTGGTTACGGATATCAAAAGATTTTGACGTTGACTTTATCAATGAGCAGCTGGTCTTTTACCATGTCCACAATAGTAGGATATCCACCAATCATGAATCACTGGCTGCCGGCTTAGAGGCGCAACTCAGAAAACATGACTCAGTGCTTGCTCAACACAGGAAGACTTATAGCGAGCGTTATCTTTCCCTAGGGGTCCTGTATTGTTATCAGGGACAGATTGTGAAGGGTCGCCGGGCCTTCTTCAAAGCTATCCGGCTATTTCCTTTCGACTTGAGAAACTATTTCAATCTAGGTCTCTCATTATTGGGCGGAAGCAATTTTAAAAAAATGAAAGAATTTAAGGAAACCCATCTGAGCTGCTTTAGTTGGACCAATTCCATGCGCGGACGATCCTGACGTCCTCACATGCCAGTTACTAGGAGTTCGTTAGCTAGTGGACCTACTGGGACGAAGGGCGAGTCGTGGAAAGCGCAGGCACCAGGACTCAAAGGACGCTTTCGCACCCACGCCCAAAAATCAAGCACTCGGGGCGTGGCTCGGGTGGTGGCCGATGACGTCCAGAGGCTTTGCCTGGGCTTGGAACGAGTCGTCCCTTCGTGTCCAACCAACCCTGTTGTCTTATGAACTCCTTAATAAGTGCTCCGTCGTCGAATCACGATTCTGTTGCCGAACGTAAGCTGTGAAAGGATCATCTGCAGCGCTCGTCAGCTCTAGGTTGAAATCCTGGCCCAGTGCGCTGAGCACGGCCAGCACCGCTGCACTGCCAATGTTCAAAGCCAGTACGTTGTTGTTCAATATTCCGATGATTTTATTCGGGGAGACAATTCGCCGATGTGCGGAATAGCGGGAATCCTAGGCGGCGCGGCCGGCGTTACGGGGCGGCGCGCTATCGAAGAAATGACACGGTCGATGGCACGGCGCGGACCCGATGCCGCCGGGGTGAAGGAGTTACCCGGAGCCGTGCTGGGACATCGCCGTCTGGCAATTTTCGATCTTACCGATGCCGGAGCGCAGCCGATGTCGACTCTCGACGGTGCGGTATGGGTCGTGTTCAATGGCGCGATCTATAACTTCAAGTCTTTGCGCGCGGAACTGGAAAAACATGGCTGCCGTTTTCGCAGCGATAGCGATACCGAAGTGCTTTTGCATGGGTATCGCGCCTGGGGTATCCGCCCTTTAGTGCAGCGGCTCCGCGGCATGTTCGCCTTCGGCCTTTGGGATAATGCCGCCCGCAAGCTCTACCTGGTGCGGGATCGTTTGGGGGTCAAACCGTTGGTCTTTGCTGTGCGCGGCGGCGAGATTGCCTTTGCATCGACGGTCCGCGCCCTCAAGCGCGTCGGTTACACTGGAGAAATCGACGAGCAGGCGCTGCTCGACGTTTTGCGATGGGGATTTGTCGGCGAGCAGCGGTGCATTTACCGAGCCGTGCAAAAGTTGGCCCCGGCGACCATCCTCGAGTGGAGCGACGGCACCTTTCGCCAAAGCCGCTACTGGGAGCCACCGGCGGCACAACCGGAGGGCCGCATCTGTTTCGCTGAAGCGGTGACCGAAGTGCAACGGCTCTTGCGCACGGCGGTTTCGGTTCGGCTTAATGCCGACGTGCCGGTGGCGGCGTTATTGAGCGGCGGCATCGACAGCAGTTTGATTTGCTGGGCTCTGGCCGATTTGGGTGCCGATGTTACGGCGTATACCATCGGTCTTCCGGGGGAACCATGGGACGAAAGTGCGGCTGCCAAAACCACAGCGCGCCGGCTGGGGATTCATCATCGCGTGCTCGAGCTCGGCGATTGCGAGATGCCCAAGGTGGACGAGCTTCTTGCCGCATTCGACGAGCCGTTTGCTAGCAGCTCGGCGCTCGGCATGCTGCAAATTTCACGGGCAATCGCTAGCTCGGCCAAAGTGGTATTGACCGGCGACGGCGGCGACGATCTGTTTCTCGGCTATCCGCGCCACCGACACCTCTGGTTGGCGGAAAAGGTGTCTCATTACATCCGGCAAGATTGGGCTGAGACCTTGAAGCGTTGGGGCTCCCGGCGGCCGCATCATGCGCTGCTGCGGCGCGCCGGGGCGCTGCTCGATTACGCAAGCGGAGGCGTGGACGCTTATTTCAAAGCTTCGATCGGATTGGCGGCCTATCGGGAGAGGGGATTGCTCGGCCCGTGGTTTGACGGATTCGTGCCGCAAACCCAGATCGATTCGGAATGCAGTAACGGCATGGTTGAAGCTTTGCTCAAATTCGAGCGCCGCTCCCGTTTCGTCGGCGAATATTTAAAGAAGCTCGACGGCGCAACCATGCACCACGGCATCGAAGCGCGCGCGCCGTTTCTTGATCAAGATCTCTGGAATTTTGCCGGTGTCCTGCCCATCGATATCCGCCTGCGGCGCGGTGAGTTGAAGGCGATCCTGCGCGCGCTCGCGCGCCGCCATCTTGGCATTGGCATCGCGGCACGCAGA
>Ga0075324_1000201_pt1 | contig 9295 bp, 9 predicted proteins | sample MayberryNW_TuleC_FD_120045 | JGI IMG/M metagenome (GOLD analysis project Ga0075324, IMG submission 120045) | Natural and restored wetland microbial communities from the San Francisco Bay, California, USA, that impact long-term carbon... | ecosystem: Environmental > Terrestrial > Soil > Wetlands ...
AGTCGTTTGTCCGGCGCGCCTTGCAGTAATCCCGGACGGCATTTCCCCGGCAACGACTTAAGATGAGGAACCACACCCAACGTTGTCAGCGACACTGCAGCCCATACGCCCTGTGGCGTATTGACGGTTGCGTCCATGTATTCCAGAAAAAACGCCACACCGATGGCCAACAGTAAGCCAAGGATCGCCGACAGTAATAAGTTTCGCATCCAATTCGGCGAGGACGGCAGCATCGGCAGCTCGGCGCGCTGCATGACCTGCATATTGGCCGCGGCCAGATCATTGGCCACGTTGGTCTCGTGCAAGCGTTTTAAGACATTTTCATAAAGACCGCGATTGACCATCACCTCTTCGTTGAGCACCGCATAGTCGACGCCTACCTCTTTGAGGCTCAGTGCCGTCGCTTGCTGCGTCCGGGCTTCCTTGTCAAGCGATTCTTCGCGGGCGCGCGCTGCCGCATAAGCCGACTCGATGCCGCGCACGATGTTGTTGATTTCAGCGCGCAGGCCGCGGCGTGCCTCGATGATTTGCTGACTAAGCTCCTGGACACGCGGATGCTCATTGGTAAAAATACTTAGAAGCCGCCCTTTTTCGGCCTCGAGAGTCGCCAGATTGCCTTTGATTTGCTGGATGAGCGGATTGCTCAACACCTGACTGAGATACTCGGTATTTTTGTTCCGAGTCATACGATAATGCGACTCGGCTTCGATCCGCTCGGCCTTGGCCTGGGTCAGCACCCGGTTGAGGTCAACTAGCCGGTCGACGACGATGTTCTCACCTTTCTCGAACGAGACCACACCGTGTTCCTGGCGGAAACGATTGAGCTTTTCTTCGGCCTTTTGTACTTTGTCCCTCAGTTCGGCCAGCCGCGCGCCGAGAAAATCTTTTGCTTCCTTGCTGAGATTGAAGCGATTCTCCAGAATCATTTGAATAAAAGAAGCGGCGTGGGCATTAGCGAGGTCTTGAGATAACTTCGCATCCGGCGTGGCAAAGATGATTTCGACCAGGCGCGTGTTGCGAACCGGCTCAACGGTCAGATACCGGTTGTAGCGAGCGATCAGTCCAGGGTTAACGCCCAGCTCGTACGGAGTTCTGGTTGGCGGCGGCGGCTTTGTGTCGCCGAACAACCCGCCAATGACGTCTCCGATATACTCGAAACCACTGCTGATCGCGCTAAACAGCGAAGTCAACAGACTCGGTCCTTCGGACTTTCCCGTAAACCCGGGATTATCGGCCAAGTTTAGCTTTTTAATCACCCGAGCCCCCAGCGGCTCACTTTTCAGCAAAGCGAATTGCGTCTGATAGTAATCGTAGGGTCCAATGTCGAACTGCCCGGGCAATCCTTCGGCCACCCCGGCAACACCGGTGACCGTGGGGTTTTGCGGCTCGATCTTTAACGTCGAGCGCGCCGTATACAACGTAGGAGATGCCAGCGTGATGAGCGCGCCGATGATAATCACGTCGATGAAAACTGCCGCCATTGTCCGAATCCGCTTGAGCAGAATCTTCCAGTAGTGGCGCAGATGGGTTTCATCGCCTTGTTCAGAATAGTAATAGCTGACCTCTTCCACCGGAGGCAGCGAACGGGCCGGTCCCCTGCCGGCTGTGGAATCCGCATAGGGCCTCGCAATCTCGTTCATGATCCACCCACGAATGATCCGACGGTCACTCCCGAGACGATCGTGCCGATGAAACGTTTGACGAAATATTTAAAGCCGCTCATCGGCACCAAAATGACGTCGTCTGGCCGCACTTGCGGATCGTTTTTCGTGCCGGCCATCACCCCATTTAGATCCACTGTGATCGTTTCCATGCGCTCCGGCCCGCTTCGCCGGTTGATGCTCACGGCGGAGTAGTCCGCCAGCTCGGGATTGACGCCGCCCGCGGTCGCGAGCGCTTGGCTGAGCGTATAGTTACGCCCGAGCGGATAAGAGCCGGGCTTGCCGACGGCACCGTCGACGAAGAACATACCGGTCTGCGGCACGTTGATGACGTCGCCGGCTTGCAGCGCCATATTCACTGCCTGCGAATTCTTGTCGTCCAAGATGACTCCGCTATGGTTAGCAAGCGTCATCAGGTCGATCACCATGCTTTGCCGATTCCCCTTTTCATCCTGACGGTAGACGTGCACCTGATTGCCGGCGCGGTCGGTGATACCGCCGGCAAGTGCCAAACCATCCATGACGGTTTTGGGTCCGGTGAGCTCGAAGACGCCGGGCTTTTGCACTGCGCCCATGACTGACACGCGCTGGCGATACTCGGTAACCAGTACGCCCACCTGAGGATTACGAATGTATTTGCTGTAACGCTTGGCCAATTCGCTCTGTACATCGGCTATGGTCATGCCCTTGACGTCAACCTCGCCGACCAGCGGCACGACAATCGCACCCTGCTGGCTCACCCGCAGCATGATTGTGCGTGGAGTCGCGCGCGCTTCCTGTTCCGGGATGTTATAAATCGTAATTTGAAGGAGGTCGTCCGGACCGATGCGATAGTCCAAGGTTGAGCCGCTCGACTTGGTTGAAACTAGCGAGAGCGCCTCGTTGATTTGATTGATCGCGTTGGTGCCTCCTTGCGCTGCGGCTGGTTGCGCGCTCGGCGCCTGATTCGGCTGGCTCTGCTGGGCAACCGAACCACAGCCGATAATCGCGGCCAGTACGGGCACCAGAAAGGCTGTAACACCTGTGCGATAGGTCCACATAGGTTCCTCCGCCGATCAAAGTTGGTTGAGCGGAGGATATAGCTCCGCCCACCCGGTTTATTCCCTTCCTTGAAATCGTCACAGAATGTACGCGGACGCCTTCAGCTTACGAGCCGAAGGCCATTCCGCGTGGTGGTTGAGCGTCGCCCTTGTTAAGGATTGGGGCGACTGATGGATTCCTGATGAACTCAACGCCGAGTCTAACGCTGATTTGCCGGCTCAAAAGCTTCAATAGAATCTTTACGCGTCCTTTAGCGTTCGGCGGATTCTCGATGATTCCAACAAAGCCGTCAAAAGGGCCGCCGGTGATTTCCACCTGCTGGCCGGCGCTCAACTGTGATTGCGCTCGGATCACACCCCGCCCGTCTGCACGCTCTCTTAGAAAAGCTATGATGTTGTCTTCAAGTGGAACCGGTGTGTCGCTAAAGCTGACAATTCTTTTAACTCCGGGCGACCAGATAACGTAATGCGCTTCGGTTGCGAGCGCGATCCGCGCGAACAGATAATTGGGGAATAAAGGCGTGATTGTTCTTCCGCGATTGGTGGATGCAGGCATCTCAAGACGTGGAAAAAAACTTTCTATTCCCTTTAAGCCGAGATGCAATTGCACTTGCTCTTCTTTGTACGGCTTGCTGTAAACAACGTACCAATCGCGCTGCATGCTTTGCCTCTTTCTCTGGTGACCCTGCTGCGTGAATCTGAAAACGCAATCAATATGCCAATAGCGAAGTAAAAAAGTTTGTCACCAAAAGACATACAAAACTTGACACAGAGATGCTTACGCAGCATCTTCGTCAACACTCATAAGCGACTCATCGGCCAGAACTGGCGTATTTATTTTTGCGATTAAGGAAAGTAGAAGGTCGTTCAACCTGCTTCTCACTCCCCGTGACAAATCGGCCACACTCGGCTGATTCGACAGATCTGGCATTGTGTCTGCCGCGCATCGAATTTTTTCTTCACTATTGAATATCGAAGAGCGAAATAGATGTCTTGAGTATTGGACATGAACGTTGCTGTTTCAGGACGAAGCCGCAGCGGAGCCGTAATTCCGAGCAAGACTTAAAAAACTCTTGGCACTGAAAGCGGCAATCGATAGCGAAATCGATTCCGACCGACTTCTTTTTTGCTGACGCAGTTCGGCGCGGGATCACGAATTACTCGGCCGAACACGCGCGTCTGTTCCATCCGTGAAACAACAAATTGGGTCGGCATCGCCGCAAGTGCGACATCGCAACGTCTCATGCATTTTAGACCGGATAACAGATGAGAGGTTTTTTCTAACTCGAGAAGATCCAACAGCATGATTGTGGAACAATAATTTTTCACAGCAATATTTCACAGGCGCCGGCGACTGAACCTTCATGATCAAAATGGCTGAATGCCGCGGATAATGGTATTGCTTTTGCGCCTTCTTCGATCACTTTAGACTTGTAGGGCGCTATTTGCGCAGCAGCGGCGCTATCTCTCCACGTGGTATGACGGCAAGCTCAAACAGATCGACAATGTGCTGGAACGAATCACCCACCCCGGATAAAGCCGCCGGGGAGCAGCGGAAACCATTTGCTACGAGTGAAAGGAGTGAGCAGGTTATCGAGGTCGACGGTTCTTATTCTTCAATGGCCGCTTTGATGAAATAGTTACTGGTTGTATTGACAACCGTTTCTCTTTCCTCCTTCCTCACCTTTAGCAGCGAGCCGGAGCAGCCCACGACCGTTCCGCGGTGGATCGTTTCGCTGCCACCGTCAGGATAGCCGATAACCACGGTCACGATTTGACCAACTGATAGCAATGCTCCGCTGTTGCCGATTGATTCTTTTTTTCTTGTCGCCATAAAGTACTCTCCTTTCCTCCAACACATCGTATCGTATCTGCCAGCCTCTTCGCTGAGGCCCCGCCGCCCGTATTGGGACAGCCATCCGCCCGTCAGTGCCGCAAGACGCTGAAAACACGCGACTTGCAATTGGCGAGCCTTCCGTTTGATCAAAACGGGCAGCCGGTCCAAAACCTCTAAGTGCCGCCGAAAACACTCTGTTGGTGTTGCGGCGACTTTCCCTGATGTTGCAGCTCGTTTTTATCGGCCGAAGCAGCGTTGTGCTGGCGCGCGTCGGCGTGGCATATCGGTTGCGTTCTGTTTTTTATATCAAGAATACCGATCTTATTTCATCTGTAAAGAAAGCGAGGAGGACAAGTCATGGAATTACGCGAGATTATGACTCGCAACCCAGAAGTGATCAGCGGCGATGCTTCGTTAAAAGAAGCTGCCACCAAAATGAAAAATCTCGACGTTGGACTGATTCCGGTTTGTGATGGCGATCGTCTGCAAGGAATGCTGACCGATCGCGACATCACGATTCGAGCGACGGCCGATGGTCGCGATCCGAGTCGAACCAAGGTAACGGAGGTGATGTCGACCGACGTCGCGTATTGCTTGGAAGATCAGGAAGTCGCCGAGGCGGTAAGCCTGATGGAAGCCCGCCAGATCCGGCGCTTGCCGATCCTGAGCCAGGACAAGCGTTTGGTCGGTATCGTCAGCTTGGGAGATATCGCGGTACATGCGGGCGATCGCGATTTGGCCGGCGAAACTCTGCAAGAAATTTCAGAACCGGCTCAACCCAAGCGGTAGCGAGCAAAAGGCGGTTCTTGTCCGCAATCGCGTGGCGGGCTTACTCCCGCTTCGGCCACTGCTGTCTTTGTGACATCCAGAAAGGGCTGATCATGTCTATCGAAGTCGGCTATACTCCGCTGTATGAATGAGCTTCACCGTATATTCAGAAACCGAGAAAGGAAAATAAACATGTTACCGGCAACAACTACACGCGTTACGGACCAAACGCCTGATCACGTGAACGAGCGAATCCGCAAGGCAACCGAAGCGAGCGTTGCTCGTTGCGCATCTCGGGGGCCTGCCGCTATTCGGCAGAGGCTGGTCGAGCTCGATCACGAGTGGGACATGGAACGTGCCTTGGAGGCAAATGCCTCGGCCGTTGCGCTTCTCGGTCTCGGCTTGGGTGCATTCGTCGATCGACGCTGGTTCCTGCTCCCTGCCATTGTAGCCGGCTTTCTACTCCAGCATGCTCTGCAAGGCTGGTGTCCTCCGGTGTCGGTCTTTCGCAGACTAGGGGTGCGCACGAGTACCGAGATCGATCATGAGCGTTATGCACTAAAAGCTCTTAGGGGAGACTTTCAAGATTCGGCAATGCCGCACGGCATTAATGGCAGGATCATCACCAAAACGTTTGACGCGGTGCGCGCTTGAATTCTCGACAAGACGCGCCGCGCTTCCAACCCATACCGCCGACATGCCACCCCCTCCTGACTAACGTCGGCAACATTCTTAAGAGCGCAACGTCGCGGAGAATTGGAAATCGTCGACGCTCAACCCAGAACATGGCACAGGGATTGCGTTTTCTTCTAGCGTGCCACGGCCACGGTGCAGCAATGCTGGCCCATGAAAGAGGCAAACGGTGTTCAATGGAAGCAAATACCTTTAGCGAAATACGTGAGCGATTACAGCGTGAACGGCGAAACTTGGTCGAAGTCATCGAGGGCAATCAGGAGGCGCTGCGGTCGATCACCGAGACATCTCGGCGCGAGTTCGAGGAACATGCGCAGCGCGAGCGCGACGCCGACGCTCTCGAAGGTGTCGAACAACTCACACAGAAGCGTTTGAGCGACATCGATGCGGCCCTCGCGCGCATCGACGGCGGTCAATATGCCAAGTGCGAAAACTGCGGACAGGAAATTTCCGAAGCGCGGTTGCAAGCCGAGCCAACCGTCGTGCTCTGCGCCAAATGCTCTGAGGAAAGAGCGGAAGCGCAGGCGACCGCCCCTTTGTCTGATGAGGAAAGCGCGATCATTCCGGGCACCGGAAAATTACCGCCGGATCTGGACATACTCGACGATCAAGAGTTGGCCGCACATCTCGAAGAATTGATTCGTGACGATGGCCGTATCGATATGCACGAGTTGCGCATATCGGCGCAAAAAGGGGTCATATATCTTGAGGGCGCCCTGCCGAGCGAGCCGGAACATCAAATGTTGCTCAACTTTCTGACCGACGTCGCCGGCATCCAGGAAATCATCGATCATCTCGAAATTCAAAGGCTCGCCTGGGAGCGTTCGGACCGCTCCAAGCCCGCGGACGCGCAGGATATTCCCGCGGCCAATTTGCACCAGCAGGAGCCCTACGGCGGCACGGACGATATTAACCTCACCCAAGAAGAAGGAGTCAGTTATGAGCCGCCGGAAAATCCACCGCCACCACCGCATCGCAAAGATTAGCTACCATTTTGTACGCAAGGCGCACGACAATGAAAAATTCTGAGACCTACGGATCTAACTCGCAGACTCCTTTCTTGGTGAAACTGGCGGTGGTCGGCTCGGCAGTTGCGGCCGGAGCGGTCTACATCGCGCGTGAAAGGCGCCGCATGGATTTCGCTGGCAAGACGGTAGTGATCTCCGGCGCATCGCGCGGGCTGGGACTGGAATTGGCTCGAGGCTTCGCCGATGAAGGGGCCGATCTCGTGCTGCTTGCGCGCGACGAGGTTGATTTGGCATACGCGTCAGCCGAGCTACGGCGGTATGGAACCAATGTGACTCCGCTGGCCTGCGACGTAACCCGGCAACAAGACGTTCGCGAGGTCATTTCCAAGGTCTTTGCTGGCGCGGGCAAGATCGACGTCCTGGTCAACAATGCCGGCACGATCCAAGTAGGGCCGGTCGAGAACATGGACTTGGAAGATTATCACAGCGCTATGGGTGTGCATTTTTGGGGCCCGCTTTATCTCATGCAGGAAGTCATTCCCCATATGAAAACTCGAGGCGAAGGCCGGATCCTTAATATCGCTTCTATTGGCGGCAAAGTGGCCGTGCCGCATTTGCTGCCTTACGCGGCGAGCAAGTTCGCGTTGGTTGGCCTTTCCGAAGGGTTGCGCGCGGAGTTGGTTAAGGATGGCATCTACGTGACGACGGTCTGTCCAGGGCTTATGCGCACGGGTTCGCATTTCAATGCTTATTTCAAGGGACAACACCGGAAAGAATATGCGCTATTCTCGATCGCCAATGCTTCGCCTCTGCTCTCCACCTCGTCGGCATCCGCAGCCGAGAAAATCGTCGATGCGTGCCGATATGGCAAGGCTGAGATTGTAATTACTCCGCAAGCCGGTTTGCTTCGGGTCGCGAATAGTCTTTTTCCTGGATTGATGGCCGAGAGTTTTGCGTTGATCAGCCGGCTTTTGCCGCAGACCCGCGGCGGCGACGGCAACAGGCTCCAGCGCGGATCCGAAAGCAGATCTGCCATAGCGCCGTCGTGGTTGACACGCCCCGCCGATCGCGCCGCAAGCCGCAATAACGAGATCTGAATGGAACCAATGATAACGCAGCACAAGGAAACAAAACGGCTAGCGGAACTGCCGGTTATAGCAACCTGGATTAATGAGCGGAGGAGAAGCGTATGAATGCGCTGGAGTTTTTGAAGCACGACCACGATAACATCAGGAATTTATTCGACGACGCAAAAAATTATACCGAGATGAAGCGGCTGTTCGAAACTCTTAAAAACGCACTTGAAGCGCACACCCATGTGGAGGAAACCGCTTTTTATCCGGAATACGAAAAACACGAACGTCTCAAAGATCTCGTGCAAGACGCCAGGATCCAGCATGGATTGATCAAAGAGCTGCTGCACGACCTAGAGCATTCGGATGGTCCTGAGTTCGAAAATAGCTTTCAGACACTGATGGCCGAAGTCCAATTGCATTTTAACGCGGAGGAAAATGAAATATTCCCGCAGGTACGTAGCCTGGTCGATGGTCCTGATTTGACCGAGCTCGGCGAAGAACTCCAAAGCGACAAGATGGAGTATCAGCTGGTTCACGGGACCTGAGCCCACCTCGAAAGGTGTCCCATGGCCAAGTCCAAACGATCTAAGAAAACCAAACCCCAGGAGCAGAAGAAACATCCCGGCAATTGGGAGCAGGATCTAAACCCACACCGAATGGACGGTCAGAACACAGGCCGGCAAAACAGTCAGAACTTAGACCTGCGCTCAGCCGCGGGCATTAAGGAATTGACGGAATGCCTTGGCCACTTTCGTGACGATGAATTGGCGCAAATAGCCGTCGTCTCAACCGGAAGCCGATTACAACAAGGCGCCGTCTATTTAGACCTAAGGAATCCGGCCCCGGAACCGGTCGTCGCAACCGCCGACATGACGGCCGACGAGCATAATCTTTACGTCGCCAAAGCGGAAACACCTTACAATTATTGGAACCGATTAGTTGGCGCCTTGTGCTCGCCTCGTGGTACGGAATTGACTGAGGAGATGATCGACACAACCTTGGCGGATTCCTTTCCTGCCAGCGACCCGCCGTCTTGGACTACCGGGCGCGAGCGTCACTAGGTCTGCTTTCTTCATCACGAAAATTGGGGCCAGCTAGCTAAGCTAGCAGTCGTCGAACACGAGAAACGGGTGCGAACCCGCGGTTAGAATCGATCCCGCAGTGCCTTGCGTGCGGCGAAGTAGCCGCACATGCCGTGCACTCCGCCGCCGGGCGGCGTTGAGGATGAACACAGATAGAGGCCAGGGCTCGA